>Ga0209541_10017775_pt1 | contig 10366 bp, 15 predicted proteins | sample RifCSPlowO2_01_FD_184027 | JGI IMG/M metagenome (GOLD analysis project Ga0209541, IMG submission 184027) | Groundwater microbial communities from Rifle, Colorado - Rifle CSP2_plank lowO2_0.1 (SPAdes) (version 2) | ecosystem: Environmental > Aquatic > Deep subsurface > Groundwater | place... | reverse complement strand
AGATTTTCAAAGTACACTAAAATGCGTAGATGTGTAAAATGTAAATCAAAAATTCCAATTACCAAAGAAGAATTTGCCCTTAAATGGGGTTTGAAAAAATCTTAATCAGATTCTATTCTTTTTTTTCTAAATTATGCTAATTATGTCATAATTTTTTGAGTATAATCATCCTTTTGATTTAGATTAAATTAGTACAACATATTTAGAAAAACAATGACTCTAACAAACAAAGAAAAGATAATTGCATTAATATCAAATGGGATTGCAGTATATTCATTATATCAAGAAAGAGGCAGTCTCCCAAAAAATACAAACATGTATGATTTTGTATTAAAAGTAATTCCAGAAGATATCAAATCAGAGTTAAGTGTGGAATTAATTGATGAGGTATTTCAATACGTGTCATCCACACATAGTTCATAAAGTACGATAAAGTAGAACATACATCACATTGACGGCAATAGCAACCTTAGGATCTCATTGTGCCCTACAAGTTCTCAAAGGTGCCAAAGATGAAGGTCTAAAAACAATCCTAGTTTGTGAGAGAAAAAGGGAAAGATTGTATCGTAGATTTTCATTTATTGATGAATTAATCTTGGTGGATTCATTTGCAGAAATATTAGAGCAAAAAAACCAATCTATTTTAGAGAAAAATGATGCAGTGTTAATTCCTCATGGAACTTTAATTGCACAGATGAGTTCTGAACAAATTGAATCAATCAAGACTCCAATTTTTGGAAACAAGTGGATTCTAAGATGGGAATCAGACAGAACCATGAAAGAAAAACTTATGCGAGAAGCAAAACTTCCAGTTCCAAAACCAGTGTTAGATCCAAAAGATATTGACAAGCTTGTAATTGTGAAAAGACAAGGAGCCGCAGGTGGTAAAGGATATTTCTTGGCAGCTAATCAAGAGGAATATAATAAAAAAAGGAATCAACTAATTTCACAAGGAGCAATATCTAAAGAAGAATCACTTTACATTCAAGAGTATGTTGCTGGGGTTTTGGCATATTTACAATTCTTTTATTCCCCTCTAAAAGAAGAGTTAGAATTTTTTGGTGCTGATCAGAGACATGAATCCGATATTGAAGGTATTGCCAGAATTCCATCAGAGCAACAGCTCAAAAGTAACAAGGTTCCATCATTTAACGTGATTGGAAACAGTCCAATAGTTCTAAGAGAGTCATTACTAGATGAGGTGTATGCCATGGGAGATAATTTTGTAGATGCATCAAAAAGGATGGTTGCGCCTGGAATGAATGGACCATTTTGTATTGAAGGAGTTTATGATGAGAATGCAAAGTTTACATCATTTGAATTTTCAGCTAGAATTGTAGCAGGGACAAATATCTACATGGATGGATCACCGTACTATTCATTGCTTTTTAATGAGCCTATGAGCATGGGTAAAAGAATAGCACGTGAAGTAAAAACTGCTAAAAAAACAAAACAACTAGATAAAATTACAACTTAAAAAAAGGTGTTTTCATCTTTGCAAAAACCATAATAGTTGAAATCAACACTGCAAATCCAAAAATAGCACCAACTGGAAATTCTGGAATTACATAAGTTCCAATAATTTCAACTTCCTCAGAACCAATAGGTACAAAGAACTCAAATGCAGAACTGCCAGAATCAGATGTTATTTGATAATCTACTTCTTCACCATCAACCAAAATTATAAATTCATTATTTTGCGCATTGATCAATTCATGTTCCAAGCCAATAAAAAATTGTGAATCAAAAGTATTATCCAAACCGATAAGCAATGATCTTGATTCAGGATCAATCTCCATTGCAATAATATCGGCATTTACAATATAAGAAATAGAATATGTGTGTTCATCAATTTCTAAAACATATTCTAAAGTAGATTCATCAGATGGAGTTTGTGCAAAAATTGGAGGGGTAAAAATAAAAAAAGGCAAAATAAGAAAAATCCAATAATTCATTGATTTAGAATTAATCAAGTAATTAAAAAACTAATTGTTATTTTATGGCTATTGTGTACCACTCTAAGATGTAGTAACTTCAATACCATGCTGAGATTTTACAATATACTTGTCACGGATTTTGACACTTACCCAATCTATAACCAATACAACAAATAATACAACGAGCATGAATACTGCAGCCTTGCCATATTCAAAGAATTTGATGTAGTTTATAATGTAAAATCCAATTCCTCCAGCGCCAACAAGACCTAAGATACTTGTTTGTCTTACGTTGTAATCAAACATGTATAACATTTGACTCAAGAGATGCGGTGCTGATTCAGGTAATACAACATACCTGATCAACTGCCATTTGGACACACCAATTGATTTTACTGCATCCATGGGGTCTGAATCAATTGTCTCAATGGCTTCATACTGGAGTTTTGTAACAAAGCCTACAGTATACATGATAATTGCCAAGACTCCCGCAAATGGTCCCAATCCAACCATAATTACAAACAAAATTGCCCAAAGAATTGATGGGAATGTTCTAACTGCTGCAAGAATTGCCCGAACTGGGACATAAACATACTTGCTGTTTAGATTCCGTGCTGCAAACATGCTAAGGGGTAATGAAATTACAACACCAACCATAGTTCCAATAAATGCCATCTGGATTGTTTCAAACATTGACCAAAATGCAGTTACAAAGAGAGTTGGTTCAACCTCAGTCATTTCATCTGCAATAATTGCAAGATTAGGTAAGCCCTCTACAAAATCTATTGGATTTGCACCTATATTGTAAGATGCTGCAACAATCAGTGCAATGACAACTCCGATTAGAAGATTATTTTTTGGCGTCAACAGAATACATCTCCATAATTTCGTCAGGGGTAAGATTCCCTGTTTGAAAGTCTACAATTTTGTCTCCCTCTACACCGATTTCAAGAATTTTTTCTCCTTCTTTTATTACTGCAACACGGTTTGCATATTCTAATGCAAGTTGCATGTCATGATGAACCATGATTGCAGTAAGATTCATTGTCTTTTGTGCATCAGCAATTAAATTCATTATTTCTCTTGCAGTAACAGAGTCTAATTCAGAGACAATCTCATCGGCTAGCAAAAGAGTAGGCTTTTGCATAAATGCACGAGCTATTGCGACTCTTCTTTTTTCACCACCACTTAACATGTATGCCTTTCTGTACTCTTTTCCTTCTAGTCCAACTTGTTTTAGAATTTTTTTTGCTTCTACAATTTCTTTCTCAGGGAATATTTTGAACAACGATTGTATTTTTCCTAATCTAGGTAATGCACCAATCAAAGTATTTTCAAGAACAGTGATATTTTTTATCAAACCAAGACTTTGTGGAATGTAACCAATATTATGCATCATTAACTTGAATTTCTTGTTATTCATATTTGGAGTTTGATAATCAATCTTAACTATACCTTTACTAGGAATCATCATACTATTCATAAGTTTAAGAAGAGTAGATTTCCAGAACCAGATTGTCCTACAATGACATATATTGTTCCTCTATCAATTGAAAGAGTAATTTCCTTTAAGACATAATTTTTTGAATCATATGATGCATAGACATTATTCATCTGAACAATTTTTTTTGTTGAGATTAAAGGAAAATCAGATGGTTTAGTTATTTGCAATAGTTCCATTTTTGGATCTACTGTTTTTATTTGCTCTTATTTGCTGCATCCAAGATTGCTTGGTCTAATCCTACCAAGATATCAATGAATTTACCAAAATCACCAATATGCATAGTGGTTGTAGTTGGAACAAGTGCTTCTGCACCATAAAGATTCTTTAAAATTGAATTGTTCTCATCATAATTTAGCTCAATTAGAGCAGATACTAGAGCATTTTTGGTTGAGTCAGACATGTCTGCGCTGACCATAAACACATGAGATGGTACAGGACCAAGTGTTGTTACTGGACGCAGTTTAAGCTGATCTTCAGGTTCCAAATATTGTTGTGGCGCAATGTCAGAACCAAATGCCACATCCACATTACCATTGAGTAGTAATTCTAATGATGCTTTGTAACCACCGGTAAATGTATAACTTTCAAAGTTCTTTGCAAGTGCTTCCTCTAAACCAACAATACCATCACCTTCAATAGTTACATGACCACTTGACACCAATGTTCCCATTGGTCTAACAAAACCAGATGAACCTGTAATACTAGTAAATGCAACTCTCTTTCCAAGAGAATCTTCAATGGATTGAATCGAATTATCATCAGCTCTTGCCCACATTGTTGCTTGATAATTTATCTTTCCTGCAACAAGTTCTGCCATAATTACTTCGGCACCCGTTTTCTGGTGAGTAATCCACGCAGGCCCAGTATCCATAAAGGCTGCATCAACGTGACCAAATCTCATTCCCTCAATAATTGTCTCATAGTTTGTTGGAATTACTAATTCAACATCAACTCCAAGTTTATTTTCAAGGAATTTTTCTAATTCTTCTGCTTTAGGAGTAAGTTCATCTGCATTTTCAATTGGGATAAAACCTATTGTGATTTTATCAACATCAAGAGATGGATTTTCAGATGAAACACTTGTAATTCTCTCTGGCACTATGCTTGTATTATTTGTAGTTAGAAATATTCCATATCCCATACCAATTCCAACTACTAAAATTATTGGAATTATGGCATAGAGTTTGTTCATGGCGAATTCATTTTTCGTTGTTATTTAAGTTTGACAGAAATTCCACAATCATAGAACATGAATAAAAAACACAGTATGAATATTTTTAATTATTATTGCTTTCTTCTATTCCACAGTTAATACACATCTTCTTGTCTTGGATGGCAAAATATGAAAAATTGTGAATAAATCCAATTTTACAACTCATGATATCATCTAAATTGTGTGAGATTAGAAGTACCAGAGTCAAAAAATGTGTCGATCAAAGGCCAATTGTTTCAAAATTGTGATTTTTCATCGTGAAAGAGTGTCATTTGTTAATTTTTCTATAGAAGATTTAGGGTTGCTAGTATTAGGATAAAGATTGAGTACAGGTTCCAAATCAGTCAATGTAATTTCAACTTTACCAATACGACTACGATATTGCTTTATCTTTTTTCCTTCAGCAGAAATTACAAATTTATCTACTTCTACAAGTGCTAATTCTTCTAAGTTAGACAAAGTTTTGTAAACAGTAGATATTGAAATTTTAAGCTCATCAGCAATTTGTGTTGCATCTTTTGATTCGTTTTTAATTGAAAACAACACAGCGCGCGTACATACACTGCTTAGAGATTCAATTATTTTTTGTGTGATATCAAATTCACTTAATTGAATTATGTTTGGGTTGGACATTAAATCACTAGTTTGGTACCAAATTAAGAACAGGATCCGGTTTTTTAATTGAAATATCAGCCTTGCTTATCCGACTTTTGTACATTTTGAATTTTCTTCCTTTATCGGAAATTAACCATTTTTCTACTTCAATTAGAGTAAGTGCTTCAAGATCACTTAGTTTTTTATACACAGAACTAAGGGGGATTTTTAATTTTTCAGATAATTCAGCCGCAGTCATTCCTTTTTTTATAATTGAAAACAGTATTGCACGTGATTCAGAATCAGCTAATGCTTCAATTACTTTTTGAGTAACATCATATTTTTTTAATTGTGGTAATGTCAAACGTCGCGTCAATTAGATTAGAAAATAATATAGAGTTATTTAAATCACGTCTCATCATTCTCGTTCTAGAGACTTGGAATATCTAATTAAAAGGAATGATCTCTTTATGAGGTTTGTAGTGATGCCATAAGGAGCCCAAGATAATACCCAATGAAAGCCAATAAAGAGAGACGGTAAATGCAGACATAATTCTAAAATTATTAACTAAATCCATAGGAGCAGTAATTTGGTCAGGATTTTCAGGCATTACAACAAATACTATTCCAATAAATACGGCATATCCGACAGCAGCAATGAATTTTTTAGTTTTTAGTTTTTGCGATAATTTGTAAAATCCAACAGCACCAAATCCAGAAATTGCAATAAATATCAAATAAAGAATTTCACGTAAAACAACAGTTTCAGGATCACCTACAGTGGGGGGATTTGCAGGATATTTCAAAAATGGAATAAAGTAAATTACCAACCACATTATTCCTGCCAAAACTAGAGCTTTTTTGATATCTGTTTTTCCAGGAAGCGAATTTCTTGAAAGTGCAAAAACGATTCCAAATAAAGAACCAATAGAAACACCAAGAATTCCACCTGCAAGAACTTGTCCGCTTTTTTGCCATGTTCTATAGCCATCATACTCTATCCAAAATTCAGAAGTATCTTTTGCTTCACCGGTTGCAAAAAGATGTTGGTTTTCAATTCCAATTGCCTGATCAAGAGAGGGCTCAACAAAGATAAGATTCACACCACCGTGAATAAGTCCAGCTGCAGCGCCAGAAGCTATGACAATAAGAATAAAAAGAAATGTTTTCATCAGGTTAAACCCCTAGTGACAAGGAAAGCCAGCAGCATGTCTCATATCATGAGTAAGCTCATGGATGTAAAGATCTTGAAATGCTTCTTCACCATAAACCAGACTAAAGAGATGCCCCTGGTCAAATCCAACAACAAATAATCCTGCTACAAAAACTATTGCTAATGCCACAATTGCAGTAACCGGAACACCATTCTTAGATACATTGATTTGCCTTGATTGAGACATGTGACTTCTCTTGATTGAATGTATTTAAATTCTTGGACAATTTATCCAATTTATATATAATTATAACCAAGAAAAATTCTGCGCAAAAACATTCAGGCCTTACAAGATATAGTATCCAGAAAGGGATCAAGCAAAGTTCTAACATTCAGTATTCCACATGTCCTCAAGGCATTACAATTGTTAACTAAAGAAAGATTTGTTAGCAGAGCAACGTTTGGAAAAGAAATTCATCTAGGAGAAGGTGCAGTCAAGACGTTAATTTTACATCTAAAACAAGTAAAGATGGTAGATTCAACAAAATCTGGAACCTTTCTTACTGAAAAAGGGCACAAATTAACAAATCAAATACAAAGTGTAATTCCCAAAGAATGTAGAATCAAAAAATGCCGCATAATTCAAGGCAGATATAATCATGCAATTTTACTCAAAAACTATTCTATGGCAATCAAAACAGGGTTGGAACAAAGAGATTATGCAATTTTGTATGGCTCTTCAGGATGCACTACAATGGTATACAAAAATAAAAAATTAGTTTTTCCAGGTGATGAAAAAGAGTGTTTTATCGAAGATAGTAAAACGAGAAACTATCTTTTAGAAAATCTATGTCCTGATGAAGGCGATGTGATAATAATCTCATCATCAGATGATTCATTTGTAGCAGAGATATCTGCAAAAAACTCTGCGTTATGGACTTTGGCATCTGTTTAATGTACGGAAACTATTTACTAGAAAAAAAGATCCAGCAAAATAATAATGAAAAAGATCTTGTTTGCAATTCCAATAGTCATAGGAATACTAACAGGCATGTTTTTGGCATTTTATCCACAGTCAGAAGACGGTTCAAAACTATTGACTGAATCAAAATTAATTCAAAATGGCTCACCAATTATTGGAAATTCATCTGCCAAAATTACAATAGTGGAGTTTGGTGACTATCAATGTACCTTTTGTTATAAATTTCATCAAAGCACTCTGAATACAATTAAACAGGATTTTATTGAAACAGGAAAAATAAAACTAGTATTCAAAGACTTTCCATTAAATGGTCCTGACTCAGTTTTAGCCGCTGAAGCAGCGTATTGTGCTCAAGATCAAGGAAAATATTGGCAATATCACGATGAATTATACAAAAATTGGGGAGGTGAAAGAACAGGATGGATCACTGGGGATTCATTAGACAAATTTGCTACAACAGTAAATTTGGATTTAGAGAAATTTGATAAATGTCTTGATGATCATAAATATCTAGAAAGAGTAAATCAGATGTATGAATTTGGTAAAGAAATTGGCATTGACGCAACACCATCTTTTTTAGTTTTTAATAATGAAAAAATAATCAAAATAACAGGCAATCAACCACTAGAAGTCTTTCTAAAGTCTCTTGATGAGTTATAATTTTAGTGAGACAAAGAATTGAATCAACCAAACTTAATATTCGCATAACAGGAAGAAAATTCAAATGGAAAAGATCAACATAGAAAAAATAGATTCCGTTAAACTTTATAAAATTAGAAAAATGTTAGAGGAGTTATCACAAAAATCAGGCAGAGGAACTGAACTAATTAGTGTGTATATTCCAAAAGGAAAACAACTGCATGAAATTATTAGCACATTACAACAAGAACAAGGAACTGCAGATAATATAAAATCAGATCTAACAAGGTCACATGTTGTAGATTCACTAGGCAAAGTAGTTCAGAGACTAAAACTACTCAAAAAGACTCCTGAAAGAGGTCTGGTAATGTTTTGTGGAGCATTACCACCAGAAGGAGGAGGACCATTAGGAAGTGAAGTAGTGAAAGTTTGGGAGATTGATCCTCCAAAGGATTTGAAACAATATTTGTACAGATGTGATGATCACTTTCATGTAGACATTCTAAAAGACATGCTAAAAGATGACAATCTAATTGGGTTTTTAGCTATTGATGCCAAAGATGCAGGGTGGGGATTACTTCATGGGGATAAAATAGAAGTTTTATCACAAACAGGCTCTGGAGTAGCAGGAAAACACAGACAGGGAGGACAATCTGCAAAAAGATTTCAGAAACTAAGGGAGATGGAGCTTTCATATTTTTACAACAGAGTAGCAGAAACTACTAGAGAGTATTTTATCGATATTTATCCTGTCAAAGGATTAATCATTTCAGGACCAGGCCCTACAAAAGAGGATTTTATCAATGGAAACTATTTGGAATATAGATTGCAAAATATGATCATAAATACAATAGATGCAGGTTATTCAGGAGCGGAGGGCATTAGAGAAGCATTTGCAAAGTCGGCAGATCTTCTTTCAGATTTCAGAATGGTAGAAGAAAAAAAATTAATCGAAGATTTGTTTAGAGAGGTAAATTCTCATTCAGGGTTAGGAGTGTATGGGCTACATGATGTTATTGAACTTCTTAAAAACAATGTAGTGAAAATATTAATCATCACAGATGATACAAACTTAAATCGAGTTGAAGGAAAATGTCGTAGATGTCAACATATTCAAGAAGAAATTGTTGAAAGACGAGACGTCATTCCAAAAAAGACAAAATTTACAAACAGTCCTTGTCCGGGTTGCAATTCAATGGAAGTAGAAGCAAATGAACAAGATATTGTGGATTATTTGGAATTACTTACAGCAAAAACAGGAAGCAGATTAGAAGTAGTATCAGGAAGTGCAGAACACGGAGTCATGTTATCAAGCTTAGGCAAAGTTGGGGCAATTCTTAGATATAATCCAGGACATGCTAAATAAGCAATTCTTTGATTTTTTTTGCTAGAGTGATAAGTTCTTCGTTATTTGATATTGAACGCTTTGTCCAAATTGTTCCTTTGTGATTATATCGTGGAATTATGTGAATATGAACATGAGGAATAATCTGTTTTGCAGCTCGACCATTATTTTGTCCAAGACTAAATGCATCTGCACCAGTAGCAGTTAAAATTGCATTTGCTATTTTTGGAACAATTGAAAACAAGTCCCCTACTGCTTTAGAATCCATATCAGTTATTCTTTCACGATGTTCTTTTGGAACCACCAAACAATGACCAACATCTATTGGATATTTGTCCAAAAACGCAACATGTGATGCATCCTCATATAGGATATAGCCAGATCTGATTCCAGATAATATATCACAAAAAATACAGCTCACAATAGAATTAGAATTTTTGATTTTATTTATTGTTTCATCGAACAGTTAATTAGGGCAAATTTTTGAATCTGATTATTCATGGGAAGAAAAGAAAGAAAAGAGCGAGAAGAAAAGCGTGATAATTATGCCACAAAACGCTCCTCTGAAAAAAGACGAAATATGCTAATTACAATTGCGGTATTTGCCATAATTGCAGTAATTGTGGGATATTCAGGATGGAAGTTTATGAACATGTCACAGACTGCTCCTGGAGGCCCAGAAGGTGCAGGAGTTTTAGGTAGTGAGCACTCACATGCTGCAATGCTAGTCAAAATTTTTGGGGATACGTTTGATTTTTCATTACCAGCATACCAAATCAAAACAAGTTGGATTCATTTTGAAGGAGGAGATGGCACTACAATCCACAAACATGCGACAGGAGTAACTCTTGGATATTTGTTTGACTCAATAAAATTGGGATTAGACGACAAATGCTTTGTCTTCCAAGATGGAAGACAATTTTGTACAAATGAAGATTATACATTGAATTTCTATATCAACGGAGAAAAAGTCAATGATATTAGAAATTATGAGATTAT
>Ga0209541_10017774_pt1 | contig 10366 bp, 3 predicted proteins | sample RifCSPlowO2_01_FD_184027 | JGI IMG/M metagenome (GOLD analysis project Ga0209541, IMG submission 184027) | Groundwater microbial communities from Rifle, Colorado - Rifle CSP2_plank lowO2_0.1 (SPAdes) (version 2) | ecosystem: Environmental > Aquatic > Deep subsurface > Groundwater | place: Rifle... | reverse complement strand
TTAAAATATATAGTATATATGGAGTTATTTCATGTTTTAAATCGAGGAGTTGATAAGAGAAAAATCTTTTTGGATGATAAAGATTATTTTAGATTCGTACATGATCTTTTTGAGTTTAATGATGAAAAGTCTTCTAGTAATACTTTTCGTTATTTTTGTCACAATACGAAAAATGAACAAAGTAATACGTGGGACGTTCAACGTCCCACGATTAGAAGAGAGTTGTTGGTCAATATTCATGCTTTCTCACTTATGCCGAATCACTACCATATGTTGCTAAACGCAAAAGTTGAAAATGGCATTCCACTCTTTATGAAAAAAGTTAATATGGGCTATGCCAAGTATTTTAACCAGAAGTACAAACGAACCGGAACACTGTTTGAAGGCCGATACAAGTCTGTGGCGGTAACACAAGATGTCCATTTGTTTCATCTCCCATATTATATTCACTTAAATCCTTTAGATCTCATAACTCCTACATGGCGGGAACGAAGAGTAGATAATCCCGCCAAAGCTATTGAATTTTTAGAAAATTACCGTTGGAGCAGTTACTTGGATTATACGGGCGAGAAAAATTTTCCGTCAGTTACCAGTAGAAGTTTTCTTTCAGAAATTATGGGGAAAGTTGACAACTATAAAAGTGAAACACAGAAGTGGCTTAAAGGAATGGATTATTCGATTATCAAAGAGATTACACTGGAATAGTGTTCAATTTTTTCAGAGTTTTTCAGTCTATTATCAGTCTGTGGGACACTGTGGGACGTTCAATGTTCAACAATGGGGGTTGACGGGATTTGGGAATTATTTATACTGAAAAAATGAATCAAGGAGAAACTCAAGGAACTGTCCGGAGTAATAAAAGTTTTTTTAGACACTGGACGGGGGTTTTGGTTTTGGTGGTTGTTGCAATCTTGGTAATCTGGAGTTTGCTTAATTTATCGGAGATTGTGAACTCGGTTCAAGGCAAACTGGAGGCTTGGAAGTATCAAAGATTGGTGAGTAAAATGGAAGCGCCTTATAAAAATGACAAGTATGGCGGCAAGACTCCGGAAGAAACTTTTGACCTGTTTTTGGATGCTTTAAGGAAGGAAGATGTTGATTTGGCAAGTAAGTATTTTGTGATACCGAAACAGGATGAGTGGAAGAAAACACTAGAGAAGTATAAAGAAAATAATCTATTAGCTGAGTTAATCAACGAACTCAAAAATAATCGTTTAGAATGGGAATTAACACAGAACGATGGTCAAGTTGCTAACTTTCAGTACTCCTTTGTTATAGATAAGCCTTCTACAGAAGAATTACCTCTTGGAAATGGTAAAACCCAAAAAGTTACATACCCCGTTGGAAAATATAGTTCTGATATTATTTTTGAAAAATACCTAAGTGGAGTTTGGAAAATAAGTAAGCTATGAACAAAAAACTCTTTGTTTTAGGAGGAGGGATTTTGGCCCTCTTTTTTGTTACTCAAAAGGTTACGGCTTACGACCAGCCAAATACCCATCCGGCGCTGACCAAAGCGGCGGGAGATTTTTATAATTTAAGTTTTCCAAAAAATAAAATAAGCGAGGAAGAAATAAAGCTTTTAATGAAGGGGGCTTACGAAGAAGATACACCGCCAAGGTGGTTAAATCACTCTTATGACCCAGTTCATAACAAGGCCTGGGTAAATTATAGGACATCAAAAGTTTGGGGCAAAAGTTCTTTGGCTCAAAGTGGAACGAATTATCTCTTAGCAATAAATCCACTCATTGCCGAAAAACTTAATTCTGATGCTCCGGGAGATTATTCTTACGAAAGAGCTCTTTTGGACTATGCTAGAGGTGATAGAGAAAGAGCTTTTGAGTCCTTGGGCCATGTCATGCATCTGCTTGAAGATTCAAATGTTCCGGAACATACTCGTCTGGACATACACTTATGGTGGCACGGCACGGAAAGTCCATACGAAAAGACAATGGCAAAATGGAACCCGCAAAACATTGATGTTGTTCAAAAGCTTGTCAGACAGAGAGAAAAGCCCATTTTGCTTGATAGTTTGGATAAATACTTTGATGAAATTGCTGGATATTCAAATGGCTATTTTTTTAGTGAAGATACAATATTTTCTTCTAAGTACCCTGGTCCAGACGTAGATTTTTGGAAGTTAGAAAAAATAAACGGCAAAAATATTGCTTTTGGATATAAAAATAATAAATTTGGTAGTCTCCGTTTGTTAAAAAGGTTAAAGGAACCAATTGTTAGGAACCTGATAGAAGAAAAAGAGTTTACGCTTAATGACGACTTGGTTCTTGACGACTACTGGGAAAAACTTTCAAAAGACTTTGTCCTCCACGGAGCTGGGGTTATAAAGATGTTTTTGGAGCAGGGGGAAGAGGCGAAGAGAGAGTATGAGAGGCAGATGGCGTTGAAGAAAGAAACTAAGAAAAGTTTTTTGGGGAATATTCTGAACTTTGGCGGTGAAGAAAGTATAAATGGTATTAAATTAGTCCAGACGGTTTTGAGGGAAGTTGAAGATAAGAAAGAGAATGTTGTGTCATCAGATGTCCAAGGGACATCTGATGACGGGGAGCAGAAAGAAGAGAATGTTAAGTCATCGGATGACCTTGAGTCATCCGATGACAAGACCGACCCGGGGTCACCAGATAATCAGAAACTGGAAAGCAAAAAGACGACAACTACCACAACAGTAACTACGACTACTTCAACTATTACGACAACCTTTGTGCCACAAGCGGTAGTTTACTACAGCGGTGGAAGTCAGACATCGGCAACTACTCCCTCGCCTACTGTCTCGGGATCTCCGACCACATCGTCGTCGACAACAACTACCACAACTTCAACGACTACAACCACTTTGCCTCCGGCGCCGTCTGAAATACCGCTTGGAAAAGTTGTTATCAACGAGATTGCTTGGATGGGTACAGCCAGTTCAAGCAGTGATGAGTGGTTGGAGCTTTACAACACCACTTCGGTTTCAACCGATATTTTCGGCTGGACGCTTAAAGCTCAAGACGGAACCCCCAACATTTCCTTGGCCTCTAAAAGCATAGACCCGTTTGGTTTTTATCTTTTGGAAAGGACGGATGACGATACGATATCGGATATCACCGCCGATTGGTATGGAAGTTTTGGAGTCGGTGGCTTAAAAAATGACGGAGAAATTTTGGAATTGCGGGACGCCGGCGGAAACTTGCAAGATATTGTTTCCAAGTCCTCCAGCGGCGGTTGGTATGCCGGAGACAATCCAAATAAAAAAACGATGGAGAGAATAAATCCTCTGGCAAGCGGTTCAGACTCTGGAAATTGGGGCAACAACAAGGGAGTTATTAAAAATGGCGCCGACGCTGGAGGCGGTGTCATCAATGGCACACCTCGCGCCAAGAACAGTCTTTTTGTCGGACAAAAGCCGAGTAAAATTAGTAACTTGGCAATTACCAGTGTTAGCGACAAAAAAATAAATTTTTCTTGGAGCGCGCCGTCAGATGAAGATACATTGCCAGCAAATCTGGAGTATGACCTTAGGTACGCCACGAAAAGTTTTGACTTATCTGCAGACTGGGATGTAGCCTCAAAGTCTCTGGGATTGCCACTTGTGGATAACTTTGGAAAGACATCTACCCACTCTCTAACCATAGACGATTTTAGCAATAAGTATTATTTTGCAATAAAAACAAAAGATGTTGATGGCAATTTTTCCGACATCTCAAACCAAGTTAGTTACACTTTGGCTAGCGCCTTGTCAAGTACAAGCTGGCAGATGTCTGGTTTTGATGTTATCCACAGCCTAAAAACCGGGTTTTTAGGCCCCGCCAGTTCTTCGGCAGAAATAAAATGGAGTAAGCAATTTTGGTCTAATCCGCCGCCGTCCAACTTCGGCCAGCCGGTGGTCGCGCCAAATGGCACAATTTACTTTGGCGTCAGCAATGGCGTTGCTGCGGCACAGCTTTGGGCCATTGGCGCAGATAACAGTGACAAGTGGCAGTATGTCGCGCCAAATGGCGCGACCATTGGCACACCCGTGGCGCTGTCAGATAATTCAGTGTTATTTGGATATATAAACACTTCATCAGAATTTACAAAACTTGGCGCCAGTGGCAGTGCCAAGTTTACCAGCGCCATTGGCGTAATCAATTCTGTCACTGTGGATAAGTATGGCATAACCTACTTCACGACATCTGCCGACAAGCTCTATGCCATAGCGCCAAACGGCACACAAAAATGGCAAGTGACAAAAGATGGCATTGGCGGGCTCACCCCCATAATTTACGAAGACAAAATTTATATCACTGCCAGAGTTGGTGGTGTGCCAACTTTTTATGCCTTTGACGCCAAAGACGGAAACTTTCTTTGGTCCAAAACTATGAGCACCAGTTCGCCAAGCTGTTGCGGTGTTTCCGATATTTCTTATGATTCGATAAACGATTATCTTTACGCTGCTGCGGACCAGTACATTTTAAAGATTGACCGCAACGGCAATACTTTGGAACAGTTTGTTGCTGATAGACAGACGGGTTTGGGTTATGCCACGACGATGGTTTCACAGGATAGCGACAATCTTGTTTTTGGCTTAGATTTTTCTCCATCAAATCCGGCCTCAAAATCGGCGGTTTATGCGGTGAGTAAAAATACAAAAGAAAAAGTTTGGACTTACCAAGTTGATGCTAAAATCAACAAGCAAATCGCCATTGACTCCGGCGGAAACTCTTATTTTTCAACTCAAAACGGTTGGGTTTATAGTTTGAGCCAAGCTGGCGCTTTGAATTGGAAAATTGATCTAAGTGGGACTACTTCGGCATATCCAGTTATTGGTTCTGGTGTTTTGTATATAACTTTGGATGGGGCGAGGATAGTCAAAATTGGAGAATAATTATTTGGGGTCGTCAGATGTCCCCGGGGCATCCGACGACCAAACTGAAAAGATATCCACAGAAACACTGTTGTTTACTGCAAAAAATGAAATTATAATAAACAGTAAGGCTGAACCTATTCAGTCTGTATATATTTAGGAATTGACATAACCTGTCATTTTGATAAGATTAAAAAGATTGAAAAGCCCTTGATTTTATTAAGATTTCAGTGTCTTAAAAGTTGATAAATGCACACATTGTATTTGTATGTATTTACTGGCCTTTAAGGCTATAAAGCAGTAAAGGCTCGGACCTTGAAAATTAAATAAAAGGCTGCCGATGATAGAAATGAAAATTTGTTAGTTTGGTTTGAGGTCCTTGGTTTTTGGGATTTAGAAGTTTGAGACTTTTCCCGAAACCAATCTAAAAAAGTTATTGTGAGTCTTCAACCGGTCAGCTCCAGATTATTTTACTCGGTCGTATTAAAATCCCCTTTGGGATTGGAGAGTAAATTCCTCTGTGAGGATATGGGTTGATTGGCGGGGCTCAAGTTATGGTCAGTATAATGTCTTTCCAAATTAGGCCTGTCGATATTGGTCAAGTTTGGAAGATTAAATTAAATTTATCTATGAACACATTTTTAAACAGAAAAGCGCGAGGTAGAATTTTGAAAGCTATCTCCGTTTTAACTGGCATAACGACAGTTTTGTCGTTATCCGGTTTGCTTTACTTCGCTCCCAACTACGCGAGCGCAGTAATGCCTTCAGACTACGGTCTGAAAGAGGGCGACACAATTAGTGCCGCCGGTTCTTCTGACCCGGATGTCTACATTGTCAACGATTGGGGTTACAAGAGATTATTCTTGAATCCTCAGATCTTTAATCTCTATGGACATCTCGGAGGATTTGCTTCAGTCAAAAATGTATCCGCGGCAACGCGAGATGCCTTTGTGACTTCCGGCTTATTCCGAGTTGACGGAGATGAGAAAGTTTACGGAATTGAAACAACAGGAGAAGATGTTGCTTCATTGCACTGGGTTAATACATCCGGAGCGCAAGCAGTTGCTGATGATCCGAATTTCTTCAAAAAGGTTTTCGTCATCAATCCAGCTGAATTTGCTCTGTACTCGATAGGTTCCAGTTACACTTCGGTGAACCAGGTTCCTGCATATGCAAGAGGCGGTTCGGTCGTGGTTACTCCAGCCGGTCCGTTTTCAGTGAGTTTGGCTTCTGGCAATCCAGCAGCTCAGACTATCACCAGAAATTCTGTTGGAGTTGAATATTTGAGATTCCGAATAAGCGGTGATGGCACGATAAACACCATTTCCGTAAAGCGATTAGGTCCTGGTGTTGTCGGCGACTTTTCCAATGTCTATGTTTATGACGGAGCTAGGAGATTAACTTCTGGCAAATCATTCTCGTCAGCTGACGGCTCGGCAACTTTCTTGTTGAACCTTGCTGTGAGCGGTAGCAAAGAATTGTCTATAGTCGGCGACATGAATACTGCGACAGTCGGTAATGTGAACTATGTTCAATTGACCGGTGTCGTCGCAACTGGAAATGTTACAGTTTCAGGAACGCCTTTGAATGGTAATAACTTTACCGTATCAGGCGCGTCATCTGGTACTGTGACGATAGCCAAATCCGGCTCATTGTCCGACCCGACTGTCGGCCAGAAGCAGGCGCAACTTTCTGAATTCAAACTTACCACCGCGACTGAAGGTGGTACTGTAAAGCGCTTAACCTTGATAAACGGCGGAACTTTGAAACCAGCTGACTTGACCAATGTCAAATTGCAAACTTTGACAGGCCAGGAATGGAGTGGTGTTTCAACCTCCGACGGATATTTGGTCTTTGACCTTGGTTCAGGACACTTTATCGCCAAAGGCGGTAATGCTGTCTTCAAGATTCTCGGAGACATGGGCGGAAAGAAAGATGAGACTATTGACCTTTACTTTGAGAATGACACCGACACCAATGTTGTTGGCGACCAGTATGGTCAACCAATGGCAGTAACCGATACTGCTTTGGATTCTGCCAGCGATGCTACCACCTTGACTCTTCAGGGAGGTGCGTTGACTCTGACATTCGTCGGTCCTTCAGCTACTACGGTTGGCACAACTGTAACCGACGCTACCTTGTTGCGTTATACAATTACCGCTGCAAGCAACATTGAAGTCAAGAAACACGAATTTGTTCTGTGTAAGGACACCGGTGGTAACGGCACATATAATGCCGCCGCCGATACAACTAATGGTTGGGCTGACGTCACCGACTTTAAAGTTTGGGACGAAGATACCAATACAGTTTTAATTGGTCCGCAGGACGGTTCAACCTTCACGACATCCAATTCAGGCACATGCCCGGATTCAGTGACAGGTGCTGAAAAGAGCTTCACTGATACGGTTGATTTAGTGGCCGGTAAGACATACAACTACAAAGTTACGGCTGATATCACTGCTGATGCTGCCGGTAGCGGTGTAACTCTTACCTCTGGAGATATCATCAGGGCTGCCCTGGATGACTATTCAGACGATGCGGCTGATGTGACCGTGTTGAAGTATTCCGGAACAAACACCGCAGTTGCTGCGGCTGACATTGTTCCCCGAGCGGATATTGCAGGAAACAACATTACCCTTACATCTTCTTCTTTGACATTGAGCTTGGCGGGTAATCCATCCGACCAGACAAAAATCAGAGGAACAAAAGATGTCAATGTTGTCGGTGTTACTTTCGCTGCAAGCCAAGCTTCGGCTTTGAAAGTGACAACCATCAAAGTTACCGGTTATGCGGCTGAAAATCCTGCCGGATCCTCATTTGATGAGGGTGTTGCAACTAATGACGGAGGATCAGATGCATCCATTACAGTTGCTAATGCGATGGCCAAAGTTCAGTTGTATGAGTCTGAAACAGGCACATTGATTGCCGGTTCAGATAAAGTTACCAGCAACATATTGGGTACTTCCGGAACAGGTACGATGACCTTCTCTAACTTAAATTGGAACATTCCGGCCGGTACTTCAAAGACGATGTTGGTCAGAGTTGATTTGTCCAACAACACGGCGTCTGGCACAGCTGGTGACGGATATGCGTTTGATATCGCTGCAACAGCTGACATTACGGCTTTGGATGTTGATTCCAACACCGTGAACGCCGGTAACCAGAAAGTGAACGGCACAGCTGCTGCTCCGACACAGGTATTAACGGTCAAGAACAGCGGTTCCATGACCTTGGCTCAATCGTCTGACAGTGCCCGAAAAGGCGCTATCTACTGGGGCCAAGCAAATGCGCCGGTTTCCAAATTCAGATTGAGCGCTACGGATGAAGGCCAATTTATTGAAAAATTGACCATCACCGCATCCAACTCTACTGAAAATGACCACGCCAAGAACAACATCAATACAGTCTATCTGACTTACAAGAACAAGGCTGGAAGCACATTAACGACCGGAATATCAATGGGTAATACGGCTTCTGCTAACTTCACCTGGGCAACCATTGATGCCAACAGACCATATGTACCGCAGGATTCATCCTTGGAACTTGCTGTCACTGCAGATATGAAGACCAAGGAGCAAGGCGCGACACAGAAGAATGCTACTCCCGAGTCCGTGTACTTCTCATTGGACTTAGTTGATAGATTCAATGGAAGCCATGCTGATGGATTCCGAGCGCTTGGCGACGGTTCAGGAACTGTTCTTGATGGTACATCCACTGGAATTAACGATGTGCTTGGTGCAAATGACCAGTACGTCTACAGAGTGTACCCAGAATTTGCTCAAGTCGCATTGTCCTCACCATACAATTTGATTGGTACTCCGACTGTGTTCAAGTTCTCGGTAACGGCTAGAGGTCTCTCAACTTCAACTTTGAGATTTGACAACGAAGCCGTCGGATCAGGTTCAATCAAGTTTGAGGTGGTATCTTCCGGTCAATATGACCAAAGCGCTGCAAGCACCGCATTCTCCATATACGACGAGAGTGATGTGTTAATTGACTCCGGTACTATAAAGGCTGACGCTAAACTATCGCCTAATGCGACTGCGACCTTTGACTTCTCAAGCAAAGATGTTGAGATTTCCGGAGGTGGAACTAAGACCTTCTATGTTCAGATCACCAACCCAAGCACCAACTATGCGAAGACATCAACAACTGGAAGAGCGGCTGATTACTTCCAGCTGACATTGCTTGACAATGAAGCAGGGATAGTCAACTGGGTGGCTGACTACAATAACGCAGACACTTCTGTTGATTCCGCTTCAGTAGTGGGAACTCTAAAGAGTTTGCCGTTGTACGGTCCGACATTCCAGAGATAACTCGTATAGCTTAGTTTAAATATCTAGCTGACTTGCGATGATGTCGGCTATGATAGCCAAACCCCACACATAAATTATGTGTGGGGTTTTGGTTTGAAAAAAACAAATCATTTGTTATTATTACAGTATGTTTAAAAACAAAAGCTTACCGACTTTAATTTTGGTCGCATTCTTTTTGTTTCCCTCCCTTGTCTTTGCCGACAGCTACTTAGACGGAGCTTTATTGAGAGCCGAAGGGAATATTAAAGTTTACTTGATTAACAAAAATATAAAGAGATGGGTGAGTAGCTTAGAAGTTTTTAATTTTAATAATTTCAAATGGCAGAATGTCAAAGTTGTTTCCGAAAAGGAAGTATCGGCGGTTAAAGAAGGTGAGCCTATCGTGCTTGAGTCGGCCACTCCTTCTGCGGAAACTCCGACTAGCTCAACCAGTCCTGCTCCCACAGCTAGCATTTCGCCAACACCACTTCCCCCTCCTCTTCCGGCAAAAATTAACGGCAAACTGCCATCCCCGGAGTACATAAGGGCTGATTGGCTTATTTCACATGCTACAATTAATTATGGCCGAATCGGTCAGAAAATAGTATTTAAGTATTCTGATGAAGAAAAAGACAGAATTGAGAATTTCCGTCTTTATGAGAAAAAGCCCGGCGGCGATTATTTTTATAAAATTGCTGATTTTGAAGAAATATCATCCATCGGCTGTGAAGATATAGATATCAACGGGGAGTGGATGCTTACTGAAGCCGGTCAATGCGGATATTGGTCTATCCAAAAAATAGTACCCCCCGGCGGAAGAGATGCGGCGGCTTATCTTTCCGCACCCGATTATCTGGTGGGGGAATATGCTTACTATGTCGTCGGCGTGGACAAAGATGGAGCGGAAACCCCGCCTTCTCCCAAGGCAAAAATGGTTTTTCTGGATATAATATCTGTTCTGAATCCAATTGACAGGGAGCAGATAAGAGAAGCCTATCCGACTTTCAGGTGGACTGTGGCGAGTGGGTGGCCGGAAAATTCAATGGCAGATTATTTTCTCATGATTTCCAACAACAAAAGCGCTCAAAGCCCGGCTTGGACTAAACAAGTGAAGGTCTCGTCCGGAGAAACAGAAAGACAATTTTTTTATGACGGCCCTGGATTGAATCCGGTTGAAAAATACGATGTAAACATTTATGGTCATTACCGTAAGTCGGAATACGAGCCG
>Ga0209541_10017773_pt1 | contig 10366 bp, 12 predicted proteins | sample RifCSPlowO2_01_FD_184027 | JGI IMG/M metagenome (GOLD analysis project Ga0209541, IMG submission 184027) | Groundwater microbial communities from Rifle, Colorado - Rifle CSP2_plank lowO2_0.1 (SPAdes) (version 2) | ecosystem: Environmental > Aquatic > Deep subsurface > Groundwater | place... | reverse complement strand
AAAGAGTATAACAATTATTGTATTCAATATTTTTGCAATTAATTTTAACTTTAGAAAGATTTAGGCAAAAATACTCTGCGGAATTTTCTCTGCGGAGAAAACCGTTCCAAGCATTCACTTTCCTTGATCTCGGCTTTCAGCCTCACGGAAAACAAAGAAATTACCCTCTGATCTATCAGCTTCTGCAAAAGAATCTTCATCCTCTACTTCTTCAGTTTTCCTTCTACTTTTACCTAAATCATAATCATAAAGTACACCAACCTCTGGAAATGGCAGGTTTTCCGACTTCCTAAGAGATTTTACCATTATACGCAAAAAAATGAGCTTATTTAAATACTTTTCGTTACTTTTTAGTTAAAACATAATAAACAAAAGATTTAAATATAAGTATATCTGTTTAGTATCAATTGATACAAAATGGCAACGCAAACAGTAGAATTTACGGAAACTGAAATGATCCAAAATGAAGATCATAAAACAACAAGATACCCTAATCTTAACACTGTTTTGATGGTGGAGGATTTCCTCAAAAAGCATAGAGATATGCCTATGAAACTTTCTGACATAAAAAAACAACTGCCAAAACAAGTAATGCACCAAACACTTCAGGTTATTCTTGAATACCTCTGGAAAAGCGGAAAAATTATATACGGTCCTCGTGGTGTTCAATGGATCTATTCAGAACCACAACATTTGAAAGAAATGTTTGAAGATACATTAGAGGTATAAAGTGTTTGCTGGAAAAGAGATTAGGGTACTTTTGAAAGGTCAAGCTAAAGAGAGTTATCTTGAACTCAAAAAGCGGGATGATAAAGAATCTATAATGCTTGTAAATTCTATTCAGAGAATTATTGATATTCTCAAAGAAAATCCTCAATTTGGTGATCCAATAGCAAAAAGATTAATTCCCATAAAATTTAAACAGGAGGGAATACAAAATCTTTATCGTGCTGAATTATCCAATTATTGGAGATTATTATACACACTCGAGGGAACAAAAGTTGAAATTTTTGCTTTTGTTCTCAGTATTGTTGATCATAAAGAATATGATAAACTATTTGGTTACAAGAAACATTAAAGTTTTCTCCCCCCTGAAGAGGATTAAGGATAGAGCTACGCTCTTGATGATAACAAAATTGTCCCCTTTCTATGTTAGCGTCAATGATCTATGTACGGCGATAAAATACTTCTGCGCTCCCTTCGGTCGCTTGGGGGCACTGCGCTTTCGGCTATCGCCTCGTGCCACGTTCCACTTTCAGTCGCTTCGCTCCTTCATGGCACATAACATCGTTAGGCGACATAATGCTCGGGTGCTTCCTATATTCTTTTGTATACTCTTCCCCTATGATCAATGTATCTAACCCATATTATGTTTGGATTGAATGTGAGATCTACAAGAATTCTATAATCTCCCACTCTAATTTTAAATCCATAAAGTTCATCCTTAAGTGTTTCAATTCCTCGTCCTGTTTCTGCGACTTCACGCAATTTCTTAACTATTCTTTTAGCAATTTCTTTCTGGAGTTTTTCTAATTGTCTTTCTGTTTTAGGATCGTATTTAACTTCATATTTCATAAGAATTTTTTCTCAATCTCTTTTTGTGTTTTGAATTCTGAAACTGGTCTTTTTCTTGATTCTTCTATTTGAACTTTAACGTTATCGGCTAATTCAAAATTAGATTCTTCTAGAAATTCCTTGATTTCATCAACTTCTTGCTTCAAACTAAGAATGTTATCATTGACTTGTTCTAGTGTTACGCTTGTCATATAATGGCTTGTTCTTACTTCTTTTTATAGTTTTCGCACCCTGCGCCTTACCCAAAACTTTCACTTCGTTCGGGACGCCTAACAAGTATTATGTAAAATTTGGCTTTGGCTTAAGCCACTTGTTTGGCGGTTTCAATAACTTTCTTTACATCCCCTGAAAATACCTTACTCGCGCTAAGTATCTCAACAGATAATATAGACCCATCTTGCGCAACATCAAAAACAATTCCATACTATATATTTTATGTGTACAGGAAGGTTATAAATCTAGCGAAATTTCTTTTTCGTATTCTGAAAAATAACTTTCAATAATCTTTAAATTAAATTTTTTAAATATTGCCTCTTTTGGTTCTCTTTCCAGGAGAAATTTAAATGATCTTTTTATTAATTCTTTCTTTGATATTTTTTCCTTTGTAAGCTTTTTGTAGTAGCTTTCTTCAAGAGTTATTTCGTGCTGTGTTCTTGTGCTGTTTTCTTCTATTTCTACCAAGAAATAATCATCTTTTTCTATTATTTTTATATTCATAATTCTTTTGTATGAAGGATAAGGCCTAATTTTGTGATGCAGGAGTTCATATCTTTTTCAATCTCTTCAAGTATCTTTTCCTGCTTTGGTGTAAGTTTTGTTTCCTCAAGTTTTTTTATTTTATTTATCCTTATTTCATTCATGATAAATGTTATGTTTTCTAGAACACCTTGGACTGAACTTTCATTATCTTTTTGCATATGCCATTTGATTTTCTTTTTGCATATAAATTTAACGAATTTCTCCAAAAGGTTTATATACGGTTCTTAAATCCGGAACTTCATGGCAGATGACCAAGCAAAAAGGTTTGACAGGGCAATGAACAGACCTGAATTTATCAGAAATATATGCACAAGCGCCCACATACATCATGGAAAAACGGCAATGACTGACAATCTTCTTGCAGCTGCAGGTTTGATGAGCACAAAATCTGCAGGCGACCTGGATGCAGGTATGGCAACATGGCAGCATACAGATGAGCAGGAGAGATTAATGACTGTTGATGCAGCAAATGTTTCCATGGTACATAAATATGGAGATGAAGAATATTTAATTAATCTTATTGACACACCAGGACATGTTGATTTTGGCGGGAATGTTACAAGAGCTATGAGGGCAATTGACGGCACTATTGTTTTAGTCTGTGCTTCAGAAGGCATAATGCCGCAGACTGAAACTGTGTTAAAGCAGGCACTGAGAGAAAGGGTTAAGCCTGTTTTGTTTTTGAACAAAGTTGACAGGCTTATAAAAGAAATGCAGTATACTCCTGAACAGATTCAGAAAAGATTTACTGAAATAATAATAGAGTTCAACAGGCTTATTGAACAGATTGCAGAGCCTGATTACAAAGAAAAATGGAAAGTTGGTATACAGGAAGGAAGCGTTGCATTCGGCAGTGCAAGAGAGAACTGGGCTCTCTCTTATTCATTTATGCAGAAAAAAAAGATTACATTCAAAGATATATTAAAAATTTATGAAATGCCTGAAGAGGATAGAAAAAAATGGGTCTGGGATAACGCACCTCTTTATGAAGTCATTCTTGACATGGCAATCAAGCACCTTCCAAATCCTCTGGATGCACAGAAATACAGAATTCCAAAAATATGGCATGGCGACATTGAGAGCGAGTTTGGAAAAGATTTAATAAACTGCAACAAAAACGGCAAAGTTGCCTTTTGCGTTACAAGGGTTATGATTGATCCAAGAACAGGAAGAGAAATTGCTGCAGGCAGACTTTTTTCAGGAACTGTTGAATCAGGTGTGGAAGTTTATCTTAACAATGCAAAGTTAAGAACAAAACTGCAGCAGGTGTTTATGTATTCTGGTGTAAAAACACAAATAATGGATAATGTTGTCGCAGGCAATGTTCTTGCACTGGCAGGTATTAAAACAGAGGCAGGAGAGACTATAACACTGGAACCTGAACAGCCTTTTGAAGAGCTGAGACATATTTTTGAGCCTGTAATCACAAAGGCGATTGAGCCTACAAAACCACAGGATCTGGCAAAGGTAATTGAAGTCTTAAAAGCTGCAGCAAAAGAAGATCCTTCAATAAAAATACATATTGACGAGCAGACAGGAGAATGTTTAATGAGTGGAATGGGAGAACTGCATCTTGAGATTATTGAGAACAGGATAATAAGTGAGAAGGGTGTGCAAATAAAATCAAGCCAGCCGCTTGTTGTTTATCGTGAAACTGTTTCCAAAAAGAGCATAGAAGTTGAGGGAAAAACACCCAATAAACACAATAAATTTTACCTGACTGTTGAGCCACTTCCAGATTTAATATATTCTGCAATAAAAGAGGGAAAAATATATAACGGAAGAATAAAGAAAAAGGATGATAATATAATAAAGGCGCTTGTAGAGGCAGGTGTTGAGACAAAGGAGGCTCATAATTTCATACATTTTTACAACGGCAATGCCTTTGTTGATGCTACAAGGGGCATTGTCCAGCTTGGAGAGGTCATTGAGCTTGTGCTTGACGGCTTTGAGCAGGTGATGAACGGCGGACCTCTTGCAAGAGAGCCGTGCGCTAAAATTCTTGTTAAACTGCATGACTGCAAGCTTCATGAGGACAGCATACACAGGGGACCGGCACAGGTTTATCCTGCAATAAGAGACGCAATAAGGGAGGCTATGATACAGGCTGCTGCTGTTATATTTGAACCTGTTCAGGTCCTGCAGATTGAGGGACTTATGGACCACATGGGTGCAATTTCCAAGCTTATTGCAAACAAGAGGGGACAGCTTATTGACATGAAAGAAGAAGGGCATTATGTTGTTGTAAAGGCAAAACTTCCTGTTGCAGAGATGTTTGGATTAAGCTCTGAGCTGAGGAGCGCTACAGAAGGGAGAGGAACTTTCTTTGTTGCTGACCAGGAATACCAGAAGATGCCAATTGAATTACAGCAGAAGGTTGTGCAGCAGATAAGGCAAAGAAAGGGAATGAAGTAAATTCGGTAAATTTAAATTTATTCTGGTGCTGGTTAATTTATGCTAAAAGCAAGGCAAAGATTTTCAAGAATTTCTAACGGAAAAACAGCGATTATAGGAATGATTACTCTTGGCGGCCTGGATTATTCTTATGCAACAAAAAAGGCGCTGTCTGAGGCTGATATTTTTATCGATGCAGGCTGTGATGCAATCCTTGTAACGAATTACTGTAAAAATTCGCCTGCAGCAAGAGTTATCTACGCTTTGGCAGCTGTTAAAAACAAATATTCAGGCAATGGAGTTAAAATTGGCGCTGCTATTTTTCCAAATAATATGCGAAGATCTTTTAGCATTGCCAGAGGATTTGATTTAGATTTTTTTTACTTTGATTATGTTTCAGGCGTTTATACAAAAGGGCCTGATTTTGATTCCAATGTATATTCTGATTTTAGGAGAGAACATCCTGGTGTTGTTATTTTGGGAGGCGTTCATCCTTATGGATACATTCCGCTTAGCAGCTCAAGTATTGAAATGGATGTTCGTGAGGGCATGAGGAGAGCTGATGCTGTAGTTGTAAGCAGTGATAAATCTTCTTTGGTTGAAAAAGTCAGAAAATTCAGCTTGATAATGGAGAGAGACCGTGATTTAAAATCTGAAAGATACCCTTTGGTTCTTTTTGATCCTGATCTTAGTACTGCAGACGGCCTAGTTGCATCAAACCTGGCAGACGGAGTTATTTTAGGCCCCAATGTAAGGAATAAAACTGATCCTGAAGCAAGCCTTAATATCCCAAGACTTAAAAGTTATGCGTGTCTTGCAGCAATTTAACAGTTTAGACTTATCTTAATGCTGATATTATAATAACAAAGAAAACTATAAAAACAGAGCAGCATCCTGATGTTTATGATTTTTTTTGATAAGATAAAAAGGCTGTTTAAGACAAATGAGAGAATCTCGCCTGAAAAAGTCAAGGAAGTTCTTGGAGAGAAACCCCTTGGAACAAAGGAAGAATCACCTAATGAAATTGATGCTGGCGCTGACCTTAAATCTGCTTCAGAAAAAAGCGAACTGCTGGATATTCTTGATTCTGTGAAAATAAACTATGAATCTATTGGGTTTGAAAAAATGCAGAGCGAGGCTGAAGCAATAGCAAATTATGTAAGGAGCCTTCTTCAGGACCTCAACAAATTCCAGCCACATATAAAAGATAAAAAGCAGATTGATGGTATTATTGAAGCAATTGGAAGAAAAATTAAATTGATAGCAAGACATGGGCTTGCATTAAAAAATCTGCTGGCAATCCTTGAGGACCATTATTATACACCAGTAGCTGAAGCCCTTAATAAAATCAATGAAAAGATCAACAAAAAGGAAATCCAAAACATAATAGACAATGTTGAGAAACAGAGACGCTTGGTAGTGGCAATGGAAAACAGCCTGACAAAGGTTGCAGGCTATGATGAACTATTTAATCCTGAAAGAAATCCTGAATATAAAAAAGAGATTGAGAGGGAGGCAAGAGAGCGGCTTATTCACGGCCACCTTAATGAGCTTCTTGACAGCATACTGCTTACAGCTACAGATAAAACCTTGAATATAAAATCACAGATTAAGGGATTTAATCCCATTGATGAAGCAAAAAGGCTGATTTAATTTCAGCTGCGATAAATTATTATACATAAAAACAACTTAAAATTTATGAAAAAGAGGGGCGTTGTACAATATTTGAAGAAATATGTAAGGGCAGCAAATTATCTTTCTGCAATTCAGATTTACCTGCATGACAATGTTCTCTTAGAAAATAAATTAACTCCTGAAGACATAAAACCAAGGCTGCTCGGGCACTGGGGAACATGCCCTGGTATTAATTTTGTTTATGCAAATTTAAATTACTTAATAAAAAAACATGATTTAGACATGATGTTTGTGCTTGGTCCTGGACATGGGTATCCTGGTCTGCAGGCAAACTTATTCATAGAGGGAACTCTCGCTAAATTTTATCCAAAGGCAAAACAAACAAAAGACGGGATAGAATATATTGCAAAAAATTTTAGTTTTCCCTATGGATTTCCATCACACAGCAATCCTGGCACCCCAGGGGTAATACTTGAGGGAGGAGAGCTTGGTTATGCGCTATCAACTTCCTACGGAGCAGTCCTTGATAATCCAGATTTAATTGCTGCCTGTCTTGTTGGTGATGGAGAGGCTGAAACTGGTCCTACAGCAGCAGCATGGCACATAAATAAATTTATAGATCCGAAAACAAACGGCGCTGTTCTTCCAATACTACATTTAAACGGGTATAAAATTTCAGGACCAACAATCTTCGGCAGAATGTCAAATAAAGAGTTAAAATCATTATTTTATGGCTATGGTTATTACCCTATAATTGTTGAAGGCAAAAATCCATATAATAAAATGGTCAGTGCCCTTGAAAAAAGTTACAAAATAATCAAGAGCATACAAATTAAAGCAAGAGAAAAAAGCAGTTTTATTTCTCCAAGATTTCCCATGATTATTTTAAAAACTCCAAAGGGCTGGACAGGGATAAAGAAACTTGACGGAGATAAACTTGAGGGCAACTGCCTATCACACCAGGTTATTGCAAAAGAAGCAAAAGAAAACAAAGTACATCTAAGGGCAGTTGAGAAATGGCTTAAATCATACAGATTTAACGAGCTGTTTAACAGGAAAAGCGGATTTATTAAAGAAATTATAGATTTGGTTCCAAAAAACAAGATGGGCGACAACAGGCATGCATTTGCAAAAAACTACAAACCGCTTAGACTGCCTGATATTAAAAAATTTGAAGAAAATGTTCCTTTTCCAGGTATTGTTGGTTCAAGCAGCATGAGAAGAACAGGGTCTTACTTAAATTATGTATTTAAACTAAACAAAAAAAACTTTAGACTGTTTTCTCCTGATGAGACTTATTCAAACAAGCTGGATGAAATATTCATGACAACAAAAAGAGCATTTGTCTGGCCGTTAAAAAGCTGGGATAAAGATATTTCCTGTTCAGGCAGAGTTATAGAGATGCTGAGCGAACATTCACTTCAGGGCATGGCACAGGGTTACATACTAACAGGAAGGCATTGCATTTTTGCATCCTATGAAGCTTTTGTTGAGATTGTAAGCAGCATGGCAGACCAATATGCAAAATTTTTATCACAGGCGAACTCTGTTTCATGGAGAGGAGATATCCCGTCTCTTAATTATATTTTAACATCATCCGGCTGGAGGCAGGAGCACAACGGCTTTTCCCACCAGAATCCAAAATTTATTACAGGAATGCTTGAAAAAAGCGGAAATTTTACAAGGGTTTATTTTCCGCCTGATGGAAATTCAACTCTGGTTGTATTAGAACATTGCCTAAAATCCAAAAACGGGATAAATATCATTGTTGCTGGAAAAACGCTTGAACCAAGATGGCTGACAACAGGGCAGGCAAGGGAGGCGATGCAGTACGGCATTATGATATGGGAATTTGCATCAGACAAAAATCCAGACATAATATTCGCTGCAGTCGGCGATTACCTGACAAAAGAATCTCTTGCAGCAATTCAGACATTAAATGAAATTGCTCCTGAAATAAAAATAAGATTTGTAAACATAGTTGAGCTTTCCAGTTTTGGCATAGGGAGTAAAACGCATGCGGCAGGCGGATTATATGAAAAATATTTCACAAAAAGCAAACCAGTAATTGTAAATTACCATGGCTATCCAAGTGATATTAAACAGATGCTTTTATATCAAAACAATCCCGGAAGATTTTCAGTTCACGGCTATACAGAGCATGGTTCTACAACAACTCCATTTGACATGCATGTAAGAAATGAAACAAGCAGGTATCATCTTGTGATAGAAGCGCTTTCTCTTATGGCTGAGAGGAAAGTAATAAACAAAGAAAAATCACAAACACTAATCAAGGAATATCTTGAAAAATTAAAGGATCATGGCATATATATTAGAAAATATGGCGTTGATCCGGGTGAAATAAGCGAGTGGAAATGGAAGGCAAATATTTAATTGTAAATGTAGGTAGCACGTCCAAAAGGTATGCTGTTTACTTTAGAAACAAGGCTGTATTTAACATACATTTCAAGACCAACAGCGGTCTGCCAAAAATCTCAGACATATTAAAGAAAAACAATGTAATAAAAAATGAGGGGGAGATTACAAAAATAGGGATAAGAGTTGTTTCTCCTGGAATTTATTTTCAGAGAACCAGGATCATTGACAAAACTTATCTGAAAATGCTGGAACAGTCTGTGGCTATGGCTCCCCTGCATATCAAACCTACATTTGAAGAGATTAAAAAGCTGCAAAAACAATTTCCAAATGTAAAAATTATCGGGGTTTCAGACAGCAGTTTTCATTCCACCATGCCTGAAATTGCAAGGCTTTATGCAATACCCCTCAGTGATTCAAAAAAATTCCAAATTTACAGATACGGCTATCATGGCATATCCATCAGTTCTGTTATCTCGCAAATTAAGTCAAAGTATAAAAAAATTCCTTCTAAAATAATCGTATGCCATCTCGGCGGCGGCTCAAGCATTACTGCTGTGAAAAACGGAAAATCTGTGGAAACTTCCATGGGCTTTACTCCCCTAGAGGGCCTTCCGATGAGCACACGATCAGGCAATATTGATTTTAATGCAGGATTATACATTTTAAAATCAAAAAAAATAACAAGGATTGAGGGATACTTAAATGAAAAATCAGGATTTTTAGGCATAAGCGAAATTTCAGACAGCATGGACAAGCTTATAAAACTTTCAAAATCAGGCAATAAAAAAGCAGAACTGGCTGTTGATAAATTTGTTTATGAGATAGAAAAATACATTGGGGCATACACTGCTGTACTCGGCGGTGTGGATCTTCTTGTTTTTACAGGAGCGATCGGTGAGAATTCCCATTTTATAAGAAAATTAATAATTAAAAAACTTAAATTCCTTGGGATAGAAGGCTTAAAGATTTTAGTTTTGCATACCAATGAAGAGGAAGAAATTTTTAAGGAAATAATTAAATTTTAGGATAATATTGCCTGCTGGTTTTATATCTTTTTCTTTATGCAAAAAATCTTTTAAAAATCTCTGCACAAGACTTATATACTACAAAATATATCTTTTGGAAGATGATAGACAAAAAAAACTTTGAAAATATAAGGCACGAGCTTGATGAGTTTGAGGAAAAAAGAGAGGAAACTATAAGAAATTCAAGGGATATAATCAGGCTTTCAAAACAGATAATATACTCTGTGCACAGAAATGAATTGGATAATGCAGCCAGACTACTTAAGGAAATGCACAGCAGGATAAAGCTGCTTGACAAAAACAAAAATTATGACACTTCAATAAGCTGTGTTGCATATCAGGAATATGTTGAGGCTGTTACCTTTTTTGAGATTATAAAAAACAACAGGCTGCCAACATCAAAGAATCTCAACGTTGATGTATTTTCCTATCTGTCTGGGCTTGCTGATCTGACAGGCGAACTTGGAAGAAAGGCAGTGCATGATGCAATAAAGAAGGATTTTAATGGTGTTTTGAAGATAAAAAACATTGTTGAGGATATTTATGGAGAATTTCTAAAATTTGATTTGAGAAACGGAGAGCTGCGCAAGAAGTCTGAC
>Ga0209541_10017772_pt1 | contig 10367 bp, 10 predicted proteins | sample RifCSPlowO2_01_FD_184027 | JGI IMG/M metagenome (GOLD analysis project Ga0209541, IMG submission 184027) | Groundwater microbial communities from Rifle, Colorado - Rifle CSP2_plank lowO2_0.1 (SPAdes) (version 2) | ecosystem: Environmental > Aquatic > Deep subsurface > Groundwater | place... | reverse complement strand
AGACAGGGGTGATTTTGGAGGTTTCTTGAAAATACTTAAACTGGAATTATTCAAAGTTGATGATGTTGCTGAAAAAACAAAAGTCAAAACAATTAGAATTATAGATGCTTTAAAATCAGTTGAAGCTAATTTTAATAGTTACAGAAGAAAATTAAAGAAAATATCAAAAAAAAATAAATCTTTGACAGAACAAATGCATTATGTAGAATCAATATTGGGAGAAATTAAACTAATTAAAAACAAAATGAGGGACGAATCAGGAAGAAGTATTCGTGAAGAATCAAAAGTCCGTGGTCATGTTTAACTTAAAGAGGTCAATTAAATGCCATTCGGAGCACGTAAAAACTTAGGATTGGTTCTTGGTATAATAATATTCATCATCGGTCTATTAGGTCTATTCTTTAAGATTCCTTCAGCAATAAATGTTATAGCGTGGATACTTGCTGTAGGCGGCTTATACCTTATTATTGAAAGCATTACAGAATTTGGAGCAAGAAGAGCTATAGCTTTACTCGTTGCCTTTGTAGTTTTAGTTATCGCATCAATACCCATACTAAATCAATTAAGTATAATATCATTCTCAATACCAGGCATTAATTTGCTAGTTTACCACATCTTACTGGCAGTAGAAGGAATAGCTATGATAATAAACGCTTTTGGGACTTAATCTTTATTCCATTTTTCTTCTTAATTCACATTGTTTTACACCTCTAAAAATCATATTAATCCATATCTTTATCACTTGATAATAGTTACAAAATAGAAACATTTATATATTAGTTATAATATGTATCTGAAAATAACAATTAAAATATAACGTTGGGTAATTCAAAATGTCAATGCTTAACAGACTTGAAAATGTGGATATAGGTTTGATAGATTTAGAAAGAATTCTTGAGAAGCAAATTTCAGATACAGAGCCAAATGATTATGCTCCTGCTGTTGAGGCTTTATACTATTCAGATGGTGCTTTAAACAGAGATTTATTTGGATGGGCTAAGGCAATTGGAAGGGGGATAGATAAAGTAGTGGATAAGATTTTGATTAAAGGTTATGAACATGAAAAAGCACTAAAAAAAATACACGAAATTGCTCAACAAACTATTCCCAATAGTTCAAATTCTAATAGTATCACTGGGCCTAGTGATATTGAATTAGCATCTAATCCAGCTACAGGTTCTATGTTTACACAACAAGCAAAAGAATCACAAGTTATAGAATCTTACTTCACAGCAGCGTCTAAAGCTAAAGAAGGAAAATTAATAGAAGCTAAGGATAATATTGATAACGCAAGAAAAAAGTTGGTTGATTACTTTCCAGGTCATAAAAAGCTGGAAACCCTTTTACAGTTTAATGATGCACTTATAACCACGAAAATAGGAAATTTTGATGAAGCCTATAAAATTCTCCAGCAAGGCGCTCTTGCTACCAATACCGAAGCTTCATTCTTGAGGGGATTCATAGCATTTAGACAAGGTAACTTTGATTATGCCGAACAAGATTTCAGAATAGTTTATAGCAAAAATCCAAGCAGAGAAGGCATTAATAAATGCTTAGCAAAAACATATGACCACATGGCATATCATTTTACAGAACCATCTAGTAACTATGATGGTGTTGACGAAAAAACTAGAGATAACTGGAAACAAGCAAAAGATGAGTTCAAAAAGGCCAAAGGTAAAAAGTATGCTAGACCAGAAGATTATGGTGAGGCAATGAAATTATGTGGCGAGGTTATAACTGCACTTGAAGAGTCAGCTAAAAATCCGCTTAATGAAGACCAAAAAATAATGAAAGCCAGGGCAAAACATCTTTTAGGAGTCATCGAATATGAAGCAAAAGACATTCTTGCTGCAGACAAATTGTTTCAAGAATCTAAAGCTCTACGACAAACCCCAAGTTTATACACTGACTGGAGTAATATGTTTAAGCATACATATCATAATTAATTTATTTTTTCTTTTTATTGATTTATAAATCTGCCGGGCCTTTAAGTTCTCCTTTTGTTTCTTTCATCTCTTGACTTAAAATATACTCTACAAACTTATTCTCTTTATACATAGATCTTTCTCTCTTCATAATGTCATTATCTAGTCTTATAATGTCCTCAAAATTTTTAATTATGCCATCAAGAAGGTCTTCAACCTTTTTTAATTCAGGCTGTTGTTTTCTTAGTTCAGTGATTAAATCCCTCAATTTTGTTTCAACTTGCTTTAGCAATCCTTCTCTAAGCTTATCCTCTTTTAGTATTACTTTATTTAAATAAGCCTCTACCCTTTCTGCTTTTTCTTCTTTTTTTTCTTCCTCAAATAATTTTTTATTAACCCCGGCAAAATTTTTTCCTAACATCCTTCCTTTTATTCCAGATTCCTCATTTATTGCTTGAAAAAATTTCCCTTTAGTATATTTTTCATTCCCTTTAAGCATCCTTATAATGGTTCTAAGCAACTTTTTATTCCTTCTAATTACATTTTTCACTTTTCTATCCATACTCTCTCTATTGGTAACTAACTGAAGCACCTTTTCAATACCTTCCAAAACTTCTATTTTTCTATTTATAAACTCCCCATAGGTTTTGTCTTTACTTACAAAATTCCTGATTTTCTCTAAATATTGTTTTATCTGAGTGTCGGTATTAAAGAATGTAGCATCTGTCTTAATTATATTCTTCAGCTTTTTATCTTCTATATCTGCAAGCTCAAGCTCCCTTCTTTCTTTAGCGCTTAATTTATCACCTTCATCCTTCCCACCACCAGTAATCCTGTTCCACAAAGATTTTCCACCTTCTCCTCCTGCTCCACCACCTCCACCTATGCTGCCAAAAAGATTCCAAATACCTGCAATCAATGCAATAAATCCACCAAATGATGCCCATTTTCCCAATTGGGCATACAATGGATCATCAAGCCCAGCAAGCGCACCAACAAAGCCTATTGTAAATACGCCTATGAAAATATATATAATTCCCCTAAGAATCCTCTTCCATTTCTCATCTCCAGCTGCAGCCTTATGTGCAATAATAAATCCAACAATAAAAGGCAAAAATCCAAAAATAAAGCTTATTACGACACTATAGCTTTCAAAAATAAAAAGCATCATACTTCTTGGAATCATTACAATAGTTATTATTGAAATAATAATAGCTGTAGTGATTGCAATATTCTTATTTTCCTTAAAGACCTTGGAAGTGCCCCAGTACAATACAGCAAACACCAGCCAAAAAAACAGAAATTTTGAATAAATAACAAACATATCATCAGAATTCCTCAAGTTGGCAATATCCACAAAAAGAAACCTTGCTAAATCTTCAACTATATCCGGCAAGAAACCATCATTTGTCTGGGCAGAAACAAAATTAGGAACAAGACTTACTATAATAACTAAAGAAACCAATAACAAAAACACCTTTTTTCTGCTCATGATTAGCACCATAACTACCTAATCTAATTCCTCATAATACTTGTTTATAAATATTTCCATTGAAGAGAAGTAAAAACCGCTGATATAGAACATATTTTATCTTTATTCTAACCCCAATATCTCTTTAGAATTAACTTTAATCAAAATATCAATAATTTTTATCATTGTATTTATATGCTTTATTAGCTCTTCCTTTTGTGGTGGAGGTCTTTTATTTGCAGCATCCTCTAACTGCTTCCTTGCTGTATTTAAAACAATTAATAAATTTTTTTCTTTCTCTATTAATGACCTATATTCATTTCTTTTGCTTAAAATCCCCAATTTTTTTAATTGGTTTTCTGTATATTCTTCTAATTTCATTTCTCTTTGCTCTAAAAACCAAAGATTCTGCATTTTCCTTTTTATTTCTGGAAGGGCTATTCTTACCTTGTTTGCAGCAGATAAATTAGACTCTCCTGGAGCTTTTATTTGGTTGAGAAGTTTCCTTAAATCTGTAAGAATTTTCTTTTCTTCGATTATTTCTCCTTTGCTAACCTTTGCTCCTTCTTTTTCACTAGGAGTAGGTTCTTCTTTTTTGCCATCAGCTCCTGTTTTTTCTCCTTCTTTTACCTTTCCTCCACCTCCTATGCTGCCAAAAAGATTCCAGATTCCAAAAATCAAAGCAATAAAGGCAGCAACTTCTGCCCATTTTCCTAATTCAACAAATAATGGGTCTTCAAAACCTCTAAGCGTACCAACAAAAGCCACTGTAAACGCAGCTATGAAAATATATATAATTCCCCTAAGAATCCTCTTATGTTTCTCATCCCCACCTGCAGCCTTATGTGCAATAATAAATCCAACAATAAAAGGCAAAAACCCAAAAATAAAGCTTATTACGACACTATAGCTTTCAAAAATAAAAAGCATCATGCTCTTTGGAATCATTACAACGGTTATTATTGCAAACAGAATTGCAATAGTGACTGCGATATTCTTATTTTCCTTAAAGACTTTTGAAGCACCCCAAAATATAGCAGTAAAAACCAAAAAGAAAAACAAGAATTTTGAATAAATAATAAAGGTATCAGGCGCGCTCTTTAATAAACCACTTAGATCCAAGAAAAGAAACTTTGCCCATTTTTCTATAATTTCAGGCAAAAAACTTTCAGTCTGAGCAGAAACAGCGTTAATGAATAAACCCGTCATAACTAAAGTAACCAATAACAAAAACACCTTTTTCCCGCTCATGCTTAGCACCATGATTAATTAACCAATTCTTCCAATAATTGTTTATAAATATTTCCATTCCGCAGAAGTAAAAAGAATATTTTATACACTATCCAATTTAGTTTTTTGCATTTTTGTATACTTAGATCAATAAAGTAAAAACAAAATAAATATATACGCCAAGGGAAGAGTAATAAATATGTATGATCTAGACACGGTAAAAAAAGTTTATTCTTATTGGGGTAAGAAGAGGACTCTTTATAACATTTCTTCAAAAATTTCTTTTTTTGGGTATGAGAACTTCTTGAGAAACAGGGTTATTGGCTTAATGAATCTGAAAGAAGGCTCAAGAGTGCTTGATGTTGCATGCGGTACTGGACTCAATTTCAAGTTTATAGAAAACAAGATAGGACCTAGTGGGAAAATTATAGCCATAGACTACATAAAGGAAATGCTCGAAGCCGCAGAAAAAGAGATAAAATCCAAGCAATATAAGAATATAAGGTTAATTCTGGGAGACGCTGCAAGTATGAGCTTTTCAAATAACTATTTTGATGGTATAGTCTCCACATTGGGATTGACTGCTATACCAAACCATTTTGAAGCCTTAAAGAGATGCAAAAAAATGTTAAAACCCAATGGCAAAATTGCTATACTGGATGGGAAGTATTCGGATATGAAATATGCCAAATTCATTATTAACTCTCTTCTTAAAGTTATAAGACTGGAAGGAACATGGGATTCAAAAAAGGATGTAATTAAAGATTTAGGCAAATTATTCAGCATAACTAAATCGGAAAAATATTTTTTTGACACAATCTTTATTTTAGTTGGTGAAAAATGTAGAACTCATGATTAAAGCAATATTTAAATATAAGCTAATTCAGAATAATAAATTGTTAGAAATTAAAATTACAGGAGGTAATAGAATGGATAAAAAAGGATTTGTTTCAATGCATGCAGGAATATGGTTTGTTGTAGGTTTGATAATCGGTGCAGCTGCAGTGTACTATTTAGCAACAAAAGGAATGCTGCCTGGTATTTAGGACAAAATATTTTTTGATGTATAAAAATGAAAATTCCTAAAACTGCAACTCCTGCAGCAGAAAACAGCTTTGGACTGAGAAATATTTTAGGCTTAATCTTTATCTTGGTGGGAATTTTACTGATTCTTAGCTTAATGAATTATAATCTGCCAATAAGCTTAGGAAACTTTAAAGTTACACTGCAGTATGGAGCTGCTATAGGAAGCATTCTAGGCGGCTTATCAATGCTTTTTAAGAAGAAAGAAACAATAATAAGATAATTACTTTATCTCAACTTTATTGCTTAAGCTTTGCCCTGGCATTCCTTTGTCAAATATAACCCTTACAGCGCCTTTATTGCCATGAGCGCTAGCAACCTTTCCTTTAATTTCCTTTCCTGCCGGGCTTTTCCAGACTACCTCTTTTCCTATTAATTCAGCGGCCTTTTCCCTCTTATCAGTACCACTAAGATAAACAATCATGTGAGTTGTTTTCTGTGTATGCCTCCCCCTTCTGAAATTTTTAATTATGCCTTCCATAGCTGCAAGAAAAGGTAAGTAATTTAAAAAGGTTATGATTTGCTTCAATAAAAATTACAATAGAGTTCATAACCACAATCACAATTATTTGGTTAATACCTTTGTTAATAACTAAATTAAAAATATTAAGGCAGAAATAAAAAATAAAAATTATGTGTTTTGCTTTAATAAAAACTTTAATGCAAAACACTATCTAAACAATTAGTTGTGAAGAAACAATATAAGACAAAATTTTCCTTAAATAAACAATTAAGAAAATTTTCGAATTATTATTAATAACAATTTCAGTGCAATAATGAAATCAAATGGAAGATAAAATAATGAGTTGACAAATAATTGTGAACTATAAGATAAAAACCAAATTTAATGAATAAAAAATAACTAAAATGATACCATGAAAGAAAAAAATCTGCTGAAAATAGCACTTATTTGCTCTTTACTAGGCTTATTAATTTTATACCTAGTATCAAATAACATTGAAATCAAAGAAAAAAACATAGAAAAAATTACTTTAGACAATAAAGACGAATTTGTAAATATTAAAGGCACTATAAGCAATATAGTAAACACAGAAAAAGTCACCATAATAAAGATATTACAGCCACAGGAAATAACAGTTGTTTTGTTCAAAAATGAAAATAAAACAACGACTATACAACAAGGTAATGAAATTGAAGTAATAGGTAAAGTTGATGAGTATGAAGGTAAAATTGAAATAATTGCTGACAGGGTAAGGGTTATAAAGTAAAATGTTCCTTGAATTTTTAATAGCAGCCTTATTGGGCATATTTGCAGGAATTTTCACAGGCTTAACTCCTGGCATTCATATCAATCTTGTAAGCCTTTTGGTTGTGAGTGCATCTGCTTACTTGTCAGCAGTTTTTTCTTTCGCTTCGCTTGGCGTATTTATAATTTCAATGGCAATAACCCATACTTTTCTTGACACTTTGCCTGCAATTTTTTTAGGCGCTCCTGAAGCAGAGACAGCATTAAGCGTATTGCCAGGCCATAGATTGTTGCTTAAAGGCATGGGCTATGAGGCAGTTAAATTAACAATTATTGGATCGTTATTCAGCCTAATTACTGCATTGGCATTCTTTCCATTATTTATTTTTCTTGTGCCAAGGATTTACGAAAAGCTTCAGGTCTATATTGGCTATGCTCTTATCTTAATTATGGTTTACATGATTCTTATAGAGAAAGGTAATGACAAAAAGTTCTGGTCTTTTTTTGTTTTTATGATGTCTGGAATACTGGGATTAATTGTGCTTACATTTCCAAACTTAGAGCAGCCATTATTTCCTTTGCTTTCAGGATTGTTTGGAGTCAGCATGCTTATAGTAAGTTTGATGCAAAAGACCGAAATACCTAAGCAAAGCATTACAGACCAGATTAAAATACCAAAAATGCAAAGCTTTAAGGCAGTTGGCGCAGCAACATTTACTGGAAGCCTTGCAAGCTTTTTTCCAGGTCTAGGACCAGCTCAGGCAGCGGTGATTGGAAGCCAGATTGTAGGAAGCTTGGAAAACTATGCATTCTTAATTTTAGTTGGTGGCATTAACACAGTAAACATGGCAGTCAGCCTTGTTTCCTTGTACACTATAAACAAAGCAAGAAATGGTGCAGTTTTAGCAATAATGGAGCTTTTGCATTCAATAGACTTCAGCATTTTAATGCTTTTCATAGCAGCAACGCTCTTTGCAGGCGGCATAGCAACTTTCCTCACATTATACCTGTCAAAAATTTTCATAAAAATAATTGAAAAAGTCAATTATTCTAAGCTTTGCATTGGAGTTATAATATTTGTAACCATTATGGTTTTTTATTTCTCTTCATGGCTCGGCTTATTGATATTTTTAGTTTCAACAGCCATTGGAATCATTCCAAATATTGTCAATGTAAAAAGAAGCCATAGCATGGGATGCTTGATACTGCCTGTTATTTTATTTTTTATTCTATGAATGAAAATTCTATAAGAAAATAATTTAACTTATAAGCAAAATTTTGTTTATATCAAACCAACTAACCAATTCGGTTACAGCCAAGTTGGTTTGATAGTACGAAGCCACAAAAATTTGCCTAAAAATTTTTGTAGGTGGGTACAGTTAAAGATAATTCTTTCTTCCCAATTACCGGTAGGGTCAGGTTAAGCCCTACTCCGCTTACCACAACCCCCATACTGCGTATGGGAACGTGGTAAGCTCCGTCTGGCCAGTGCCATTGTCGCTGCGCAACAAGGCACGAACAATGGCACAGACGGTCTTAACCTGACCCTTCCCAATTACCAACCGCAACCTTTTTATATGTAGTATACGCTACAATGATCATGCCAAAAAAATCTCAGAAAGCTAAAAAAGCAGAAAAAGCAAAAACAGCTACAATAACAAATATAGCAACCAAAGTTCCAAAAGACTTCAAATCGACTGCTGACGTTAAGATTCCAGAAAAGCTTGTAGACCAGATTCTAGGACAAGAGCCGGCAGTTGAAGTTATAAAAAAGGCTGCGCAACAAAGAAGAAATGTTCTATTAATAGGAGAGCCTGGAACAGGAAAATCTATGCTGGGCTTGGCTTTAGCAGAGCTTTTGCCAAAGGAAAAGCTTGTTGATATAATTTCTTTTCCAAACCCTAATGACGAGAATACACCTTTGATAAGAACAGTTCCAGCAGGCCAGGGAAGAAATTTGATTGCTAGAGCTCGCATTCAGGGCATGAGCATGTTCAAAAACCAGAATATAATCTTATTTATTCTCGTTTTAATTGCAATGTTTGCACCTTGGTTTTTGTTTAGTTATTATGGAAACAAATATGATTTCACTGTTGGTGCGATTATATTTGCAGCTTCTTTTGTCGGATCTTTTCTTTTTTTAGCAGCATTTGTAATCTTCCTTAACTTGGGAAAAAGAATGGAAGGAAAAGTCAGAATACCAAAACTTATAGTTGATAATTTTAAGAAGAAACAAGCTCCATTTTATGATGCAACAGGTGCTCATGCAGGCGCGCTTCTTGGCGATGTGTTGCACGATCCTTTTCAGTCAGGAGGCCTAGGAACACCAGCTCATGAAAGAGTTGTTGCAGGAATGATTCACAAGTCCCATATGGGGGTTTTATTTGTAGATGAAATTGCAACTCTTGAGCCAGCAACTCAGCAAGAGCTTTTATCAGCAATGCAGGAAAAAAGATTTGCAATTACTGGCCAATCTGAACGTTCAGCAGGCGCAATGGTAAGAACAGAAGCTGTTCCATGTGATTTTATCCTTGTAGCAGCAGGCAATTATGAGACGGTAAAGCAAATGCACCCAGCATTAAGATCCAGAATCAGGGGTTATGGATATGAAGTCTATATGAAAGACACATTTCCAGATACAGAAGAGAACAGGAACAAGCTTATAGTTTTCACAGCTCAGGAAGTTGCTAAAGATGGCAAAATACCCCATTTCAGCAAAGAAGCAGTTGATGACATAATTGAAGAAGCAAAAAGACGAGCAAACAGAAAAGGCCATCTTACTTTAAGGTTACGTGACCTCGGTGGTTTAATACGTGCTGCAGGAGACTTAGCAAGTGAGCAAAAAGCATCCCAAGTTACAGCAAAGCATGTAAAAGATGCTAAGAATTTGGCAAGGACTTTAGAACAGCAAATAGCTGACAAATATATTGAGCAGAAAAAAGAATATGATGTTATTGTTACGACAGGAAAACGTGTAGGCAGAGTAAATGGATTAGCAGTAATTGGTGTTACTCCACCTTATTCTGGAATTATTTTGCCAATAGAAGCAGAAGTTACACCTGGCGGACAAGAAAGCGAAATAATAGCTACAGGTAAATTAGGTGATATAGCCAAAGAGGCAATAAAAAATGTTTCTGCAATTATAAAAAGATATTTTGGTGAAGATATTAAAGAAACCTATGATTTATATGTTCAATTCTTGCAAACTTATGAAGGCGTTGAAGGAGACAGCGCAAGCATAGCAGTTGCAACAGCCATTATATCAGCGTTCAAACACATTCCTGTTAAGCAGGACACTGCAATGACTGGCTCTTTATCCGTGAGGGGAGAAGTATTGCCTATTGGGGGTGTTACATCAAAAGTTGAAGCTGCAATTGATGCAGGAATAAAAACTATAATAGTGCCAAGGTCAAACTTTAAAGATATAATAGTCCCAAAACAAAAACTT
>Ga0209541_10017771_pt1 | contig 10367 bp, 13 predicted proteins | sample RifCSPlowO2_01_FD_184027 | JGI IMG/M metagenome (GOLD analysis project Ga0209541, IMG submission 184027) | Groundwater microbial communities from Rifle, Colorado - Rifle CSP2_plank lowO2_0.1 (SPAdes) (version 2) | ecosystem: Environmental > Aquatic > Deep subsurface > Groundwater | place... | reverse complement strand
TAATGAAAATTGGAAAAGAAAAGATTTTTTTATTTAACGGCAATTTTTCAGAAGAGCAGATAAAAAATTTAGAAAAGATAACTTTTATTGAAAGAATTGGAATTTATTTTGCAAAAGTTTTTTCTCCAACTAATGAAATCAAGTTAAGCATAGAAGGAACGCAAATTCTTAAAAATCAGATTGCAAAAAATATTTTTGAAATAAATAATGAACAATTAGAAAATTGGATGCGTGGCGAAGAATTAAACATTCAAACAGGATTAAAAGGGATAGTTGTTATAAAATATAAAGACAATCTTTTAGGGTGCGGAAAAGCTTCAGAAAATAAAATTGGAAATTTTATGCCAAAAAGCAGGAGATTGAGGAGCAAGAATATTATTAGATGATTTTTTGTTATTTTATTAATATTCAAAAGAAAGGCGAAAGTAAAATAAATACCTGCTTCACTCTGTTCGCAGAATTAATTTACTCGTGCCTGCATTAGTTATTTAATTTATGGGGAAAGTTTGTTTCATGCAAATGCTCGTCCCAAAGTTGCTTGTCCCGTCCGCCCAACCCAATTGCCCTCCGCAACCGAACTTTACTATTTTTTTAATTTTATTTAATGATTATGTTTATTTCACAATTATATTTTAATCGTCACTTAATTTATAATGCTGTTATGGCAATAACTTCTCCAAACCGAGCGAACAGAGTGAGCGAGCGAATTAAGTGTTCAAAAAAATTAAATTAAATAAAAAATCATTTAACAAACTCAACATTTTCCATTTTTTCAAATTCTTTATCTCCTGTAAGGAATTTTATTTCCATCTTTTTTGCCATTACATACCCAATACAATCTGGAACGGAAACTTTCCTATCTTTCCACTTGAGCCTAAATTTCATTGCTTCTTCAATCCATTCCGGTTCAATAGAAACAATATATTTTTGATATTTTTTAATATAAAAATCTGCTTTTTTTGCATTATCCTTAAATAAATTATAACAAAGTTCAGCAAACGTAAAATTATTTATAATCGGAAAAGACTCCAAATAACGAACATAAAAAGGGCTTCCCTCTATAATTTCCATAAGAGCGTAGCAATCAAAAAAATATTTATCCATATGAAAGTTCCTTATCCATTTCTTTCATTAATTGTTTGACTGGCTTTTTGAATTTGTGAGTTCCAAAAGTTTCTTTCAAGACATTTTCTTCTTCATCTTTTTTTAGCAAAATAATTAATTCATCTCCTTCTCTTATCCGGGTATTTTCAATTGTTTTTTGAGGCACAATCACTCCAAAAGAATTGCCCCATTTTCTTAACTTAGTTTTAACTTCTATCATGTATAAACAATATAATTATACTATATAAACACTTCGTTTTTTCAAAATAAACACTTTTAAACAGCCATCTTTTAGGTATAATCATGAAAGCAAATTCAGGAAAAATTTGTAATCATTCGCTAAACAGGAAGTTTATCAAATGACAGAAAAACAATACGGCGGCGCAACAGGTAGAGAAAATAAATCAACGAAGATTAGTGAAACATCTAATTTTCAAAAACAATCTCAACCTAAAAATGCAAGAACAACAAAATTAGAAAATTCAAAATCAAATTTAACAGACAAAGAAAAAATTCTCAAAGCAGGAAAAATAGCGGGTGAAGTTAAAGAATATGCGAAAACAATCATAAAAAAACAAATGCCTCTCTTAGAAATTGCAGAAAAGATTGAAGACAAAATAATTGAGCTTGGAGGAAAACCGGCTTTTCCTGTTAATCTTTCAATAAATGAAATTGCTGCGCATTACACTCCAAATGCAGACGACAAATCAACAGCTGAAGGATTATTAAAAATAGATTTAGGAGTTCATATTGACGGCTGGATAGCAGACACTGCAATATCATTTGATTTGGAAAATTCAGGATCGCAGGAAGCGAGCGAAGATTTAAAAAAATCTTCTGAAGAAAATAAAAAATTAATTCAAGCAAGCAAAGATGCTTTAGAAAATGCAATAGAATTTATTTCTAAAAAAATTAGCCCCAAAAGGGCACCCAATGGAGAAAAAAGAGAAATTTTAACAACAGGAGAAATAGGAAAGAAAATTCAGGAAACAATTAAATCCAGAGGATTTTTACCGATAATAAATCTTTCAGGACATCAAATTGAGCAATATAATTTGCATGCCGGATTAATAATTCCAAATATAGATAACAAATCAACAGAAATAATAAAACCTGGACTTTATGCAATTGAGCCGTTCGCAACTAATGGCAACGGAAAAATCAGGGACGGAAAACCTTCTGGAATTTATATGCTGACAAACCCAAAAACTCCGAGAACACCAATAGCAAGAGAAGTTTTGAATTATATAAGCGAAGAATATCAAACTCTTCCTTTTTGTTCGCGTTGGATTGCAAAAAAATTTGGAACAAAAGCACTTTTTGCATTAAAACAACTTGAAGAAAATGGAAGCTTGCATCAATTCCCGCAATTAGTTGAAACTTCAAATTCAAAAGTCGCGCAGACAGAACATACAATTTTAATTGATGAGGGAAAAGTTGTGGTTACGACGAGATAAAAAATAAATTAATTTTTACCCCAAATAACTGCCTTCCTGCATCGGCGTTGCTGATTTTGCAGATTTCAAAAACTGCTCTTCAACTTTTTTATAAACTTTAATTGTGTTTGTAGTCACGCTTGGCTTAACTTTATTCAAAGCTTCTTCAAAATGTTTTTTGTGGACTTCTTCAGCGTTGATATTTTCTCTTAAAGAAAGCAAAGCCGCTTCTCTTGCAAGCGCTTCAAGATCAGCGCCGGTGTATCCTTCTGCTTTTTTTGCAATTTCTTTAACTAAAGCTTCTTTATTTTTAATCGGCATATTTTTTGTATGAATTCTTAAAACATTCTCTCTTCCAATTTCATCAGGAGCATTAACTAATAAAATTTTGTCAAATCTTCCTGGACGCAAAATCGCTGGGTCAAGCATATCTGGCCTGTTTGTCGCGCCGATAACTAAAATATCATTTACATCTTCAATTCCGTCCATTTCAGCGAGCATCTGGTTTAAAACTCTTTCAGTAACTTTTGTTCCCTGCTCCATTCCTCTTTTTCCTGCAAGCGAGTCAATCTCGTCAAAGAAAACAATGCACGGCGCAACTTGTCTCGCGCGTTCAAAAATTTTTCTCATTCCTTCTTCGCTTTTTCCGACCCACATGCTCAACAGCGACGGTCCTTTGACTTGGATAAAATTTGCCTCCGATTCTTTTGCAACAGCTTTGGCAAGCAAAGTTTTTCCTGTTCCGGGAGGGCCGTAAAGCAAAATTCCTTTAGAGGGACGGATTCCCATTCTCTTAAAATTAGCTGGATATTTAATCGGCCACTCAACTGCTTCCCTTAATTCCCGCTTAACTTCTTCCAAACCGCCGACGTCATCCCAATTAATATTCGGAGTTTCAACAAGAACCTCTCTCATTGCGCTTGGACGCACAACTTTCAAAGCCTCTGTAAAATCAGAATAATGAATTTTTAATTTATCAAGCAAATGCTGAGGAATTTTTTCTTCTTCATCTAATTTCATTTGAGGAAGCAATCCTCTTAAGACTACCATTGCTGCTTCTTTAGCCAAAGCTTCTAAATCAGCGCCGACAAACCCGTGCGTTACTGCAGCAAGTTCTTCCAATTTAACATCTTTTGTCAACGGCATTCCTCTTGTATGAATTTTTAAAATACTTAATCTCCCCTCTTTGCTTGGAACATTAATTTCAATTTCTCTGTCAAATCTTCCAGGTCTTCTTAAAGCAGAATCAATTGAATTTGGTCTGTTTGTCGCGCCAATAACCACAACTTTCCCTCGGGATTTTAATCCATCCATCATCGTCAAAAGCTGGCTTACAACTCTGCGCTCCACCTCTCCGCTGACATCCTCTCTTTTAGGAGCAATAGCATCAAGCTCGTCAATAAAAATAATTGAAGGCGCATTTTTTTCTGCATTTTCAAAAATATCCCTGATTTTTTTTTCAGATTCGCCGTAAAATTTTGACATAATTTCGGGGCCGTTAAGCAAAATAAAATTTGCTTCTGTTTCAGACGCAACAGCCTTGGCAAGTAAAGTTTTTCCTGTTCCAGGAGGACCGTGCAATAAAACTCCTTTTGGAGCTTCAATCCCCAATCTTTCAAATATCTCAGGATGTTTTAAAGGAATTTCAACCATCTCGCGGATTTTTTTAATTTCCTCAGACAATCCGCCAATATCTTCATAATTAATCCCGGGACTATCATCTTCAGAGATTTCCATTGCTTTAGGATTTAAAGTAATTTCCGTATTTTCTGTGACAACTACTGGCTGAGCAGGAGAGGAGTTCACGACGAGGAATTTAATTTGTGTTCTTCCGAGAGTTCCCATTCCCATGTTTCCGAGCATATCTCCGAGCATGCCTCCAAAATCATCAAAATCGTCGGACAATAAATCTCTTCTTCTCTGAACTGCTCCAAGCATAACCAAATCTCCTTTAAGCATTGTTCTGCCTAAAAGCATTTTTCTTAAGCTGTTGGAATCTGCCTGAACCATAATTCCTTTTTGAGCAGGCGCAATTGTGATTTTTTTTGCTTCCTTAATATTTGCTTTGAAAATTTTAACAATTTCACCGAGGCTGGTTCGCGCATTTCTTCTTAAAATTCCATCTATGCGGATAATTTTCTCGCCGACATCTGACGGATATGCTCTATCAGCGATGGCAACTGTTTCCCTGTTTCCTTTAATTATTATAACATCTCCTCTGCTAATTCCGAGCTCTTTCATTGTAGCGCTGTCTATTCTTGCTATGCCTTTGTAAACATCGTCCTGCATTGCTTCAACAACATTTAATTGGATCTGTTTGTCTGTCATTTTATCTGTCGTCCTCAATAGACTTAATATCTTTTTTAATTATTTGATTTTTACTTCTTTCAGGATGCGCTGAATCTGAAAACTGCCTTGCGTGAACAAATTTTCCGTCTTTTAAAATTTTAATTTCTCTTGTTTTAATAACTCGAGCATTTGAATTTCTTTCTAAATTTGGAGTATTAAAATTCAAGCTTAATCTTCCCATATTTTCAAAAGATAATTTAACCATTTCATCCATTTTTTTCTGCTGTTCATTCATGAAATTAACTATCTCCATTGGAATAGAAACAGCGTAGCTGTTTCCAACAAGCCTCATTTTAACTTTAAATTCTTTATTTCGTAAATTTATAAATTTATTGTACTCTGATTCATCAGAAGGATGAATTATTTTTCCATTGCATTTTCTGCATAACATTGTTCTGAATATAAATCCATTTTTAGAAATCTCCGACTTTTCCATTTTAGAATCGCATTTCCCGCACAAAATTTTTTGGTCAAATATGTCTGTCATTTAAATTTTAAAACTCTTTCAAGAGAGGATTCACTTGAATCTCCGCTGAAAACTAAATCTGCTGAAGATTGTATTTCGGGGCTAATTGGTTTCATTCTTGAAAAACCCAAAAATCTGTATTTATCTCCTGAATTTTCTAATGTTCTCTGAATATTTCTATTTATGTATTTTGGCATTTCATTAATTAATATTAAATCTACTTTTTTATCATTATTCGCATCAACTAAAGTATAATTTTTTGTATTCACTTCCTTTAAGATATTTTTCTGAACTGGTTCTGGCATATTTGAAAGATAAACTAATCCTACAATTCCTATTCCAAGACCAATTAATCCGTTTCTGATATAAGTTTTTGTTGTTGAATTGTTCTTTGTCATTTTGTATATATTTGATGTATACACAAGAGATATATACTTTATAAATGTTTCGGGGGGATTGTGTTTTGAAAATTAATTTTCGTAAATATTTTTTCTGCGTCCAACTTTTAGAATAATGATTTCTCGCTCACTTCACAATTTCTTTAATCAGCTTCGCCATTACATCTAAAAATTCTTCCGCTCTTTTCTGCCACAAATCAATATCTGCGCCTTTTAAATCAGTTGTTTTGCCGTGGGAAATTTCTTTATGAAGCGCGAGCAGTTCGCGATACCACTGAACATATTCTATTTTTAATTTTTTGTTATTAACAAAATTTTTTGCAAGTTCTTCCGGGACATGTTCCGGCGACGGCGGAGAGATTTTTGCCGCCATTAAAACAGCGTGGGCAGAATCAACCATGCACCAATATAAACCTTCAATAGCATTTAATTCTGCTGATTTGCTTCGCGCAAGATGCATTGGCGCTCTTTGAAGAGCATTATAAACAGCTTCGGGAGTTGATTTTATTTTTCCCTGAATTAATAAAAATTTCAAGGGGTCAAAAAATCCAGCCGCGTCAATCATTGCCTCTCCATTTCTCAAAATATTTAAAATAATTGGGTCTCCCCTCATTAAATCCTGCCACCAAGTTGTTAATTTTACGGTGTTAATATGAAGACTCGCCTGATAAGGATTTGCCCCTAAAATCGCGCCAAGTTCCTGCCTGTACCATGCAGTTAATTCCTGATCCCATTTTATAGACGCGTCGTCAATTACAATTATTATGTCAATATCTGAACCAGCTGTTTGTGTTTTTTTCGTTGTTGAACCAAAAAGAATAATTGATTTTATTGCTTTTTCAAATTTTTTATAAACTTTTGTTGCGAAGTCCAGCGCAATCTCGCGCTCACTTTTTAATTTCAGGGTTGGAATATTTTTCACAGACTTTTTTTTAGAATTTTTTGACACCATCTTTTTATCTTTTAGTATTTAACTGATAATTTCTGCTGATTTTAAAGTATTTTTTGGCAGGTTCTTGCTTGCATCTAATATTTCTATGCCTAATGTTTTTCCATATTTATCTAAATCTATATTTATTGATTCATTAAGAGAGATAGTCTGAGCTACTTCTCCTTTTAAAATTTCTTTAAAATAAATATAACCTGCATCTGCCTCTGAATCATAAGTGATTTTCATTTCCAAATAAGAGTTATAATCTTTATAAATTTACCCTCTTTAGCATAAACAATTTTTAATAATTTATTATTTATTTTCTTGTATGCTTCTATTTTATCTTCTTTTGAAATAGTGTATTCTGGAAAATTAATTGTTTCTTGAATTTGTGGCAGGGTTATCTCTCTTTCTGTTATCCTCTTTTTTGCATGATTTGTCAGAATAATTTTCATATTATATACTGCAGAATATATATTTCAGTTTTTAAATTTAGTGAATTTAGGAATTTATGGTAAAAAGTTTATTTAATCAGATATTTATTACTTTCTTTTTGGTTATTTTATTGATATTAAATTAAGTTTAGCTTTACTTTTTAGATGTTGCATTAGTTTTTTTAATATATTCAACACACTTTTTTATTAATATATCAAAATCAGGTTTCTTTTTCCATTCTTCCTCAATAAAATTTCTTAAATCTTTATGCATTTCATACCCCCTATCAAATGCAAACAATAAATCTCCAAATTCAACATTAAGAAGAACAGTTAGAGCTTCTTTTAAATCATTAGTGTTGTCATAACCTATTTCTTTTTCTATTTTATTCCAATATGTTTCATGAAATTGCAAATGCATTAATTCATGAGCGCAGGTTACTAATGCTTCAAGAATTCCTTTGAAAAATGAAACCATAAACCATTTATGCTCTTTAAGATCATACGGGCATCTTGTCATAGTCGTAATATAACATTTAAATTCTTTAGAAAAAATAGGTTTCTTCATTATCTCTTCAAGTTTCTTAAAATATTTATCATTAATTTTATTCCAAGCTTTTTCATATGCTTCAGCGGAAATTTCCGGAAATCCAGAATCATGCATTTTTTTTCTGTTTTCAGAAAGTTCTTTTTTACATTCATCAAATTTTTTATCTTTACAAATTTTAAGAATAGCTGGGTTTACCCATTTGCTATGATCATACCACTTTGAGGGAACATTGCAAGTTTCCCAGATATTATACAAATCTTTTTCTTTATCAAATTTAAAAACTACTTTTGGCATTTTATAGTCTTTTTAATAATATTTACTTTTTAAATTTAGTGAATTTAGGAATTTATGGTAAAAAGTTTATTTAATCAGATATTTACTTCAACCACTCGCTTTTTTTAGAAATTATTATCATTGCCATCGCAAAAATGCACATTATTAATAACAAATAAAGGTATGCAAAAGGATTGTCCTGAAATGGAAGAGCAATATTCATTCCATAAAATCCGGTAATTATCGTCAACGGCATCATCAAAGCCATAATTATCGTCAGTACTTTAATTGTTTCATTCATTTTAATAGAACTGATTGAAATATCCATATTTCTCATTCCACGTATTCGTTCCAGCATTGTTTTTATTCCTTCTGCTGTTTTGAATGCATGGTCATAAACATCCCTGAAATAAGGAATTAAATTATTATTAATATAATTGTCAGCGGGTTTTGTAAGATTCAGGCAAACATCCGTTATAGATTCCATCAACTGCCTAAATTCTAAAAACACCAGCTCTTTTGAAAATAATTTTTTAAGAATTTCCCCGTCATGTTTTTCTATAAATTTTCTTTCTATCTGTTTTAAAGTATCTCCAAATTCCAGTTTTATATTTAAATCTCTGTCAACTTCCTTGTCCAAGATATAATGAGCAATATAGTCTTCATCTTTTTTTAAGAAAGTTTCTATTTTTTTGGCATTTTTAGAAAGTTCTTCAATTATAGAATTTTCCTCGTCGTTGATTGTTACTATATAATTTTCGCCGATTATAAAAGAAATATTGTAAGTGTCTATTGAAGTTTCATTAATTTTTTTTATTCCCTTGAATATTATAAAAGTGTATTCGTCAAATTCTTCATATTTTATTCTTGTGTAGCGTGTTGAAATATCTTCAATTGTTGTCGGATGAATATTAAAAATTTCTTTTAAAATTATTTTTTCTTCCTGAGTTATATTTGACGCCTTTATCCAGATTCTATTTCTGCCTTTAGCTAATAATTTTTTTAATTCCTTATTTTCTACTGTTTGAATAATCTTTCCATCGTATAAGAAATTTGTAAGCATAATTTAATACGCTCTTATTTATATTTAAACATTTATTCTGCAGAGCATATCTTTTAATAAGATGGTTTTCAAAAATAACTGTTTGTTTTTTATTTTTTCTTTTTTCTCATCTTAGAAACTTTTAAGAACCAAATCATAGAAATTAAAACTAAAACCGCGCCTACAAAATTAGAAAAATTATTATTTGCGCCGCCTATTGTCGCTCCAAGTATATTTTTAGAAGCAACTGAAACTGCTAAACCGACTATTCCTAAAAAGATTGCAGCAGCTTTTTGATAATTATTCTGATTTTCCGCTGCCGGCTGATAGCTGGCATATTTTTCTATTCCTTTAACAACTTCTTTTCTGGCTTCATCTGCTCTTTCAAAAACAGATTTTTTTATAGAATGATATTTTGATTTATCTATTAATCCATAATGCTGCAAAACATCCAACGCAGGATCCAAAAAACCAAGATTATAAATTGTTGTTAAAGGTTTTGCAAGTTCAGGCATTCTCTCTGCATGATTTCCCTGCTGCATTAGCGCATATAAATCTTGAAACGCTTCCATTGTATTGTCCAAATATTTCTCGCCTTCTAATTTTCTTCTTGCAAAAAATCCTTTAAAAAATCCGCTTTCAGCTCTTTCTTCAAGACTCTTTTTTAAAATAACTTCTTTTCCAGCGTCGTCAAAAGCGGCCCCCGTTGCAATATAATTTAAAAGTTCTTTATGTATATAATTTGCCGCATCATCGGATGAAAAACGCTGTGAAACTGCGCCGCGATATAGCTCGCTTACTTTGTGATTTAATTTTTTCTGATCTATATGCTTTAAAATAAAATCTTGATAATTTTTAAATCTTGGATGGTCTTTTATAATCGCTTCAACACCTTCAGAAACAGAAGAATTAATTAATTCATTAATTGCTGTTTGAGCATTTCTGGATTTATTTTTTGACATTTTCTCTCTTTAGGACATATTCATTCAAGTTTTTAAATTTACTGAATGGGGAAATTATTAAAAAACTTGGTTATATAATGCGCTCTTTTATTGTTTCATCTATTAGTTTATTTACCTCTGAAATTGGAAATTTAACATCTTTGTATTTTTTTATTTCTTTTTAAAAATTTTTTAATATTTCTTGTTTGATTTTATCTTCATCTTTTTTACTCCAATTAAATTCCTGCGCTATTTCCAGAGCATCATCTCTGTATGTTCCTATCTCTTCAGTTAAATAACGAACTGATTCCGGTTTATTAGTGTATTTAACCAAAATTTTATGGACAATAACATTTCCCAAAATATTCCCAAAAATTTTTATAATTTTATTTTTTCCCATAATTCATCTCCTATTTCTTTTTCAGTTTGGTCTAATAAAATGT
>Ga0209541_10017768_pt1 | contig 10368 bp, 15 predicted proteins | sample RifCSPlowO2_01_FD_184027 | JGI IMG/M metagenome (GOLD analysis project Ga0209541, IMG submission 184027) | Groundwater microbial communities from Rifle, Colorado - Rifle CSP2_plank lowO2_0.1 (SPAdes) (version 2) | ecosystem: Environmental > Aquatic > Deep subsurface > Groundwater | place... | reverse complement strand
GTTTATTCCTGAATATTTGGTTAAAGTAAAACATTATGATTTAATTGGTAAAAAACAAGTTCTTAATTTGAGAAACTCTGATAAGATAGAAATAGTTAAAGATAAGTTAGTTGAATGGAAAATTGGAAGTAAAAAGCCTAATAGATTTAAGATTGGAGTTTATTAGGTTATTTTGAATTTAGTTATAACAATAAACCATTATAAAGAATATTGCCGAGAGCATAAAAAGGAATAATTTATAAATAAAGAGAATTCTATTAAAAGTATGAAAAAGGGAATTTTCTTTAATCATGATAAAATAAAACTAATTTGTGAAGATGTTCTTAATACAGATAAAATTAAAAATGATAGTGTAGATTTAATAATCACATCCCCTCCTTATAATTTAGACATAAAGTATAATTCGCATAATGATCAAATTTCTTATTTAAAGTATTTAGAATTTAGCCAAAAATGGTTAGTTAGATGTTTTGAATGGCTAAAAGATGATGGCCGTTTATGTTTGAATATCCCTTTAGATATAAATAAAGGTGGGCAGCAAAGTGTTGGTGCAGATTTGACAGTAATTGCTAAAAAAGTTGGTTTTAAATATCATTCAACAATTATATGGAATGAAGGAAATATGTCTAAAAGAACTGCATGGGGTTCTTGGTTAAGTGCTTCTGCTCCTTATGTTATCGCTCCTGTAGAACTAATAGTTATTCTTTATAAAAATCAATGGAAAAAAATTGATAAAAAACAATCCGATATAACAAAAGAAGAATTTATAGCATGGACTAATGGTCTTTGGTCATTCAATGGTGAAAGTAAAAAAAGAGTAGGGCATCCTGCACCATTTCCAATAGAATTGCCAAAAAGGTGTATTAAATTATTTAGTTACGTAGGGGATGTAATCTTAGACCCATTTATGGGAAGCGGATCAACTTTAATTGCTGCTATTATAAATAATAGAAATTCTATAGGCATAGATATTGATAAAGAGTATTGCGAGTTAGCAAAAAAAAGAATTATAAATGAAGCTAAACTATTAGACCAAAAATTAAATGAAATTGTCTTAAGTGTATAAAGGGTAAACATGGTAAATAAAACAGAAGAAATGTCCCAATCGGATTTAATTATGGAATATTTCAAGAAAAATCCTAAAAGAGATATTAAACATCCCGAAATCGTTGACTGGGTTGTTGATGAATACAAAAAGAGAACCAGGGGAGTTTTTAGAGATCCAGATAGAGCTATTAGAAAATTATCGCAAGAAGGCCAACTAATAAAAGTTTCAAAGGGAGTTTATAAATATGATCCTGATTTTATAAAGAATAGAGAACTGGAAGATTTTACGCCTGCCCAAAAAGAAGCAATTTTTAAAAGGGATAATTATAGATGTGTAATTTGCGGAAAAGGAAGAGCTGATGGAGTAGAAATTCAAGCAGACCATATAAAACCAAAAGAATTAGGCGGAAAAGCTGAAATTGAAAATGGCCAGACATTATGTGCTCAGCATAATTTTCAAAAAAAATATTATAAACAAACTGAAACAGGAAAAAGAATGTTCATTCGGCTTTATGAGTTAGCAAAGAAAAACAATGATAAAAACTTAATAAAATTTTGTGAAGATATTCTAAAAGTTTATGAAAAAGATAATATTAATGGACATATAGTCTGGAAAAAATAATTATTTTAATTTGGCAAGCCCATAGGTGTAGTTGAATCAAGTAAAAGATGTAATATATAACCTACAATCCCAAAAAGAATATAAAAAAACCAATGAAAAATTAAAGCAGAAATCAAAGTTATTACAAGCGTATATTTTAGTAAAAATTTCAAAACCCTTTTACTATGAAAAAATCTTCTATGTTTATAATCTGTTGCTGGTTCTATGATATCAGGCATAATAGTGGTTATATACATGGGAAGGGTATAATTAAACAGATTAGATAAATTAAGTTTCATTAAAATAAAATATATTGCTATTCCTACAATAACTGCAAATCCAAAGTGTTCTTTAGTATTCATTTTAATTCATTTCTCCCTCTTTATCCTGCTCTTTCGTATAGTATAATTAGCGGGATTCTTAATAGTCCTGCAAAAATTATCAGGCTTGCAAACTCCAATCCCTTTGCAGTACATTTCATTATCGCAGTTAGGAGGCAAAACAACCTTATTCTGCCTCTTAAACCAGCTGATCTGAGACTGTAAATATCCCTCTCTCAAAGGTTCCTTATTTTTCTTATTCCATTCTTTAATTAATTTTTCAGCATCATTTATTGAATATCCGCAACTTCTTAAAAAATTAGTTAAAATAAACACTCCTCTTTTCTTTCCGTCTTCAATACCATTTAATATTATTTTAATGCATGGAGGAAAATACTCGCTGGAAATGGCATTTGCAGGAGTTTCATAAGTTTTGGTTTCTTTCTTAACTTCTTCTTTCTTATGCCTGTTGGCAAAATCAAAAGCCTGCATTATCAAATACTTAGCCTCATTCTTAACAGCATCTTCAGGGCCTAAAAATCTTAATCCAACCTTAACATTGTCAATCTTAGCATCTTCAATATTAAATTTTTTAATGCTTTCAATAGGAATGGAAACAAAACCTGATTTTTCATTAATTGAATAAGGAGCCCTGAACATATGTCGATTAGAAATTAAAATAGTATCAATATCAACAGCAGTAAAGGGATCAAACACTCCGTTTTTAACAACATCTTCATTCTTTTTATTAACGCTTTTGCAAATTTCATCAATATCATTATTTTCTAAAATTTTAGAGTTTAAAAATTCCCTTATCATCTCTTTCAAATATAAAGCAATTATCCTAAGGCCGTCAGGAAATAAATCCTTTATCTTTACGCCGTTAACTTCATCAGGAAAAGCCTCAAAGGGAACCCCAATATGAAATCCGTGATTTCCGGAGAATTTAAGTGAATATCCTTTTATATTATGAAATTTCAAAGCTTCAATCAATAATTCCGCGGCTATCTTGCTGAACTCCAAATTCTTTGAATCAATATCAATCAGCAAATCCCATCCTTTTCTTAATTCATCTAACTCGCTTTTAAGCATACTAGGTTTCAGCTTCAAAGGGTCATTCCATCTTTCAACGGAAACATGAAAAGAGCTCATTCCTCTTCTTATTAATTCCTGTATATCCCCTGCAAAATTAATAGAATCAGGCCTTTTCCCTCTTATATCATTAAACCAGGCCTGAACCTCTCTGTCTTTGGCGATTCTTAAAAACTCTTCTTTTACATCCTTCCTGGAATAATATTCAAAAGGCTTCATATAATTAAAATATCAAACAATATTTATATATATTTGTATAATGCAAAATTTATTTGGAAAGTTCTTTCTGAAGCTCTTCAATCCTCATGCCTAAATTGCCAAGCTCCATTTCCATGTCATGAATAACATGCTTGACCTCTTCAATCTGCTTGTCAACAATAATTACAACGTCTTTAATATTCTTATCAACAGAAACATTGGCCCCGACAGTCATTATGGCTTCCTTATTTTCTTTTAAACTAGCCTTTATAAAAACGCCAGAGCCGACAGGAACTAAAAGTTCTTCGCCAATCTCGGAATTTGAAACATTATCAAGCCCTTCTTTAATCCCGCCTAAATCAACAAGGTGCTGAGTAAGCTGCTCAATCTGCTGCTGAAGTTGTTTTATCTGGTTTGTCAGTAATTGGTATTCTAAATACCTTTGCTGTAAATCATCATCTTTCATTTCTTTGCCTTTGCTTTAGCCTTCTTGGGTTTTTCTTCAGGTTCTTTCTTCTTAGCTTTAGTTTCTTTCCTTCTAGAACTTCCTTTTTTATTTATTTTAATCCCTGCTTTTTCAAGGGCGGAAATAACATCATCATGGCTTGCATTTTTCTTGATCTTCAAAACCTGGTCAAGAGGCTCTAAATGCATTATGTTGCATTTTTTTCTTCTGGTGTTTCCGTCAACTAAAACATTATTATTGTCTAATACATCTACAACTACGCATTCTTCACCGGCATCTCTTCCAGCTAATTTTACGCATAATCTTCCTATTTCCATTTTTCTTTTATCTTTTCCCTCATGCATTTGCTGCATAAATTTCCGCCGTAAGGCCTTTCAGGTCTTTTCTTTGTTTTCGGCAGGTTCCTGAATGCATTTTTAACCATTCTTGGCATTCCATGCAGTTCCTTCCCGCAGTTTGCGCAGGTAATCTTGCCCATATTCCTCTTTTTATACAAAAGCTTGTTCTTTCCGCCAGGAGTTTTTATAAATATTCTCCTTTTCGTCCTTGATTTAAATTTTCCTTCAACCATTTTTAATACACCTTTAATATTTTCCTTAAGCCGTAACTGAAGATTATGGAAAAGATTATATATGTTCCTAACCATCCGAACATGAAAAATATCTTGCCTAAAGGTTCATATACGAGCCTTATCCATCCGAATATGATGATAATAGGCAAAAATGTCAATATCATCGGAACAAATGTGTGTTTCATATATTTTATATTCTTTTCCATTGCCTCTTTTTGTATCTCCATCGTCTTCCCTGCGTCTTCTTTATGCTCTTTCATCTTCTTTTGTAAATTCTTAATATCATCCTTTAATTCCTTCATGGATTTCTGGTCTGTGGTATATTTGTAAATTAAAGTGACTATTAAAGTCAATATAAATGAAATAAATATCATCCCAAATAAAGGGTTCATATTTACAGACCATCCGAATATCAAATCAAAAAAACTTTCAAGAACCATCATTCACCGCCCATCATCTTTCTTAATGCAGGATGCATATCCATCATATGCTGTTTTGAAATATCTTCATATAATTTGTAAATAATCATAACAGCCAATAAAATGCCAGTACCTCTTGACAAAGCGCCTAATAAATCCGCGCTTCCGGCTAAAATACCAATAGTCATACCGCCCATAACAGTTAATGGGAAAATATATCTCTCAAGCAGGCTTTGTATTACTCTTGGGTCTCTTCTGAATCCTGGAACTTGCAAACCAGATGACATAATTTGCTTGGCCTGGCTTTCAGCATCCATTCCTGAAGTCTGAACCCAGAATATTGAAAATATAACAGCGCCAACAGTCAATACTAATATGTAAACAAACCCGTGTGAAATATCTGAATACTTAAAAGATCCTTGAATTAAATTTTGGATAATAGCTGGAGGATTTAACCAAGAAATAAGCCCTGTTGCAGGAGAATTCCCAATAAATGTGCCTAAAATAGGCCTGCCCCAATTTTGCAATAATCTTGCCCACAATTGCATATTAGCAATCAATGCAGCAACCAATATTACAGGGATATTGCTTGTGTATAAAAAATTCAAAGGCCATCTCATTCCATAGCCTCTTACTCTCCCGAATGTTAAAGGAATTTCCACTTTCATCGCCTGGGCATAAACAGAAAACACAAATACAACAACAGTTGCTAACACAGCAGACAATGCTAATATTGCGCTAGTCGGATCCCCCTTGACTAAAGATAAAAAGAATACTAAAATCGCTCCAACAGGAGGCTGCCCGGAGCCAAATGCTAGAACACCGGTGCTTGTTAAAGGGCTGAATGCTCTGATGAAAATTTCAGCTGAAACTCCTGCTGCGATAAATAAGCTTACGCCTGATCCAAAACCCCACTTGCTTACAATTTCATCCATATATAATATTAACAAACCGCCAATAATTAATTGCGCAACTAAAACCAATTGCATATTGAAAAATGCGCTTGGAGCTAAATCAGCGCTTGGAGCTAAACCGCCTAAAAATACGTATATAGCTCCTTCAAATAATATAAAAAATATAGTTAAAATCTTCTGCAATCCCTGGAAATAAGATCTTCCTTCAGGGGTATGGTGGTCTATCTTTAAAATACCGGAACCTACTAATAACTGCAGTACGATGGATGATGTTACTATTGGGCCAATACCAAGGCTTAGTATGGAGCCAAAACTAGCTCCTAAAATAATAGACAATTGCTCGAACTGCTGTAATGCGTTCTGCCCTAATCCATACAAAGGCAAAACACCCAATAGAAAAAAAGCAACCAGAATTATTAAAGTCCATGTTAACTTGTCTTTAAACCCTAATTTTTGTTCAGGGGCTTTTACTTCAGGAATAACATTCATCAGCTTATTTAGTATTGCCATCTATGATTTCTCCACCTGCTTCCTTGATCTTTTCAACAGCCAATCCGGAAAAATAATCAGCCTTTATTTTATATTTGTTTTTAACATTCCCCTTTGCTAATAATTTATTATATCCTAATTTGCTTAAATCAACAACATAAAAATCCCCTTCTTTGCTGATTAATTTTTCATGAAGATAATAATCTATTTTTTTGTCAAGAACTTCAATATTGATGGTTTTAATTTTTCTAAGCATTTTCTGAGGTCTCTTAAAACCATGTCTGCCAAAGTATTCGTTTCCAAATACCTTCAATATCATAGTTTTCTTCTGGTCAGCTCTCTTGCCAGATCCAGCCATTCCCTTTCCGCCTTTATTTCCTGAACCTCTGTGTTTTTTCTTAGCTCCGTAACCATGAGTAGTCTTAGCTCCTCTCATTCTCTTGTTCTTCTTTTGTTTATGTACAACCATTTTACAGCATCTTCCTGATCAAATCATTAATCTTATCCTTTCTATAGCCTAAAACTCCGCCCATGCTAAATGAGTACTTAACGCCGTTTCTTTCAAATCCGCCTACAGGAGGGCATAACCTGAAAAACGGCTTGAAGCCGGGAACATCTTTTAATTTAATTTTGTTATTATAAAATGATTTTACAAATTCATCATAGCCCATTTTTGTTTTTTCTTTCAAAAAGTTCTCAGTTAATGGCTTATTGCCAACAATCTTTCCTCTTTTCTCTAATAATAACTTGAAAGTATCTTCACTAACTTCTCCCCAGGTCACATAATCTTTTAATAAATTAGCCATTCCGATAAAAGTTGGATTTGCATCAACAACAACGCAGCTATTTTTCTTGTATAGCCTAAGCATAGCTAGCGTGTCTTTGAGTTTCTTGCTCAATCCTATTTTTCCTCTGATTTGTATAACTGCGATTTTCATATGCCAATAATTCCTAACTCCTTAACGTGTTCTTGTTTATATTTTACTTTTGATAAATTTTTCAAAGCGTAATAGCATGCCATCATTAAATTCAATCTTGTCACAGTCTGTCCGGTTGTCCTTGAATAAACATCTTTAATCCCTGCCAAAGCTAAAAGTTTTTGGCACTTTTTTTCTATGGTCAAGCCAGTTCCTTTTGGAGCAGGCATTATTATCATTTCTGAGCTTCCTTCTTTTCCTTTTGAAGCAACAGGTATTGAATGTGGTTCTCTGCATCCGCAAGCCCAAGAGCCACAGCCTCTGGGAACTCTTATTAAATTTAATTTTGCAGTCCTTATGGCTTTCTCTCTTGCAGGTACTGTTTCTTTGCCTCCTGCAAAACCAACGCCAACATAACCGTCTTTATTTCCTACAAATGCGAATGTTGAAAACTTGGCCCTGTTTCCTTCCCTGGTTTTCTTTTGGGTCTGTTTCCATATGCTCCCTTTACCACCGCCAAACTTACCTTTGGATTGGCCGACTTCAACAAGCATAAATTCCAAGCCAGGAACCAATCTATCAACTATCTCTGGCTCTAATATTTTAATTCCGCTGTCTAAAATTTGGTCAATATTATTTATCTCGCCGGAAAGAACCTTTCTTCCTAATTCTGTTCTGGGAGTCCATGGTTTTCCTTCAGCAACAGGTACTTTTATTGTAGCAACTTCCACCTTTTCTATGTCAAGTTCTTCAATAACAGCTTCTTGTTTAACGCCTTCAACAGCATCTTGCACAGGATGTTTTTCTCTTGGTGATTTTCTTGTTTCAGGCTTCATTTTGACTCCATTATCTTGCTTTTAACGGCATTAAATTGTTTTGTGATGTCGGAAACATTAATATTCTTTTTGATATAATCTGAAAATTGTTTCTTGTAAGATTCATCAGATTTGCTTTTTAATTCATTGGCGTAATTGGCAATATGTTCCCCCATTAATCTTTTTTCATCAGGCAATACCTCTTTTGAATGAGGGACTTCAATTCCGCCATCTAAAACCCCTTTCAAAGCGGCATAAATCAAAGTTCCTTTAATAGATATATTCAGTCCAATATCAAGGATAGCGGATTTTATTCCTTTCTTCTTGGCCATAACGCCTGCCAGTAATCCTGTAAGATACGCTGAAGGCATATTGCCTTTTGAAAACGCCCAGTTGAATTTGTTTAGATTCTGGCTTGTTACAGAGATGATAACCTTGTCTCCTTTCTCCCCGAAATCAACAAACTGCACTATTATATTCTTTGCTTGTTTTCTTATAACAAGCCTTGTTCTTCTTGATGAAATTAAAGACAGCCTTTTAGCGTAATCTGTCCTGTTTTTTCTTTTCCTTCTGAATTTTACTGTGTATTTTTTATTTCTTGCCATGTGCTAATATCCCTTTGTCCTCTAAATATAATTTTATGTGTCTTCTGCTTCTGAAAAATCCGCCTTTTATCTTATGCCTTAAATCTTTGTAAACATTATTTTGGATTAATTTTTTGTTTTTTAAGATGGTTGCTAAATCCCTCTGAGTCCTGACCATATTAACCCATGAAGTTTTTCTGGATAATCTTGAAGTTTTCTTTCCTTGTCTTGAGCCTTTGCCTTGCCTTCTTCCTTTTCTTTTCTGTGTTAAATGTTCCCTGAATCTGCCTTTGGAAACCCCGACAACGGGTTTTATTTTTATTGCGCCGTCTCTGACTAAATTTCTAAGGTCAGCTTTGGTTATGGCTTCTTTAACATCGCTTAATCTTTCAGGGTCTATCCAAACTCTTGTTTCCCCGATTTTTAGCATGCTTGCAATTATCCTTTTTCTATTTCCTATTTTCATATTTTATTTCCTTATTTTCTTTCTTTTCTTCTTTATTAGTTTCTTCTTTTTTAGTTTTATCTTCTTTCTTAACTTCTTTCTTTTCGATTTTCTTGGTTTTTCTGTTCTTGCTTTCTTGTTTTCTAACAGTTAAATTTTCATTAACCTTTTTTATATAGCCGTCAACATCATTTATATTTAAAACAGTCAGGCCTTTTTCCTTTATCTTGTTCAATATTTGCACTCTTTTCTTTCCACCGACGCTTGCGCCGATAATTATTCCGGATGTTTTATTTGCTTTCTCAAGGTCATTTAAATTAAAAATAACCAAAGGTTTCAAGCCATGTTTTGTTAAGCCTTTTATTAATTTATTAGTGCCGTGGCCGACACTAGGGGTTTCACTTTGCCCTCTTTGGTGCAGTCTTATCTTATTATGGATGCCTCTTGCTTTTCTCCATTTCTTTCCAAACTTTTTAGGCTTTACATTAAAGTCGGTTCTGAAGAACCTTCTCTTGCTCTTTCTTTTCTTCCTTTCTGCTAATAATGATTTTAAATCCATCATTCTTCACCTTTGCTTATCAGGTAAATTCCATCCTGGAATACCCTTCTGTCCCTGTTTGTTATTCTGGTGCACCCTTCAATAAGAGAGGCAACTTTTCCTGCTTTCTCCTTATCAACGCAGCTGACATTAATTATATCCCCTTCTATCTTAACATCAACGCCTTTGACAAGCTTAATTTTTCTGGGAACTTTCTCGCCTAAAAAATTCTTGATTGTCAAAACACCTGAATCAATATTAACATTCATAGGGAAGTGCCCTGAACATATCTTTAATGTATAGTGATAAGCGTCTTTTGAGCCTTTTATTAAATTTTTAATATGAGATTCGAAGGTCCCCATAATCGCCTTATGGTTTCTTGTGAATTTAGTTCCTATAAACTTGATTAAAACATTTTCATTGTCCTTGGTTATTGAGAAGTTCGGGTCAAAAAATATTCTTTCTAATTCTCCCTTCGGACCTTTAACTTTAACAGCGCGTCCTTCAATAGTTACCTGAACCCCTTCAGGTATGCTTACTTTGTAAATTTGCTCCTTGCTCATCTTAATAACAATAAACTAAAAGTTTCCCCCCAATGCCTTTCTCAATAGCTTCCTTATGCGTGAATATTCCTTTTGATGTGCTTACAATCAATATGCCGAAGTTCTTAGCAGGCAGATAACGCTTCTCGAACTTCTCATATTCATTTTTAGTGACTGAAAATCTTGGCTTGACAACGCCGCATTTGTTTATATTGCCTATCAGTTCAACTTTGATAAATCCGCCTTTTTTATTTTCTTCAGATGAAAAGCTTCCTATGTATCCGTTGTCTTTAAGTATTGTTAAAACACTTTTAATAATTTTTGATACAGGCCTGACTTCGCAGTCCTTTTTTCCTAATTTATCGCAGTTCAACAAGTGCGACATTACATTTGCTACCGGGTCATTTAAG
>Ga0209541_10017764_pt1 | contig 10369 bp, 13 predicted proteins | sample RifCSPlowO2_01_FD_184027 | JGI IMG/M metagenome (GOLD analysis project Ga0209541, IMG submission 184027) | Groundwater microbial communities from Rifle, Colorado - Rifle CSP2_plank lowO2_0.1 (SPAdes) (version 2) | ecosystem: Environmental > Aquatic > Deep subsurface > Groundwater | place... | reverse complement strand
AAAAAGATTAGATAGTTGGAATAATAATAAGATAATCAGCAAATGACAACAGCAAACATAGTGCAGGCAGTGAACATGGCTCTGAGGCAGGAACTCAATAGAGATAAAAGAGTTGTCATTCTTGGTGAGGATGTGGGTGTTAATGGAGGAGTATTCAGGGCAACAGACGGACTCCAAAAACAATTTGGGCAAAATAGAGTGATAGACACTCCACTCTCAGAACTTGGAATTGCCGGAGCTTCAATAGGGATGGCTGTAAACGGCATGATTCCTGTTGCAGAAATACAATTTTCAGGATTTATGATGGGAGCATTTGACCAGATTTTCAGCCACGCAGGAAGAATAAGAACACGCTCAAGGGGAAGGTTCAGCTGTCCCATAGTGATAAGAACTCCTTATGGAGGGGGGATAAAAGCACTGGAGCTTCACTGCGAGAGCAACGAAGCGATATTCGCGCATGTTCCAGGAATAAAAGTTGTTGTTCCCTCCAACCCTTATGATGCAAAGGGACTGCTTGCAGCAGCAATAAGAGATCCTGACCCCGTGATATTCTACGAGCCGATGCGAATTTATCGCGCAATAAAGCAGGATATTCCGGAAGAGGAATATGTTGTTCCGATAGGAAAAGCAAACATTGTGAGAGAGGGAAAAGACTTGACATTGATTTCATGGGGCTCAATGCTTAAGACATCAATTGAAGCTGCAGAAAAACTCGGGGAAAAATACAGCATTGAGATTATTGATTTAAGGACAATAAGCCCTTTTGATGAAAGCGCCGTAATAAATTCTGTGAGCAAAACAGGAAGATGCGTGATAGTCCATGAAGCTCCAAAAACATGCGGTTTTGCAGCAGAACTTATAGCCACAATAAATGAAAAGGCTTTGTTTAGCATGCACGCTCCCATTGCAAGAGTCACAGGATTTGATGTCCCTTTCCCACTGGCACAGCTTGAAGATTATTATCTTCCAAACAATGAAAGAATTATCAATGCTGTTGAGGGGGTTATGAGGTATTAGTGTAAATTAAGATAAAGTTGGTGTTAGTGCCCATCCTTCTTGTAATCCATATCAATATGGGAAATTCCCCACATACTAAATGGCTCTGGAAAATACAAGCACAGCAAAAAAAAGCCAAGCGGAAGGAACAAAAATAAAAATTCCAAAAAAGAAGAAAACAAACAAAAGAATGCTGAAGATGAAATAAAAAGGATGTTAAAGAATAAATAAAATGAAATATGTGCCCTGTAGAAATACTCTCGCATAAGTGCTGCTGGATTCATGATTTCTACTGAGACTATTTTCAAGACTTCAACCTACTTCAAAATTATCCAAAGGTATTTATAAAAGGATGCTCTAATTTAATGTATGGCAACAAAAAACCTTTTGCTGATGTCTTTGGAAGATGAGAAGATAAAGCATGTAGCAAATGTCATAAGCAACAACTCGTGCAGGAAAATTCTTGATTATCTTGCAGAAAGGGAAGCGACTGAATCTGAGCTGTCTGAGAAGCTGAAAATTCCGATTTCAACAGTGCATTACAATCTTCAGCAGCTTGGCAAGGCCGGGCTTGTTTCAGGAGAGGAATATCATTACAGTGAAAAGGGCAGAGAGGTTACGCATTACAAACTGGCAAACAAATATATAATCATAGCTCCAAAGAAAACAGCGGGCATAAAAGAAAAATTGAAAGCCATACTTCCTGTCGCAGTGATAGTTACTGCAACAGCAGGAGTCATACAATTAACCAAAAATTTTATTTTAAATGGCAGCACCGAGTTAGCCAGCGCAAAATCTGTTGTTGCAGAAAAGATGTCACAAGAAGCAGCGCAAATATCATCTACTGCATTAGCCAATGATGTGGCTGGTGCTATGACTCCAACAATTAACACTCCAATTCAGCAATATCAGAACATAGCATTATGGTTTTTATTTGGTGCGCTGTTTGCTTTGGCTGTCTATGTTATCCTGAGCATCATCAGGAAAAAATATGAAAGATAGCTTCAAGCTGGTTTAAAGTTATAAATGGGTATTTATAAGACATTGATTTTCCGCTTGAATTGAAAGATTAAGTAATAATTGATTAAAAACAAAAAGATTAATGACAATTGATGATTGAAGGGATTTTGAAAATGAAAACAAAAAATGGAAATGGAAAATTTGCTGCTGTATTGATAGTATTGATGTTGGCTTCTTTCTTATTGGCATCCTGCACAAAGCCAGCGCAACAGGAAGATTCCCAAACAGGCGCTAATGATGGCAGCCTGAAGAAATTTTCATCCGAAAAAGAGATTATGGAGTATCTGGAAAAAAACACAAAAAACTCTGCGCAGAAATATGGAGGCGGAATTTTTGCAAGAGGAATGGATGACAGAATGGTGGCTGAGTCTTTTTCAAAAACTGCATCAATTGGCTCTGCAACACCGCAGTCAAATGCAGGAGCCTCAGAATACTCAACTACCAATATACAAGTCAAGGGAGTTGATGAAGCTGATTTTGTGAAAAATGATGATAAATATATTTATGCAATCTCCGGAAACAAACTGTTCATAGTTGATGCCTATCCTGCTGAAAATGCAAAAATACTGTCTGAAACAAAATTTGAGGGCACTCCAAGGGAGATGTTCATAAATAAAGACAGGCTGGTTGTGTTTGCTGATGGAAATGAAGTAATCTACAAAATACCTGAATATGATATTATACCGAGAGAGAAATATGTGCAGAAAACTGATATTTTTGTTTATGATGTATCTGACCGCGCAAAACCTAAGCTGATAAAGGATTACAGCTCAACAGGGTACTATTTCCAATCAAGGATGATTGGAGACTATGTGTATTTTATAACCGAAAACAATGCCTACTACTATGACGGAGGAATAATAATGCCGCAGATAAAAGAATCAGGGAAGGTAGTGGCAAGTCCTGAAGTATATTATTTTGACAATCCAGAGATTAATTATAATTTCAATACAGTAGCGTCATTTAATGTTTTTGGTGATGAAAGCGAAATAAGTGCAGAGACATTCATGATGGGATACTCAAATACCCTTTACGTTTCCCAGAATAATATTTACATCGCATACCAAAAAAACATGCCTTATGATTATTCAAGGCAGGGTTTGTTTTATGATTCCATAGTGCCTTTATTGCCTGAATCAATAAAAACTGAAATAATTAATATCAAGAATGATGAAAGCATAAACTCGCAGCAGAGATGGGAAAAAATTTCGTCATTGATTGAAGACATGTATAACAGCATGGATGAAAAAAGCAAGGCTGATTTCGCTGATAAAGTGGAAAAATCAGTTGAAGAATACCAAATAAAAGCTGAGCAGGAGAGAAGAAAAACAATCATCCACAAAATAGCCATAAAAAATGGAGAGATAGAATACAAAAACAAGGGAGAGATTAATGGTTATCTTCTTAACCAGTTCTCTTTGGACGAGCATAACGATAATTTAAGGGTTGCCACCACCACATACGTTTACGCCGGAAGAAGCACAGAATACAACAACGTTTATGTGCTTGATAAAGATATGAAAATTTCCGGAAAGCTTGAAGATATTGCTCCAGATGAAAAAATTTATTCAACGAGATTCATAGGAGAAAGGCTGTATATGGTTACATTTAAGAGGATTGACCCGCTGTTTGTTATTGATTTGTCGTCTCCTGAAAAACCGAAGATACTGGGAGAATTGAAGATACCGGGATTTAGCGACTACCTGCACCCATATGATGAAAATCGTATCATAGGAATAGGAAAGGAAACAAGCTCAAATGAATGGGGAGGGGTTTCTGTGAAGGGAGTGAAGCTTGCCCTGTTTGATGTTTCTGATGTAAGCAATCCAAAGCAGATTGACAAATATGAGATAGGAGGGCAAGGCACAGACTCAGAGGCATTGCATGAGCATAAGGCATTCCTGTTTGACAAATCAAAAGGAATACTTGTGATTCCAGTAACAGAAGTAAAGGAAAGAGCCTACGACCAAAAATATGGATATTACAAATGGGATATTTGGCAGGGAGCTTATGTTTTTAATATTGATGAAAAAGGGTTTGAGCTTAATGGGAAAATAAGCCATGAAGAAAACGAGGATGAAACCGGCTACCATTATTACTACGGATCAGAAAAGTCAGTGAGAAGGTCATTGTTCATGGATGATGTGATATACACAATATCCGGCAGCAAGATTAAGGCAAATGAATTGAAGGAGGCGAGCAAAGAAATAACGACCGTAGAACTAACTCCTGAGAAAGAAAAAGACAGAGTTCCGATTGTTTATTGAAATCTCATTTTCCACCAGAGTATTTCACTGGTGATTTATGCAGAACAAACAGCAAGTGGAAAATGAGAACAGAAAATCCTACCCGAGCCAGAAGGGATAGATTGTCGGATTTTTTTTGATTCTGAGGACAGAAAAATAGAAATCCAGATTGCTTTTTTTTTAAATTCTTATTTTTCTTTATTTATTGATTATCTCCAGAAGTTTTTTCCTTGATTTTTCTCCGTTTAAGATTTTAACTTTGCTTTTCTTCACCTTAAAAAAATCTGCCAATGCTTCAATAACTGATTTATTTGCTTTTCCATCGATGGCCAGAGTTTTGACCTTAACTTTATAGATGTCGCCCTCTTTTGTTATTTCTTCTTTTTTGGAGTTGGGTTTTCCTGTTTTATGATACAAAGGTTTATATATCACTTAAGTTCATAAGTACTTATGGTACTAAAATTCGAGTTTGATGAAAATTTGGAAAAAAAATTCAGGGAGACTGCGATGAGGAAATACGGTTATGCCAAAGGCTCTTTGCAAAAAGCATCAAGGGAGGCTTTTATCAATTGGATTTTGCAGCAGACTAACCATACTCCGAAAATTGAAAATCCGTTTAGTTTAATAGACGGCATTTTATCAAAATTAAAGGGCAAAAAAACTTCTGTTGAATTGCAGCATGAGGCTAACAAGCTATGGATGAAGCAGTATTTATAGATGCAAATGTCTTCTTAGAAATATTTTTAAAAGACTCTAAAGCTGAAAAGTGCAAAGAATTTTTGAAAACTCTCCAAGCAGATAATAATCTTGCAGTTACAACTGATTTTATTGTTTATACCTGCATTATCCAGATTGAGAATAATTCAAAAGATACTGGACTTATGAAGAACTTCCTTATATTTCTAAATAGCTTATCCAACCTAAAAATTTTGAGGCCGTCTATTGATGATATTTATGCAGCATTTGAGTTTATGGATAAAAAAGGAATGGATTTTGATGACAGCCTTGTTGTGTCCTGTATGCTGAATAATGGAATAAAAGAGATTGCTTCTTTTGACAAGCATTTTGATAAGGCCAAAGATATAAAGAGGGTGGAGATATAAAAAGACTGTTCTTTTCTTTTAGTTAATTCTAATCAGTTTTCCCCTTGATTTTTCTCCGTTTAAGATTTTAACTTTGCTTTTCTTCACCTTAAAAAAATCTGCCAATGCTTCAATCACTGCCTTGTTGGCTTTTCCATCTACAGCCGGGGCGCTGACCTTGACTTTGTAGAGGTCACCTTCTTTGGTTATTTCTTCTTTTTTTGCATTGGGAATTGTTTTGATTTGAATTATCATTTTAGACGAGACTGATTATATAATAGGGTTTTAATTAAATCCAATCAAACTAACAATCACAAAACACTGCATCCCGTCCCCTTTTCCAAAATCTGTCAAGCCTTCTCCAGAAGTAAATGCAATGCCTATTTTTCCTTTTTCTATCTTTAATATTTTTGACAAGGATTCTTTAATTGCACCATTATATTGCTCCAATTTTGGTTTTTTAGCTTCGATTGAAATGCTTGCATTATTTATTTCAAGGCTTTTCTTCTTCATTTTTTCCAACATAACCTCTAAATATTCTTTGCTGTCAGTAATCCCTTTTTTGCACATCTCATCAGCATAAAATCCCAGTGATGTTTCTCCGATTGCTGTGCTTATTGCATTGAACAAGGCATGCAGAATGATGTCTCCGTCGGAGTTTGCTTCCATGCCATTTTCATTTGGCACAATAAATCCGCCTAAAATTAATTTTTTGTTGTTGTCTTTTGAGAATTTATGGCTGTCTTGCCCAATGCCCATTTTAAAATCTGAAAAAGTCATTCTTAGAATATTTTTTTGTGTTTGATTCCTTAAAATTCCCTCTGCAATAACCAAATCATCCGGCGTTGTTATCTTAATGTTTTCATAGCTGCATTTTGTTATTTTGACTTTTTTCCCAATAGATTCCACCAATGCAACATCATCAGTGAATTTTAATTTTTTCTTTTTTGCATTTTCAAATGCCTCAACAAAATTGCCGCATTTTATTGCCTGCGGAGTCTGCATCTGCCATATATTGCTTCTGTCAACAGTGCTTTCAACAAAATCGTCATTTACTTTTTTTATGGTGTCTTTTAATGGGAATGCGCAGACAGCAGCGCCGTATTGTTTTGCGTCATTAATGCAGTTGATTATTTCTTCTTCTTTTACTAAAGGGTTGCTTGCATTATGCACAACAATAACATCAGTCTCTCTTGCATTTTTTATTGACATTAATCCGTTGTAAACAGAATCCTGCCTTTCTTGTCCCCCTTCAACAACAGCTGTTATTTTTTTAAAATTGTATTGCTCAATCATTTTTTTCATTTTTTCGATGTCATTATTTTGAACAACTAAAATAATACTGTCAATTAAACTGCAATTCTCAAATATTTTTATTGTGTGGTAAACTAATGGCTGGACTAATAGCGGCAAAAATATCTTGCTCTCAGAAGACTGCATTCTTGTGCTTTTTCCTGCTCCTACGATTATGGCGTGGGTTGGCATAAAGAAAGAGAGGATAAGCAAGTTATATAAATCTTGCAGTGAAATTCAGAATAATAAAATAAATCACCAATCAATATGCCTTTGTTTTATGATTGCGGATTTAATCTGTGCCCTTTATAGAAACATTAAAACTAAACAGATTGTTTTAAGTGTCCTTCATCAATTTCAAGTTTGTAACTACAACTCTTTCCGCCAAATTTATGGCCAGTTATATCAATTTCCAGTGCTCCCATTCCTACAACCCTGTATCCGTTTCCACTTGTGGCAGGAACATTGTCTCCGTTCAGATTTACAGATTCGTACCTTAAATTATTGCTTCTTAATACCTCTTCAAGAACCTCTCCATGAGTGCGAGTGTTATTCGCTATAGCCAAAACAGGAGAATCTCCAATATACATCTGAACAACTGTAAAAAGTCCATGTTCATCCGGAAGTCTGTTGACTAACAAAGTCATAATCCTAAATAAGTTCTTATGTTTTAAAAAAGTTTGCCAATCAGGTTAGTTGTTGAAAAGGAATTGCCCAAAATTAGTCTCAGTAGAAAAGTAGGGTTGCCTGCATAAAGTCTAGCTTTATCCATTAAAGGCTTAAAATTGACAAGAGGGTTGGCTCCTACGGAGAATGTCAATAATCCGATTCCAGAATAAAAAGCGAGAAGCTGGCAACCCCCAGCGAAGCGGAGTTTTCTACTGAGCTAAAAATTAGCAAAGTTTAAATATAAGAAGTGATAGGAATTAATAAAATGAGTGTTTCGTCTATAAAATCAGGGAAAAAATCGCAGGCAGCAATGGAGTTCCTGATGACTTATGGATGGGCAATTCTGGTTGTTTTAGCTGCCATCGCGGCATTGGCATACTTCGGAGTTTTAGATCCTGCAAAGCTTCTCCCTGAGAAATGCATTATACAGCCAGGCATAACATGCGTAAGCAGCAAAGTTCAGCCTGCAAAAATAACATTAGTGCTTGCAAATGGGCTGGGAAGAACGATAGTAATAAACAGCATAGATGTTTCCGGATGCAGCAGTACCGTAACTAATGGAACAATGCAAAGCGGCGGCAAAGATGTCACCTTTGAAGTTGGAGGAAGCTGCAGCAATGGGGAAGTAAAGGAAAAATTTAACGGAGACATAAAAATAGCATATACAGAGAAAGATACCTCACTTACAAAGACAACTTATGGTAATCTGAATACAAAAGTAGAGGAATAAAAAACAAGAAAAATATTGATTAATAAAAGGAGGCGATGGTTATGAAAAGAAAATCTCAAGCTGCTCTTGAGTTTTTAATGACTTATGGATGGGCAATTCTGGTTGTTTTGGTAGTTATAGGCGCATTGGCATACTTTGGAATTTTAAATCCAGAGGGATTATTGCCTTCAAGATGTACTTTACAGGTAGGCTTACTGTGTGTAGACCATAGGATTACGCCAACAGAGATTACTGCGGTTGTCCAAAACTCACTAGGTTATGAGATTACAGGAGTAACTGCATCTGCAGAAAAATGCGGTTCAGCAGGACCGGTTACTATAGCTAATGACAACAAAGTAACATTTACAATAACATGTACTACTCCCCTGACTTCAGGAGCCAGATACAACGGCAATATTAGTGTAGTATACACCGCAGCAGAGGATATTGGAGGATTGTCACACAAGAATGTCGGTACGTTAAAAGGCAAAGTGGAATAAATAATTCCACTTTTTTATCTTTTTTTTTAAGATGGATGAAAAATAAAAATTCCTTATTCTATTTTTTATTGATTGTATTATTTGCAGTAATCTCTCCTGTTGTATTTTCTGAAAAAGAAATATTCAAAGGGAATGTCGCGACAGATGTTTACAAGGAGATTGACGGGACTGATTTTAAGTTTGTGTATGATGAAATAAGCAATCAGGCTTTTGTTGAAACTTCGATGAGCAGCCTCATTGTGGAAAATGGAGAGTGCATTCCAAATGACAGATATAAAGTATGCCTCAACAGCGCTAATTTCTCATTTAAAGATGATGCAGACAGGTATCATTACAACCTTGATGTAACCATATACAAGCTTACAGGACTGCTATCTGTAAATATAAGCATTGGGAAGAAAACACTTATTAACGGAGAATCCACTGAAATGACGATTAGGATATTCAATCCGAACAATGCGGATATAATCAATATATCTTATAATCAGGATTTGAGTATGTTCTTTATAAGAAGTCTTAATGGGTGCGAGCTTGATGAAAAACATGTGAAATGGAGCGGAGCCATTAAGCCAAATTTTGAAAAGGTTTGCACAGCAACAATAACAGCAGAAAAGGAAGGTGAATATAATCTAGCTGCCAACTACAGCTTCTTCAATTTTTTTGAAACTGAGAGCGGAAAAAGCCATAAAGTTGATGTGACCGTACTGCCTCATCAGCTGAATATTAACAGGACAATAGACAGCAGCATAGAAATAAACATGCCATTTTACATGAATATAACATTCAAAAACATTGATGAAAGTGATTATATTGACTTAAGGGCAAGCATAATTCTCCCTTCAGGCATGAAATTACTGAAAGGCACCGGAATTAACAATGGAGTAAATGAAATAAGTTTCAATAAAAGGCTTGATGCAGTCTCATCTGATTTTTATTATTTCTACATATTGCCTTCTTCTGAAAGTAAATCCCCCATAAAAGAAAAATATGAATACATATTGAGGAGCGTAAAGAATACAATAGAAAATGACATTAAGGCAGATGTTCTCAATCCATATCCAATAATAAATTTGACTTCTGAATATAAAGAAATAAGGGAAGGGGGCAAATTTGTAATCCTTGCCAAAATAAAAAATCCAAGCTTCGTCTATGGAATTAAGGGAATAAAGGCGTCATTAAATGTTCCTTACAACTTCCCAGTACAAAGAAATCTTGATGTACTCCAGCCAAATGAATCTTATCTGATAATAAGCAACACTTTCCTAGCTCCTTTAAACAAAAATGTAAATGAGCTTACAGTGGAATTGAATATTGATTATAAGGATGCTAATGGAATTGCCAAAACAATCAGCAAGTCAATTATGCTGCCATTAATACTGAAAAATGGAAGTAAAATAATCAACATAACAAACATCACAAGCCAGAATGATGCAAACATCAATGAAAACCTTTCATTAAAAACTGATGATGAGCCGCAGGATATTGCAGAGAACAACGCAGGTCATGAAACTTCAACTAATGCTGAAACTAAACAAAATAATTCCAATAATTCAGGAGAAGAGCAGATTCAGGTAACAAAAATAAAATCAGGCTCTTCTTTATCCGGAATATTGAATACCAAGAATGTTATTGCTATGTTGTTTTTTATTGCAATTTTCATCCTTCTTGCAGTGCATTATGCTTTGAGGGATAAAAATAAGGGGAGTGAGATATAGTTAAGTACACATTCCAAAAGACAATGGCATGTATAAATTATTTTTTGAAAATTACGAATTTGTCGTCAATTTTTAAATTGTTTGTAGCTATTAATTGAGTCTAAATTCATTATTGGGAAAAAGTGCTATAATCTACTGA
>Ga0209541_10017763_pt1 | contig 10369 bp, 5 predicted proteins | sample RifCSPlowO2_01_FD_184027 | JGI IMG/M metagenome (GOLD analysis project Ga0209541, IMG submission 184027) | Groundwater microbial communities from Rifle, Colorado - Rifle CSP2_plank lowO2_0.1 (SPAdes) (version 2) | ecosystem: Environmental > Aquatic > Deep subsurface > Groundwater | place: Rifle... | reverse complement strand
CTGAGATTAGCGGCAGAAAATGGACGGAGTTTATATGTTTAGAACAGGAGCACTGGACATTCGTGTGCGTGAAATATTTAAACAAAGCAATAATCCCTGATGCAAAATGGAAATAAAGAGTAACCTCTCCGTATTTGAAGGGAGGCGTGTGAGAAAGATATGGAATAATGATGAATGGTGGTTTGTGATAGAGGATATTGTTGCAATTCTCACTGATTCTAAGGATACTAAACAATATATCCAGAAGATGAAACAAAGAGATCCCATCCTTGCGCAAGGGTGGGTACAAATCGTACATACCCTTTCTATTGATACACATGGTGGAAAGCAGAAAATGAACTGTGTCAATACAGAAGGTGCATTTAGGATAATCCAATCAATACCTTCTCTAAAAGCAGAGCCATTCAAATTATGGCTTGCAAAAGTAGGTTACGAAAGAGTGCAAGAGATAGAAAACCCTGAACTTGCACAACAGCGTATGAAGGAGATTTACAAAGCAAAAGGATATTCTGAGGATTGGATTGAAAAAAGAGTCAGAGGCATTGCTATAAGAGATGAATTAACAGAAGAATGGAAAAAGAGAGGAGTGCTGGAAGAAAGAGATTATTCAATCCTAACAGCAGAAATTTCAAAAGCTGCTTTTGGCATGACTCCAAACGAATACAAGAAATTCAAGGGATTGAAAAAAGAAAACTTGCGAGACCACATGAATGATTTGGAACTTATCTTTAATATGCTTGGAGAAAGAGTTTCTACTGAAATCACGAGAAAAGAAGATAAGCAGGGATTTATAGAAGTTGAAGATGCTGCTAAAAGAGGCGGAAGAGTAGCTGGCAATGCAAGAAAAGATACAGAAAAAGAATTAGGACGTCCAATTACATCAAAGGAAAACTATCTTTCCGAACCAGAAAAGAAAAAAAAGTTGGAATATAAGCGCAAAAGCGATTAGACTCATAATAATTAAATGACTGATTTTTCTTCCCTAACATAAAAAATCAGACAGTTTTAAATTCATTTTATCTTGACTTCATCTAATAATTTATTTAAAATATTTTAACCTAAAATCCAAGAACTCCTTTTGCGGCAAGCCAGTTTCTGTAAATATCTCCGAAAGACCTCATCTTCGCTATCTGCTTTATCATAAATTTAGGTCTTAAGTAAAATGACTTGTAGGCTTTTTTGTAAAGAGAAAGCAGTTCATCATCGCTAAGCAGATTTGAGGAGAACGGCATTTTTTCAGGAGCATAAAAAGTGAAGCTTGACCAATCATCATCATTGACTTTTCCATACTGCTTTGCTATCTCCCACATCTCTGTTCCTGGGAAGGGAGTTGAAACCATAAATTGCGCGACATCAACATCAAGCTCTTTTGCAAAGTCTATTGTTTCCAGTATTTCCTCCTTTGTTTCTGTCGGAAATCCTATCATGAAGAATCCTCTCACATCAATTCCGGCTTCCTTTGCCCACTTGACTCCCTGCCTTACCATGTCTTTTGTTATGCTCTTTTTTATAAACTCCAACACTCTGTCTGAACCTGACTCAATTCCAAATCCTGTTTCGTAGCATCCTGCCTTTTTCATAAGCTTGAGAAGCTCAGGAGTTATCTTGTCAACCCTTGTCATGCAGTTCCATCCTACTTTTATTTTTCTTTCAATCATTCCTTCGCATATATCCTTTGTTCTTCTTGGTATGAGGGTGAAAGTATCATCAAAAATCTGGATGTCTTTTATTCCGTATTCATTCACAAGAACTTCAATCTCATCAACAACTCTTTTTGCTGTGTGAGCCCTCCATGCTGTTCCTTCTGTGGGCCTTGAGCAGAATATGCACTGGTAAGGGCATCCTCTTGAGGTTATCATAGTTGTTGCAGGAGTTTTTCTGTAATTAGCGGGAGATGGCCTGTATATATTCATTCTGAGAAGGTGCCTTGCAGGCATTGGAACATCATCAAGATTAATAATCATCTTCGGCTTCAGGAATTTCACAGCTCCATCTTCCCTCCACATAAGCCCTTCTGAGCCTTCAAGCTTTTCTTTCTTCTCAACTTTTGCCACAATCTCCGGGAAAGTCAGGTCAGCTTCTCCTATAACTCCATAATCCGCATCTTCAATCTTCAAAAGCATATTCGGGTCTGCGCTGATTAAAGTCCCTCCGAGAATTACGAGGCATTCCGGATTTGTAGTTTTGGCAAGTTTCATCACTTTTTTAGCATGCTCAATCTGCGATGTCTGCGCTGATACTCCAACTATATCGGGAGAAAAATCCTTTATGTCCTTTTCCAAATCATCAAAATCATACTCAAGCACCGTTGACATTGCAGGACCATCTATAATTCTGCATTCATGCCCGTTTTTTTCCAGCATTGCTGCGATATATGCAATGCCAAGTGGAGGAAGAATAGCTCCGAGATTCTTCATGCTTTTCCTGAATACCTTATCTTTGGGATAAGGGGGGCTGATTAACATTATTTTCATTTTATTAACAGATGTTAATCAACTTCTATAAAAATGTTTTGAAACAATACATTTGAACTATTGAATTGAGTGTTGAATTGCAGTTAGCTGGCAAAATCAACTGACGGAATTTTACTTCTCTTTTGCTGATTGTTTGCTGATTGTACACAACAAATTCAATTTTCAGATAAATTAATATACTTCTCCCTCCATAATCCAAGATATGAAAAAAATAGAGAAGGCCATATTATTATTTTTAATGATTATTCCGGTTATTCAATCTGTTTCTGCGATTTCAAATGTTCAGCATTCTGTTGATGGAAATAAAGTTACGCTAAATTATCAGGGAACTCCTCCATTTTGGATTAATCTAAGGGGAGATTCAAATATCGGACAAGCTGGCGGATATTTATGGGCTAAAACCAATTCAAATTCTTTCAGCTATGACATGAGTTTTGCTGTCAATCCCTCAAAGAAGTTTTATTATGGTGTGAAAGACAGTAGCTGGAGCAATGTGAATAATTTTTTGATTGGTGAACTAACCACTCCAAATCCGAATAAAACTGTTCCATGCCAGCATTTTGGGTATAAATACGGAACCGCAAAATGCATCAGTAACAAAGGTTGTTCTGTGATTACAGACTTTGATATATGTGACTGCATTAAATCTAACGGAGGAGAGTGCTGCTCTGATGAAGACTGTAATTTAAACATAGGAGTTAAAGGGGGGGCTTGTTTAAATAAACAAGGTATACTTAATGGAAATTCAGGTGCTAAATGTTATTTGAAACCGCAGTTAACAGGAAACAAAAAACTCAAGCTTCTGATAATAGAATTTGCCCCTAAGGATGTTAGTTATGGGAGCATATGTCTCTGCAACTATTTTGGAACTAAAAGCATCACTAATACTAAAGTATATTGTAAAGACCCAGTGCAATGCTTTAATTATCTTGAAGTTATAAACAATCCATCAGGACAGGTTAAATTTGATTATATGCCTCCTGCAAACCAGTTAAGTTCTCCCAATTATGTAAGAGACGGTGAGGTAAGGATACCTCATTCATTTTATCATATAAATCAATATCTGAAAGAAGAGGCGCTTAAATATGGTGTTACCAATATTCCTGAATTTGAGATAGAGATAAAAGGACCATTGATGTTAGATGATCTCCCTCCAAAAACAACCGGACTTTTTGATTATTATAACGTAGATCAATATTTTGATGAAAAAATAAATGAAAATAATATTGATATTTCTGATTTTGATTATATTGCAATTATTTATCTTAATGATGAAGGAGTGATTCTCGGATTGAATCCAAGTGACCCCTATGGGGTTCCAATTATAGTAGAAGAAGACAGGCACCCTTTTGTGAATCATGCAGGTGATAAGTCAGTTTATTTGTCCTTGAAGACTCAAAACATGAATGAACTTGCCGCACACATACTAATTCATGAGATGTTGCACCAATTTGGAGCATCTGATACATATGTTCAAGGCGAAGGACCAAATGCACCTGAGTGGTGCACTCATTTTAGTTGTTGTACTGATCCTGATGGTATCCCTGAGCCAAACAAAGTACCCAAATATCCACAAACAAAGGGTTGTATAATGTGTGCGGAAGCTCCGATTGTGATAGAATTAGGCAAACAAATTCCAACGTCAGATTTAGGCCAGCAAGTAATTTGCGAGAAAACTGCCAAAGAAATCGGATGGACAGGATAGGGCTGCAAAAAAACTTTAGGGAATAAACGACCTAAATCAGCTAGACGATTTAAGTTAATGCAGAATCTGCATATCCCAATACAACTGAAATTCAAATGACCATTAAAGATTTTTTCAAGCCGGAATGGAAAAAATTCATTCTTCCAATAATTATAATAATTCTATTTCTTGTAACCATAAAATCATTTTATTCTATCGGGGATGTGATGGACAAATACATTTGCAAAATGCTTTATTTGAGTCAAGAAAAACAAGATTATCTGAGACGAGATAATATATTGGCCGCTAATCAAACCTATAATCAAAAACTGTTGCCATTGTATAAAAATTTGACAGACGACCTTGACAAAATAAGAGATAAGGAGCCACTCATTAATTTTTTTTATACGATAAATCCTGTTATTCCAATGCCTTGTCGGGCTTACCTTCCAGAAAAGTCATGTAAATTTTATATCAATGAAGAAACATATCGCTGTAGGACTGCTGCGGGTTCATATAAAGGTACTGGCGAATCACCCATGCCTTACAGAAAACCTACACTATTTAATTTTGGATTGAACATTCTGTTATTATTTTTTGAAGGGTATATTATTTCTTCAATAATCCTCGGTATATTCAGAAAGCTTCCAAAAAGCAAAAGAACAATCAATAAAGACGGCAAATGAAGTCAGCATTGAATAATGCATATAAATTTAATATGCATGGTTATCTTTAAGACAATCACTCCTCCACCATCTCATCTCATTTCCAATTTCTTCACTCTACACTCAAAAATTATTATCAGTCCGCGTCCATTCAAAAATTATAATTTTGCATGCCTCTTTTTTATTATTTCTCGTCTATTTTTGCGCGGAAGACATCATTAAATAGAAAGGTTTAAATATATGCTATCCAATAATTTTCTGTTGAGATTAATTTACAGATGTTAATTATAAAGATTCATTAAAGATTGATAGGTGAATTAATTAATGAAAAAAGAGGGTGGTGTTTATCAATAAGTCAGGTAGCAATAGCAAACTTAGAAAATATTCCAAAATCAGTTTTCTAGCAATTAGTTTTGTTTTTGTATTGGTGTTTTTATACGAAATCAGAAATGCAGATGCAGTAACAATAACTCTGGTAACTCCTGCTAATGGCAGTATTAACAACACAGCAAACAGAAACATCAATTTTACATTCTATGCAAATTTTACTGATAATGGAGATCCGGGCGAGGTTTATAACGCGCTTAGTAACTGTTCTTTATGGGTCACCAATATAACAAGCAATTATACTCAGGTAACTACAAACTGGTCAAGAGTTGCATACAACAATTCCCAATCAAACATATCCAATGCATCCAACAGTGCGACTCCACTAATAAGCTGGATTAATTACACTTTTGACAGGGATGGAAATTATACGTGGAGTGTAAGCTGCAACCAAACTGACAATAATTTTGGATTTAATTCAACGAATTTTACATTTACAATTGATTTAACACTTCCAAATGTTACCGCAAACACTCCTGCAGGAACTTTCACACAGGGATTGCACACAAATTTTTCATCAAGTCCATTGACTATTGAAGTTAGCGTTTTGGACAATAATACAAACACTGTTTGGTACATCTTCAACAATCTCTCCACTATCATTACTTTAACAGACGGAAACCAGTCAACAAATACCACTATTGGAATTTCAAACGACACAGAATTAGGAACACATAGAATATACAGGGCAAACATCTCTACTAATTTTAACAGTTCATATAATGGTCCAGGAGCGCATAGTTTGTTTTTCTGCGCCAATGATTCTGCAGGAAATAAGGCATGCACAAACAAGCTTGATTTTATTCTTATGGGCGTGAACATCACACAGCTTGAGAACATATTTACAGAGATTGAAAACCCAGGTACTGCCACTAAACTAGGAGGATTAAATATAACTTATGGAAATGGCACTGAGGTTCCGACAAGCACATTCATGAATCCTGTGGCTGGCGGAAATTTCACATTCATATTCAATTTCTCAGCTTCTCTTACTGCATATATTGTTGGAGGCAGGATTGATGAGCAGAGAATGGGAAATGCGAGCAGAACCAATATGACCAGTACAGTTACTGATTCTGTAAGAAGCACATCCGGAACAAGATTCAATCATAACTTCTTGTGGGTTGATATAGCAAGCTTTATACCTGCCGAGGTTAATTATGAATATGGCATCTTTAAATTTGGAGGCACAGGATTAGGCAAAAAACTTTACTGCAATGGTTCAACTTCATCAAGTCCAAATTGTTTTGCGGTAAGCAGATGCAATTCCACAACAATAGGATTGTTTAATTACTCTCTTGTAATTCCTGCCAACAGCGCATGCTGGCTTGAAGGCGGCGAAGGCTATGGATTGGGAGGTAATAGTTCATCTGAAGTGCCTTTAGCTGCTGGATATACTTATTTATTTGTAGACCACTTTTCAGGAGGAGATACCTTGAATGATACCACTGCACCAAACATAACAATAACAACTCCTCATGTTGATTTCCTCAATGAGCCTAATTTCACATATAACACAACATCACTTACAGCAATTAATTTCACAGTTTCAGACTTGAATTCCAGCGGCATGAATCTTTCAAAGAACAGCACAATAAATGTTACATTTAGGAATACTGGAGACACAACTGTAATTGCTTTATTCCTATATAATATAACTACCAGCAATGTTTCATGCAGCAGCAGCGATTCCAGTGCTATTGATAATGCATCTACAATTGCATGCGGGATAAACACAAGCATAGCTTCTCTGCCTGATGGACGTTTGAATATGACAATTATAGTGAAAGATACCAGCAATAATACTAATGCTAATGTTACCTCTTTACTCATATTATTAGATTCAGTAGCTCCCTCATTGTTCCAATTCAATTTGACTAATACCTCTAATTTTAATGGAGTTGGTGATGGAACAACTAATAATGTCATGGATGTAAAAAATGGTTCAGGATGGGTAAGGCAGGGTTCATCTATGTTTGCAATCACTAATATATCTGATAATTTAACGAAAACTCTAAATGTTTCCTTGCAATTCTATAATACTACTTCAGAATCATGGATGAGTCTGAACTCAACCATCCCAGTTGATACAGCAGCTGGTGGTTATTCTGTTCCAAACGGACAATGGGCTAACATATCCATTACTATTCCAACAGGACACAATGAGTTTGAAGGCACTAATACTTCATTCAGGATAAGGATGAATGATACCATAGGAAATTCAAATACCAGTGTGACTATAATGGTTCAAATTAATGATACCACTAGTCCAACACTTGTAATAAACGGGACCTTTGCAATTAATGGCACGAATATAAGTGATACAACTCCTAAGGTAAGTTGGTACATAAATGACCAGAGCAAGCTAAAATCCATTAATGTCAGCTTTAACGGAGCAACAAGGGCAGAGGCAGGAGAAAGCGGATGCAAGAATGCAGCACTTTATGATACAACTACAGGAGCATTTAATGTTAATGGCTTCAAAAATGGCTCATTGGAGATAGCTTCTACAGCAGGATGCCCATTAGGTAATGGTTCCCATTATGTAGTCATTGATATCCGTGATACATGGAATAACAATATGACCTTCTTCCATAACTTCTCATTGCAAAGTGGAACTGTCCCTGCATTGAAATATAATGTAACCACCACTGGAGACGCAGAAGTACCCGGAGTTAATAACTCCAACATAACTTCAAGAAATGGTATTGGAATTTCTGCAACAGATGTTACACGAAGTGTCCTCAACCTTACATATATCTCAAGCTGTAATTCAACCTCCACTGTATATTTCTCGAATGCTTCAATAATCTATCCATTCAATGAGTCATCCTGCCCAACAGCATCTGCAAACAGGACATTGACAGTTACTATTACAGACACTGCAGGAAATTCAAATACTACTGTGCTTGGATTCCTTGTGGATAATGTTGGTCCAGTAATCTCTGTAAATTCACTAACTACTGGACTTAGGACGAATAATAATGTCACTTTCAGCATATCTGCAAAAGACAACGACCAGTCAATCTCAGCATTCGGCTATTACTTGGATGACCATCCGAATTTTGTTACATTGAATCAGAGCGCAGTAGACAATGTCCTTGGTTCAGCAGGAACAAACATAACTACCATCATGTCTAGAAATCTTACTCCGGGATTGCACACAGTCAAAATCTCGGTAAACGACTCTCTCGGAAATTTCAGGAACAGCAGTGCGATTACACTGATAAATGTCATAGGTCCTATTGATTTCGCAAGCATGAACCTCAATGGAACATTATTAGCTTATAATGGTCTTGCCAATATAACGAAAATTAATCTAACAAATGCTACCGGAGACTTGGTCAACTTTACTGACCCTGTTACAGATCAGCAGTTAAATCTATTTATTGGATTGAATCTTTCAGAGGTTTATGTCAATGTTACAATAGTATTTAATGCCTCTGCCGCTAACTGGGATAAATATAACTTCACAGTAAGGCTTAATGATACGAAAATTGATCATGTTGCTCACAACTGGTCAACTAATATTCCAAACAGCAGCGTATGGGTTAATGGAAGCATAGTTGACTTCCTGCCGAATAACACCAGCTATTATGCTATAACCAAATATCCTATAAATGCAAGCCAGTATGGTATAGGAACAAAGTTTGAGATATGGTATTTTGACAGCATAACTGATTTAACCGGCAAGACAAACGTTACAGAATGTGCCTCTGGATTTGGAGCAACTTTATCCTCAGAATTCAGTCCATGCTGGAATAATACTGATAATATGTCAATAAAAGTGTATATGCCTCATTTCAGTGCATTGGTATTTGTAAATGATTCAACGGCACCAACAGTAAATGTAACTACTCCTGTCTCAAACCAGACAATATCCACATTCAATCCAAATATAACTGTATCCTTGGATACAATAAGGTGCATATACTCAATAAATAGCAGTGCTGACAACAAGACAATGACTGTGGATAATGGAGTATGCCTTGGCCAGACAGAAAATTTCAAGAACAAGAATAATGCAGATAATATCTATAATATAACTTTCACAACCTATGACTACAAGAACAACACCAATACATATTTCTGGAAGTTCAATATATCGGATACCACAGCTCCAAATAATGGAGAGATAAGCAGTTCTCCATCCAGCACATCAGCTACTATAACAGTAACTGCAGCAAATGAATCTGTTAATGTGACTGTATTGTATGGAACATCAAACAGCTCCCTTTCATCAGTAGCTTCAGAAACAGACTTCAACAGCACACAAACAGTCAGTCTTTCAGGATTGACAGCATCAACCACATATTACTTTAATATATCAACCTGTGATTATAATGGGAACTGCCGCCTGAATGGCACAACCTTCTCCTTTACCGCAAGTGCAGCTTCATCAAGCTCTACATCAACCACAGATTCATCCACTGCAGGAAGCAGTAGCACGGGCGGAGGAACTACAACCACGGATAATGTAGTGTCTTCAACAACCAATGTCTGGACTGTTGTAAGCCCATCAACAGACACTGTGATGCCAATAACAAAATCAGATATATCATTAACTGAAGTTACATTCAAGGTAAAGAGTGAGTCAAATAATGTGCAGTTGAGAGTGGAAAGCCTGAAAGACAATCCATTGGGCAGCGCTCCTGCATCCAAAGTTTACCAATATGTGCAGATAGTCAAGACAAATCTTGCAAATACTGACATAGAAACAGCAAATATCAAGTTCAAGGTTCCGAAGTCATGGCTATCCAGTAATGGTATTCGTGAAAATAATATTGTATTGTATAGGTATGACAGTGCATGGACACAATTAAGCACAAAAGTAGTTTCAACTGATGCTGTGAATATTTATTATGAGGCAACAACTCCTGGTTTCAGCACATTTGCAGTAGGAATCAAATCAGAAGAACAGGAAGAGGAGATTCCAACTACAACAACTACCACCACTCTTCCTTCAAAAACAGATGTAACTCCTGAGATACCAGAAGAAACTCCACTCACTCCAGTTAAAAAGGAAAAAGGAAATAACGGAGCAATCATTGCAATAGTCGCAGTTGTCGCAATACTTTCAGCACTCTTGTTATACTTGAAGAGCAAGAAGAAAAAGTGAATTTGATTATTTTTTATTATTTTTCTTTGTATTGCCACCT
>Ga0209541_10017760_pt1 | contig 10370 bp, 9 predicted proteins | sample RifCSPlowO2_01_FD_184027 | JGI IMG/M metagenome (GOLD analysis project Ga0209541, IMG submission 184027) | Groundwater microbial communities from Rifle, Colorado - Rifle CSP2_plank lowO2_0.1 (SPAdes) (version 2) | ecosystem: Environmental > Aquatic > Deep subsurface > Groundwater | place: Rifle... | reverse complement strand
TGTCAGGGTTATCAATCATTAAATGAACGTCAAGGGGGAGCTTGGTTATCTTTCTTATGCAAGCAACTACAGGCGGCCCGAATGTTATGTTCGGAACAAAATGACCGTCCATCACATCCACATGAAACAGGTCGACATGCTTTTCGACCTTTTTAACCTCTTCAGCCAGCCTTGAGAAGTCTGCCGAAAGTATTGAAGTCGCAATCTTTACCATAAATATGATGGCAGCACCCTATTATTTAAATTTAATCTTCCGATGTAAAATTTAGGGTAATGTCAACTTGCGTGTCTTGGCTCGCTCACGTCTCACTCCCCCTTGCCTTGCGTAGGGGGAGGTGAAACATGGCGAGCAGTGTGAGAAAAGTTTTGCCACTTAACTTGAAATTACCAAAATTCAATAAGCTTTATAAATGAGTTCTTTCAACATTTTGAAAGAATGACAACTCCAAAACACATTGCAATTATTCTTGACGGCAACAGAAGATTCGCAAAGCGCCTGATGGCAAAACCTTGGGAAGGCCATGAGTTCGGTGCAAAAAAGGTAGAGACGCTTCTAAAGTGGTGCTATGAGCTCGGGGTAAAAGAACTGACGCTTTACGCGTTTTCTATAGAGAACTTCAACAGACCAAAAAAGGAGTTTGACTATCTTATGAATCTTTTCAGGGAGTCTTTTAAAAAGGTCGGGAATAATAAGGAAATTCATGAGAAAAAAGTCAGGATAAACGTTCTTGGGCGCATTGACCTGTTCCCTGCAGATGTAGCCAAATCAATGAGGGAGATAATGGAAAAGACAAAAAAATATTCTAATATAGTTGTGAACTTTTGCATGGCTTACGGAGGAAGGCAGGAAATAACGGATGCTGCAAGGAGAATGTTTGCCGATATTGAAAGGGGGGGAATAAAGGCTGATGACATAAATGAAGAAACCTTCAAAAAATACCTTTATACGGCCGATGAGCCTGACTTAATAATCAGAACTGGTGGGGAAAAAAGGTTGAGCGGCTTTCTTCTATACCAAAGTTCTTACTCTGAACTTGTGTTTGTTGAAAAGATGTGGCCTGAGTTTGAGAAGAAAGACCTGCTTGAGTGCATATCTGAGTTTAATAGGCGTGAGAGACGCTTTGGCCGCTAATGTTTCCGTTCTAGCACGAACCTGGCCAGCTGCTTAAGCCCGTCCTTTGAAACTGAAGGGGCAAGCAGCGGTTCAAGGTCGCTCCAAGCCTTCCTGACTATTTTGTCTGCAACATTCCCCGAATACTCTAAGCTTTGATAGTGGTTGATTATTTTACTCGCCATAGTTATCTCCTGTTTGTCCTTGCTGTGCTTCTTTAATATTCCAAGCAGCAGTTTTTTATCCCTCTTAGAGGCGGCAGACAGTGTTCTTATTACAGGAAGGCTCATCTTTCCTTCGGTTATATCCTCTCCAAAATCCTTGCCAACACCGCCTATCAGATTTAGCACATCATCCTGAATCTGGAACGCCACCCCTATAGCTTCTGCAAATTTCCCCAATGCACTTATCTGCTTTTCAGCGCCTTTTCCAAGGATTGCGCCTAGCTTTGCAGAGAGCCTTGCAAGCGTACCTGTTTTGTAAGCGCACATCGAGAAGTAATGGCTTTCTGAAACTTTCTCGTTTTTTGCCTTGTGCCAGTAAATGTCAGTCCCTTGGCCGAAGTGAAGCCGCGTCATCTCTTCGTTAATGAGCTCATAAATCCGAACTTTTCTTTCAGCGCCAAGCCTTGAATCTTTTATTATCAGCATAGGCAAATAGTACATGCACGAACTCAAATTCACGGCAACATCCATTCCATAAGTTACGTGAATGGAGGGCTTGTTTCTCCTCGTAAGCGAGCTGTCTTCAATGTCATCTGCCACTAAACTTCCGTTGTGAATCAGCTCTGGAATAACCGCAAATTTTACTATGGCTTTCGGGTTTCCCCCGACAGCCCCGCAAGCAAGAAACATTAGCAGAGGCCTCCAGCGTTTTCCTCCGCGTTCCAGAAAATCCCATACAGGCCTTGAAAAAAACTCATTCACCGCTTTAATATCGTAACAGGCTGCCCCGATATGCTTCACAAGCCATTTTTCATCCAATTTTTCAGGAAGGAATCTCTTAATTTCAGAATCAACTTTTTTTCTGTTGTCCTTCAGAATCTCTGAAAAGCCCATTTAGAGAAGTAGTTGCCGTGCTGTATAAAAACCTTTTTGAAGTCCGGTGAAGTCAAGTTGCGTGCAGCAGAAGGAAGAAAGCTTTTAGCACTTAACTTGACTTTACACATAATACTGTAAAAAAACTTTTTAAGCTGAGCAGTAACAGCACTTGGCGATGAACAGGGAAATAAAAGATTTAAGCATCGGAAGGGCTATGGAAGTCAAGGAACTGGTCAAACAGTTCAGGGACTCCGGTTTTCAGGCGCAGAACATAGGAATTGCTTCTGAGATAATTTCTGAAGCAAAAAAAAGTAACGCATTTACTTTTTTGAGTTTCACTTCGAATATGACGGCCTCTGGCCTGCGGGGAGTGTTCATTGATTTGGTAAAAAGAAAAAAAGTGGATGCGCTCATAACAACTTCCGGCTCGATTGACGAGGATGTGATAAGAAGCAAGTTGCCTTATTTGCAGGGAAACTTTGAGGCGGATGATAACAAGTTAGGAAGCGAAGGAATAAACCGCATGGGGAATATTTTTGTTCCTAACGACCGCTACGAGTATCTGGAAAAATTTGCCGAAGAAGCACTAAAAGGCATTTACGGCTCAAAAAAGGACTTGACTGCAAGCGGACTGATTTTTGAAATAGGAAACAGGATAGAAAATGAAAGCTCTCTGTTACACCAGTGCAGCAGAAATTCAATCCCTGTTTTTTGCCCGGGAATAACCGATGGCGCCTTTGGGATGCAGCTTGCATTTTTCCAGCAAAAGCATCCTGATTTCAAAGTAGACGTTGTCAAGGATTTCTCAAGAATAATTGGTTTAGGCATGAAGGCTGGAAAAACGTTGGGAGTAATCCTCGGCGGAGGGATTGCAAAGCACCACACAATTATTGCAAATATTCTTCGTGGTCTTGATTATGCGGTTTACATAAACAGCTCCTCACCTTATCATGGTTCGCTCTCGGGCGCCACAACATCCGAAGCAAAATCATGGGGTAAAATTAAAGAAGACTCAAAATCGGTGACAATTCATGGCGATGCTGTAGTTGTTTTTCCGATGCTGGTTGCTTCGGTAAAAGAATTCTTTTAATAAAAATTCTAAAATGTTTTTAGAAGTTTTTTTAAAAAAAAGTTTGGAAAGCAAAAAAATAGTTAAGTTTAAATACCAGAACTTCCATAAATGGGGTTAACAGGATAAGAACTGGTGAAATGGACTCGCAAGTGAAGTTTTTTTCAGGAAAAAAAGAGATAAAGAGGCTTGTTGTCGATAGAGAGAATATTCTGGTTAGCAAAATGAGGTGTTTAAATTAAAATGTTCGGACCACACTTAACTCTTGACTTTTATGGATGCGATAAGAAAAAGCTTTCTGATAAAAAGTTTGTTCACAAGATTTTGAGTGAAATGCCTGACAACCTAGGCATGAATAAGTTTTCCGAACCTCAGGTGACAGAAGTGCCAAGCCAAGGACAGAATTCATTTGACAGGGGAGGCATCACGGGATTTGTAATATTGGTGGAAAGCCACATGACAATACACACCTTCCCTGAAGACGGCTACGCATCATTCGACATATTCTCCTGCAAGGAGTTTGACACAAGGTATGCAGCAGACCTTCTTATGAAGAGGCTTGCCGCAGCAAAGGTAGAAACAAATTTCATAACCCGCGGAAGGGAATTCGTGAAGCATTACCCGAGAAGCGAAGCCAAAGCTGTTGAGATTGCCTTAAGGGAACGCAATCCCAGAAAATAGGCTTTTCTATATCAAAATTTAAATAGTAGTTAAAAAAATGTTTCTGCCATGGCTGTAAAGAACCCGCACTTTTATTTTCCGTTCAACTTCGGAGCATTGCCGCATGAACTCGCTGACTATGGCAAATCAAAGGTGGTGGTGCTTCCTGTTCCTTACGATGCTACAACTTCCTACAAACCGGGAACAAGAGACGGGGCGCATGCGATAATCAATGCTTCCCGCTTTTTAGAATTTTACGATGAAGAAGCCAAAAAGAATTTTTCTGAAATCGGGATATGCACTTTGGACGAAATGGAAATAGTGGACGATGCTAAAGGCACTATTGACCGGGTTTATGAGGCGGCAAAAACGATTCTTGGCGACAACAAGAATTTTGTAATGCTGGGCGGGGAGCACTCGCTGACAAGCGGCGCAGTTCGCGCTTTCAAGGAAAAATTTAGCGACTTGAGTGTTTTGCACATTGACGCCCATGCTGACATGGCTGACTTGAACGGGGAAAGCAAGTGGGACCATGGCTGTGTCGCGAGACGTTGCTACGAAATGTGTCCTGTGGTTTTGGCAGGCATCAGGAGCCTTGGTGATGAGCAGGCAAGATTCATCGAGGAAAACGGCATCCCTACTTACTACGCTCATGAAATATTTTGCAGCGGTGGTGATGCCTGGATGGACGAGGCAATAAGCAAATTATCCGATACTGTTTACCTTACAATTGATTTGGACGCTCTTGACCCTTCAATAATGCCTTCTGTTGGAACCCCTGTGCCGGGTGGTTTCCGGTGGTTCACGCTGCTTAAACTCTTAAGAAAGCTTGCAGCTTCGAAAAAGGTTGTCGGCTTTGACGTAATGGAATTCATGCCGATTCCGGGAATGCACGCTCCCGACTTTACTGCTGCAAAACTCGTTTACAAGTTAATAGGGGAATTCTACTGTAAGTGAAAAAGTAATAACAGAAATGAAAAAATATAAAAAAAGCAATAACAAAAAACGGTTTGTAAATACAAAATGCAAAAGCTTGAACTTACGCAAAAATTTTCGCTGGAAAGCAAAGATGTTTTTGAAAAGGCATACAGCTCACTTAAGTTTCCTTTGAGTGAGCACAGCTTTGCCTGGATTTATCTTTGGGATTCATGCTACAAGGACATTGAATGGCGAATGATAAACAGGAACCTGTGCCTTTTTCTGACTTTCGAGGGCAACCGTTATGTTTGGGGTCCTGTGCTGCCTGGCAGCAGGTTAGGCGAAACCATTGGCAAATGCTTCAGCTTATGCGAGGATTATAACGTGAATAATGGCATAAGCAAAAAACCTGCTGTGATGTATATTCCTGAGGAGCTGAAAGGGGATTATGCCTCTCTGGAGGGGTTTGAGCTTGAAGAGCAAAACCAGGACTACATTTACAAAACAAGGGACGTAATTGAATTAAGCGGCAGGAAGTACCAGGATAAAAGAAACAAGAGGAATTTCTTTGTGAAGAATCATAATTTTGTTGTTGAGGAGTACTCTGCGGCAAGACATAAAAAAGGCTGCATTGACCTGCTTGAGAGATGGGAAAAGCAAAAAGAGGCTGCAGTGAAGGAATGCGATAAGGAAAAATTCGAGGCAGAACTGGATGCTAACAAAAAGGTGCTGGATTATGCGGAAAGTTTTGGAATCAAAGGCATGGTTGTCTTGGTGGACGGAATCATAGAGGGGCTTATCTTTGGAAACCGCACAAATGAACGCATTTGCACCATGTTTTTCGGGAAGACAAACCTGCAAGTCAAGGGGCTTTCGCAGTTTATTTATGGCGAATTTCTTAAAAGGTTTTTCAGCAATTGCGAACTGGTCAATGACATGGAAGACTGGGATGTAAGCTATTTAAGGCACTCAAAGTTTTCATACAAGCCACTGATGGTTAAAAAGAGCCATAAGCTGGTGAAATCCGCGTGATTGAGCTGATAGAGGATATTGAAAGCGAGAGAAAGCTTATTGAAAAAACAATAAAAGCTTACGGCAATGACCCTGAGCAGAATTACGGCTATTTCCTTGCCCACTCTACAGGTGTTAATAAGGGTGTTTTCATATACAACGGGAAATATGGGATTCAGACGACTTTTGACGAAAAAACAAGGAAGTGGGTTATGATTGGGACTCCAATAGCTCCGGAGGGCGAGCAGATAAGATTTCTCAACGAAGCACTTGACTTTATTTCAAAAAATGGGAAATTAAGGAAGTTTGTTGCAGAGTTTGAAACGGAGAAAAGAAAAAGGGCTGTTGAGGTTATTGGGAAAAGATACAGTGTGCACCTCCCGAATTGCGTTCTTTACTGGCCTGTTTATGACATGAGAACGTGGAACGGGGATAGGCTGGAAGGCGGGGAATGGAAGAAAATCCGCAATTTGATAAACAGGTTAAAAAGGTTTCATAAAGTAAGGGTGGTTGACTCTGCGAAGGTTGGTAAGGATAAAGTTAAGCAGGTAATACTGGACTGGGTTAAATTGAGGAACCAGAACAGTTTTGGCATAAACAGAAAGGACTCTAATAGGACTGATTACGGGCATTACCTTAAGCTCGTTGACCTTGGATTTGTCGGGTGCAATTTTGCAAAAACCGTTCTTTTGGATGAAAAGCCAGTAAGCCTGACGGTCGGCTGGGAGATTCCAAACAGGAATGGAGCTTACTATTCAGGTATCGGCGTATACGACTTGAGCATACCGGATTTGGGGGTTTACGTAAACTGGAGCGACCTTGCAATGCTGAAGAAGGCCGGCTATAAAGAGGTTGATTTTGGCGGGAGCCCTAAGCCGCTGCTCCAGTTTAAGGAGAAATTCAAGCCGTCAAGAACTTATACTACGCACATATTTTCCATAACAAAAAGCTGAGCTATTCTGCACAGTCCCTTCTTCCGCGTTCATTATCGGGAAGTGAAAGTTAAGGAGAAACGAGCATCGCCACAAACACAGGATTTCTAAGCAAAGAAAATCTCTATCTTGGTTCCTTTTACTGTATGGACCTTTGCTAGTTTATAATCGCTGCTCTGGGGAGAGGCGTCAGAGATTACAAAAGCCTTTGCACCAACCCTCTCTTTTATTTGTTCCCTTAATGGCTGAAGTTTGAGCATCGCCTGTGCGTCAAGTTTTAGGTATATGTCCGCACTGTCTGATTTTTTCAGCCCTTTTTCCTTCCTGGACTGCTGAAGCAGCCGAACAATCTCCCTGACAAAGCCTTCTGTTTCCATCTGGGGGGTTACTTCCTTGTTAACATAGACAGCCCCTTGCTTAAAATCTGCAAAATCGTATTGCTCGGGAAGCGTTGTGGTAAATATGAAATGCTCCTCCCCCAACCGGTATTTTTTGCCGTCAATTTCAAGCTCGAAATAGCCTTCTTCGTTGATGTGTCTGAGGATTGTTTCAGCCCCCCTCATTGAAACGTGGGCGATGATTGCGGGGGTTGCATCACCGTAAACAGGCCCAAGTTTTGCATAGTCCGGTTTCAAGCTTGTTTTTGCCTCCCTGAATTCTGATTGCAGCGTGATTTTCTTGACATTTGCCTGGTCCATTATGAGCAGGGAAAGCCCTTCCACAGCCGCTTTCACTGTTTTGTCATTGCTTACAACAACAGCCTCCTTGACAGGCCACCTCAGGCTTCTCTGTATTTTTTCCCTCACTGAAAGCACCGCCTGCGTTATGTCGCGGGCGGTTTCCATCCATTTCTCAAGCTCTGCGTCAATTTTTTCAGCCCTGGGCCATTTTGCAAGGTGAACGCTTTCACTTTTCGCCTCTTCCTCAATGAGATTAAGGTAAATGAACTCCGACAGGTATGGGGTGAAAGGGGCGAGAAGCTTTGCCAGCACAGCTATAACATAATTAAGCGTGTAAGCTACGGCGTCATCAGTCCTGCCCCTTACCAGCCTGATGTACCATCTTGACAAATCCTCCATGGTAAACTGTTTTATCTCCTCGAAGCAGCGGTGGTAGTTGTTTGCCTCGAATTCTGAACTGAATGTTTTCACCAGCGAGTTTGTTCGTGATATAATCCACTTGTCGGCTGTTTTCAGTCCGGAAATGCTTTGCTCTTTTATTCCGATAAGCCCGTTATAAAAAACGCAGACGTTCCAGAGGGTTGTAATGAAAGGCGTAACGCTTTCCCTTACAAGCTCGTAGCCAAACCGCTTGTCATTGTCAGCAGAAGATGTGCAGAACTGAAGCCTTACGGCATCAACTCCTATTTTGTCAAACACAGCGATGGGGTCGAGAATGTTTCCCTTGCTCTTGCTCATCTTTTCCCCTTTTTCGTCTACAACAAGGCCGCCAACGACGCAGGATTTATAGGCGTTTGAGTCAAAGAGCAGGATTCCAAGGACATGCAGCGTATAAAACCAGCCGCGCGTTTGGTCCACTGCTTCCGTGATAAAAGAGTATGGAAAAAATTTCTTAAACAATTCCTTGTTTTCAAAGGGGTAGTGAAACTGCGCGAATGCCGCAGAACCAGAATCATACCATGTGTCAATGACATAAGGCACCCTGGCCATTTTCTTGCCGCATTCACACACAAGCGTTACGTTATCAACAGCCGGCTTGTGCAAATCAAGCTCTTTCAGTTCTTTGTCAGCAGCTGCCTCAAGCTCATCAAGGCTTCCTATTACAGTTATGTGACGGCAGCCTTCGCATTCCCATATGGGAAGGGGTGTTCCCCAGAACTTGTTTCTGCTCAAGGCCCAGTCTTTTACATTGTTAAGCCAGTCTCCAAAGCGGCCGTTTTTGATGGTATCAGGATACCATTCTATGCGCTGGTTGAATTCGATAAGCTTTTCCTTGTAGGCAGTAACTTTAACAAACCACGATTTCAGTGCATAATAAAGAAGAGGTGTGGAGCACCTCCAGCAGAAAGGATAGCTGTGGGTGTAATTCTCTTTTCTGAAAACACTTCCGTCTTTTTCAAGCTGTGCTATGATTTCGGGCTCTGCATCCTTGACAAACCTGCCTTCAAAGTCGGGCACCTCCCTGGTGAACTTTCCGGACTCGTCAACAGGCTGGACAAAAGCCATGCCAGCATTTTTGATGGCATCGTAATCTTCCTCCCCGAATGCAGGGGCCTGGTGAACAATGCCTGTGCCTTCCCCTGTGTTCACAAAGTCTGCTGCAATGATTTTCCATGCCGGCTTGTCAAGCTTTCCGACAAAATAGTCAAACAGAGGCACATACTCTTTTCCGACAAGGGCATCGCCTCTAAATTCTTCGAGTATAACTGGGCCCTCAAAGTAGCGCTCAACAGCGTCTTTTGCAAGTATGTATTGGGTTCCCTTTTCTTCCACAACAGCGTAAATAATGTCCGTTCCTACAGCCAGTGCAATGTTGCTTGGCGTTGTCCATGCGGTTGTCGTCCATGCAAGCAGGTAGCGATTCACCTCTTTAAGCCTGAACTTGGTTGTTATGCTAGGCTCTGTCACTTCCTCATAGCCGAGTGCAACTTCATGGCTGCTTAAAGGCGTTTCGCATCTTGGGCAGTAGGGAACAACCTTATGGTCCTCGTAAAGAAGGCCCTTGCTGTAAAGCTCCTTAAGGCTCCACCAGACGCTTTCTATGTAATTGTTGCTTAGTGTGATATAAGGGTTTTCCATGTCAATCCAGAAGGCCATTCTCTTTGTAAGCGTGTTCCAGTCCTGGATGAAAGTAAAAACATCGTCCCTGCAAAGCTTGTTAAACTTCCCTATGCCGTAATTAAGAACATTTTTCTTGGTTTTTAATCCCAGCTTTTTCTCAACCTGGACCTCAACAGGCAACCCGTGGCAGTCCCACCCGCCTTTTCTCGGAACTGAAAAGCCCTTCATGTAGTGGAACCTGCAGACTAAATCCTTGAAAAACCTGCTCTGGACGTGATGCAGGCCCGGAGGGGCGTTTGCAGTGGGCGGGCCTTCAAGAAAAGTGTATAATGGCCTGGACTCGTCAATTCCTATGGTCTGTTCTGCAAGTTTTTCCTTGTCCCAGAAAGCAGTTACTTCCTCTTCCACTCTCTTGAAATCGTAATTCTCGGGAAAATCAGGCATCCAGTTTGGCATTTAAAAGTAATTTAAATAGTTTGCGCAACAGGGGGCAACCTTGTCCCAACCACTTTTCCATCTAAAATAGCACCTAAAGTTTCAGGCTGTTCCAACTTGAGGGAACCGCCGTCAAAGGAAAGAAAAGGCGCCGCAGGAACATTCCTAAAATATGCTCCTAAGTCTGCTTGAAACTTTACCCTGTCTATCTTTGGCTCTTTTGCCATAGAAATACGCTACTTGACTGCCTCTTTTAAACCTTTATATTGCCAGAGAAGAAGTCTTACCTGACAACTTGGCCGCAGGTTGTGCAGATGTGCGCCAGCAGTTCCTTGTCAAATTTGGTGTTGGTGCCGTAGTTAAGAACAGAGTTGCAGTTACTGCACCTTTGCAAATAGCATTCGAGTCCTGCGCTGATAAAATCCAGAACCATTTCCATGCACGGAATTGCTC
>Ga0209541_10017759_pt1 | contig 10370 bp, 12 predicted proteins | sample RifCSPlowO2_01_FD_184027 | JGI IMG/M metagenome (GOLD analysis project Ga0209541, IMG submission 184027) | Groundwater microbial communities from Rifle, Colorado - Rifle CSP2_plank lowO2_0.1 (SPAdes) (version 2) | ecosystem: Environmental > Aquatic > Deep subsurface > Groundwater | place... | reverse complement strand
ATTCCCCGGAATGGTTTTTTTCGCCGCGCTCGCCATTTCATCCTCTACCACGTGCGACTGGAATTTTACGCACTCGGCTCCGGCACGCGCGGCATCGCGAATCATCCGCTTGGCTTTGCCAATGCTTCCTTCGTGATTAATTCCGATTTCGGCCACTATAAACGGCGGGTAATCACGCCCGACTTTTCTTTTGCCGATTTGAAGATGGGGATTATTTTTCATTTTTTTTCATCTAAAATATTTTTTAATTGCCGCTCGGCAATTTCCCAATCCTCCGGCGTATCAATATCCACCGCGTATTTCGCATCCATAACGAATCCGCACACATCATTACCGTAAAAACTCGGGTCTTCATCAAAAAGAAGTTTGGTTTTAAAAATATAAAATGCGCTGTTGCGAATATATGTCTTAGGAAGATCCTGCCTACGCCGGATAACGCCTTTGACCGGACCGCCGACAAATAATTCCGCCTCATTCCCCTCTTTCAAATTAAATTGCCAATGCGGACTATATCCGCCCGGCACTTCAACCAAACTAATAACCGAATCAGCATTACTCTTCAAAAACAAATTAAAACCCTCTGTTATGTATGATGCTGGAACGCCCGGGGTGGTTGCTTGCGTCAAAATAATAACATTCGGTTCCCATGCCTCATTTTCTTTAAGCCATTTAACCGCATGCTGTAGGACCGGCAAAGTCGGACTCGTATCTTGCGCTAATTCCGCAGGACGCATAAATGGGACTTCCGCGCCGTATTTTTTGGCAACATCGGCTATTTCCTGATCATCGGTTGAAACAACAACCCTATCGCACACCCCGCTTTCTTTCAATGCCTCAATCGCCCAGGCAATCAGCGGTTTCCCCAAAAGCGACTTTATGTTTTTGCGCGGTATGGATTTTGATCCCCCGCGCGCCGGAATAATGCCTAAAATTTTCTTTTTTGCTTCTGTCATATTTGCATTTATAACGTAAAAATCAACACCAAGGTTATCCCCAAATTGCGGCAATCCGCCGTTTCAAATCCCTCATGGATATATTTTCGTTTCAGTACGTCATCCACGCCCAACACAAAAGTTCCAGCCAGCATTAAAAGAACAAAAATAGTCATGGGCGATTGACCTTAACAATAAGCAACTCTATTCTTCTTCCGCGGGCGTCAATCTGATGCGGAACTCCCGGCGGAATGTCAATGATATCTCCCTCGACAACTTTCTGCTCCTGGCCGCCGGCAATTGACGCGGCTGTTTTCTCACCCTTGCGCAAAGATGCCGAATTTTTAAGTTCTCCGCCAAGAATAAATTTTGCGCCACCCTTACACACAAACCATATGTCAGCCGCGCGCTCATGCAATTCCGCATCCGCCATGACATTATCAAAAACCACGCAAGCTAGCGCATACGGCCCGTCCCAAGCGCCCAAAAGTAATTTAATGGTTTTTGCGCGAGGCATCGCGGCAAGTTTAATCTCAGCCGCTTCTTTATTTGTCACTATTTTATAACTCATATTTACCAAGCACTACATTCACAAGACGTTCCGCCGAATGGCCATCTAATCTCCAAATGAATTCAGCAAAAATCTTTCTGCGTCCCTCGGCATCTTCTGCAGGATTTTTTAAATAATCATTAATATATTGTATGAGTTCGGCAGAACTGTGCGCCAATTTGAATCCTCCGGTTTCGGTGAGTAATTTATAATGCGTAAAGTCGGTGTAGAAACGCGCAACTGAATTCCAATACGGCTCCTTTGACTCTCCGTCAAATGCTACGCAGATAACCGGCCTATCAAATGCCACGGCATCAATGGTCATAGAAGAGGCGATATTAATCACTACATCGGCATAACGAAGCGAGTTTACCAAGTGCGCAATCTCTGCCTTACCCATTTCCCAACTTCCTTTTTCCGCACCCGTATAATGGGCAACCCCGTCGTCAAATTTGATATTTTTCATGGCGGTTATTTTTTCGCGGTTGGCCATGAAATTCGGATGCGGACGGAAAAGCACATTTACCCCGTTAGAAGTCCGATGCGTTATTGCCTCATTAAAATTTCCGTTACTCATAGAATAAACATGGGCATCCGCCTGCGGAGAATTACTTATAACGGGGTGAACCGGCTCCCCAATCTTACCTTTCTCAATCGCATCATTGATTATTTTTGCGATTTCCCATTCGTGCGGAGCCAAAAAGTCACCTATCCCCGCAATTAAAATAAATTTTTTTGCCGGATCCAAGCCGACATTACGCAAAAATTCCTCCCGCGGACTCTTAAGAATCTCCGAATCAACATACCAGTCATAATGCGGAATGCCCACGATTTGAATCCGGTTTTCCGGAATAAAATGGTAGCGCATAGCGCACATTTTAAGAAATGGATTATGTACTATGAGCACCGGCGGCAAGACGCGAATAACGCCGTGATTGGTCAAATTATCCCAGCTTTTGGCCATGCCGGCAATGGCAATACCCAGGCGCCGCGCCTCGCGCAGGAGAACAATATCCATATTCTCAATAACATTGGTGGCAAAAATAATATCGGGTTTTTCTTTAAGAATAAATCCGGAAATCGCAGGATATCTAACCAATTGATTATCCCCAAAGCGCACCAATGCCTGAAAAAACCGGAATGCCCCCAAAAAATAAAGCAGACGTTTAACAAAATACACAAAAAACCGTTTTCGTCCTTGACGGTGGCTTTTTTGCAACATGGAAACGCTTTCCGTCCGCATGGTGTTTCTAGCCAGAAACGCAAAAAATCCGTCTATAAAAGTATTGGAATACAAAGGCATTCCGACAATACGGACTTTGGAGCCGGAGAATTCTTTTTGGTAATATTCAAATTTATCCTGCGTAACCACCAGAACAACCTCGCATCCGGAGGCGAGAAATTTATCTAAAACCCCGGAACGAAGTATGTTGCGAGCAATAAATCCTCCGGCAACGGTGATAAAAATTTTTTTCATTGTATGATATACTATCTGTATCTATGTATTAATAATAGCATATAACAGAGATTCAAACATGAAAAAAAAATTATTCATAGTTGGCATTGGAGGATTAACCGGCTCAAAATTGGCCATAATGGCGCAAAATGACTATGAAATGTTCGGCAGTTATAATCTAAGAAATCCTGAATTTACTTTTGTCAAAAGCGTAAAATTAGATATTTCAAACATGCCGGAGGTGCGAAAGGCCCTATCCAAGATACACCCAGATATTTTGATTAATGCTTCCGGCATTAATAGCGTGGATTATTGCGAGAACCATCAAGACGAGGCCCAAAAGATCAACATTGATGCGGTAAAAAACTTATCAGAAATTGCCGATTCACTTGACGCCAAATTTGTTCATCTTTCCTCTGATTCGGTATTTGACGGCATGAAAGATGCGCCCTACACGGAGGAGGATGCGCCAAATCCCATTAATTTTTACGGACACACAAAACTGGCCAGCGAGAAAATTGTCTTAAAAAATTTCAAAGGATTGGTGGTGCGCGCCAGCGTACTGTATGGATGGCCGCTGAAACAATTGTTTAACTTGCCTTCAAGTTCCATGAAGCCGTCAAATTTCGGCCAGTGGCTGATTACTAAATTAATTTCGGGAGAAAAAGTAAAAATAATTACGGACGAATACAGCTCGCCTATAATTGCGGATGATTTTGCCAAGTCCATATTGCATCTGGTCAAGAATAATCAAGCAGGAGTTTTCCATTCCGCTCCACCCTTAAGAATAACCAGATATGATTTCAGCGTAAGAATTGCCCATGCCCTGGGTTTGGATTCCGGTTTGATTCAACCCGTATCCATTAAAAAGTTGGGACGAATTATGGCTACCGGTTTAAATAAATGTCTTGATTCAAATAAAATTGAACGAACCGGATTTAAATTTTTATCTCTGGAAGAGTCGCTGGATTTGCTTAAAAAACAGGTTTTTTCCACTTAGACCAGTCATAATCGTCAAAAACAACATTTTGCATTTCATCATCATTGGGCCGCCATGCGATGTCAGCCAGCGCCAAAACCCGAGACACTCCTTTTGATAGATTTATATGGGCCGAGGGGTAATTTTTAGGCACATAGACCAATACCGGATCATCTTCAGAGGATTCCGCTTCCCGATATTTGCCATCTTTATCTTTGACAACAAAAACAACCTTGCCATGGATACAGACAAAATAACTGTCGCGCCGGGTATGTAAATGCGGCCCTTTTATTTCCCCGGGATTAACTGAACTTACATAAACATATTTGGGATGATTTTTAATCAAGTTATCCCAATCGCGCCAAACCACGGTTAAAGAGCCGTTGACATGTTTATCTTTAATGTCCCGGGTGGGATGTTTTTCCAATTTTATAAATTGAATAGCGTCATTTTTCATGTAAGTTACACATCAATTTATTAATTAGAATAAAGCATAAATAAAGGGGGAAAGCGCGGAACTTTGACCAAACATAATAAGAACACCTCCGATCACAAGGGCAATAATAACAGGCGATAACCACCACGCCTTTCTCTCTTTTAGAAAATCCCACAGCTCGAAAAGCAGCGAATTATTTTGATTTGATGACATAATTTTTCTCCAGCAATTTCTTGTAAAGAATATCGCTAACTATTTTATAACCAGCCTTATTGGGGTGAATACTGTCCCCATTTAAATATATATTATTAAAACCTTCCACGTCAAGAAATGGCAATAGATCAATAATTTCAATATCGTTCTTTTGCGCCATTTCGGCAAGCCTCTGCTGCGGCAATTTTGTCAGGTTATGTGAGTGGGAAAATTGTTCGGTCTCCGGAAAAACAAGAATCAATAGTTTTATATTTGATTTTTTGAGTTCGCTGTAAAAATCAACTATTCGCTCCTCAAAACGCGGCCAATCTCGGGTCCACTGTTCCTCAATCGCTTTGCTGAAATATAAAAGATTATATGCTTCTCTCCTTTGAGAGATAAATATCTCGCATAGTTTGCATATATTCGCAACTCTGTCGACAAAAGATTTTGGTGACGACAGTTCTTCGGGCGGAGACTCAGTTACCTCCCGCTTTAGGAGATTCTCCGTATCTTTTTTTTCTTTTTGCACCTCTGCCGGAGTTATCTCACGTATATCATTTAAAAATAGCCCCAATATTACAACGTCCGGATTATATTTATAGCCCTCTTCCTTAAAATATGTACGTTCCTGATCAAATTCATAACTATTCACGCCCGCTTTTATTATTTCAACCGAATAACCGGCGTCATTCAATTTTCTTTCCAACTGGCTAAGATATGTATCTTCAAACGCCACTCCGGCGCCGAAAGTAACGGAGTCGCCCAAACCGAGTATCCTGATTGTTCCGGGCGGTTTTTCATATTCATGCTCGACATCGCGCAAACCTTTTGAATTGATGTTGATAGATATATCGGTAAACGGCTCATTAGGAAACAAACCCTTAAAATGCGGTTTATAAACAAACCCCTTGGTATCATCAGGCAAAAAGAGGCCCGGCGGATAACCATACCAACTATTTTTCTTTTCTTTTATGATTGATCGCGCTACAATTTCAAGAACTAAAAAACAAAAAACAGAAACAGTGATAAGTAGTAAAATCTCTTTTTTTCTTTGAACCAATCTTTGAACCAAAAAATTCAGCCGCACAAATATAATATTTTTTAAACTGTCAGTCTTTGGCATATTTTTCGCTGTCCCATTCATGTATTAAATTATCTTCCCGCTTGATTAAAAATGATCCCATAATCAGGCAATCAATTCCCGTTCCCATCATGCATTTATAGGCATCATACGGGGAGCAGACAATCGGCTCTCCGCGTATGTTAAACGAGGTGTTTATAATAATGGGAATGCCCGAACCGGCGCCCACCGCTTTAATCACATCATGATAACGGAAATTTTGTCCGCGCTTGACCGTTTGCAGGCGTCCGCTTCCATCCACATGCGTAACCGAGGGGATTTTTTCCCGCCATTCCGGCTTTATGGGATAGACCATGAGCATAAAGTCAGTTGCGGCCGGCAGCGGGCTATCGCATGCAAAATACTTTTCGACATCTTCCAAACAAACCGCCGGGGCAAACGGACGGAATTTTTCCCGATGCTTTACTTTGGCATTGAGAATCTCCTTCGCTTCGGGATTCCCGGGATTGGCCAAAATGCTTCGCGCCCCCAACGCTCGCGGCCCCCATTCCATCCTTCCCTGAAACCAGCCCACGACTTTATTGCCGCAAATGAGTTTGGCGGCCTCCTTAATCAAAGCCGCTTCGTCCTGAAACTGCGAATATTTTATCTTATTCTCGCTAAGAAATATTTTAATCTCCTGATCCGAATACTCCGGACCCAAATAGGCCGTCTCCAGTATGAAATTTCTTTTGTTTCCGAGAAGCGTATGATAAATGTAGGATGCGGCGCCAATGCTTGTGCCGCCGTCTCCCGGATCCGGCTGAGTCCATACACGCTTAAACGACGTATTACGGATTATTTTACCGTTAAACGAACTATTCAAACCGCACCCGCCGGCAATAACCAAATTTTCGCATCCGGTCGCGCGATAGACATGCTGCAGAATTTTTATCTGCACATCTTCAAAAATTAACTGCAGAGCCGCGGCGATATCTTTGTGCCGATCGCTAATTTCCTGCTCCGGCATCCGCACCGGACCTCCCAGAAATTCACATAATTTCCGCGAAAGCATGTGATCGGCATAATGGTAAGTAAAATATTCCATATTCAGGCGGAAACTGCCGTCATCTTTCACATCTATAATTTCCTTGAATTTAGAATAATATGGGTTGGCTGATCTATCCATGGAACCGCTGGCGGCAAGTCCCATGACTTTATATTCGGAATTATTCACGCTAAATCCCAGGTAGGCCGTGATCGCCGAATACAAAAGCCCCAAAGAGTGGGGAAATTTGATTTCTTGCAAAAGCCGGATGTCATTGCCCTCGCCAATTCCATAGGTTGTGGTAGTCCACTCCCCCACGCCGTCGGCCGTTACCAGAGCCGCCCTCGCAAAAGGACTGATTAAAAAAGCGCTCGCGGCATGCGCCATATGATGCTCAATGAAAAGCACTCCTCCTTTATATTTCAATTTCTTGCGGATCGTCCGGATTACCCACAGTTTCTCGCCGATCCAGGAGGGCATGGATGTTACAAATGTTTTTAAACTCCACGGAAACATTTCCAAATGCTGGCTCAAAACACGCTCAAACTTAAGGAGCGGTTTTTCATAGAAACCGATGTATTGAATCGCATTAATGTCAATCCGCTCGCTGCTTAAACAAAATTGGATGGCGTGGACAGGAAACGACGGATCGTGTTTCTTCCGCGTAAATCGCTCCTCCTGCGCAGCCGCCACCACCACGCCATCTTTGAGAAGCGCGGCTGACGCATCATGATAATAACAACTGATTCCCAGTATATAAATCGGCTTCTCCATATTCAAAACTGCTTAAAATATTTTGCCAAGGGTTTAACTCCCAAATTTAAATCAGTCCAATAGGACCGAGCGCCTTTTTGAATCTCTAAAACAAGAAAATGCTTTTTTTTCAGGCGAGCTAAAAATGCCGTGGGGCCTATCACCAAAATATAAATAATTGAAAGTACGAGAGAATTTAACATTCCGCTCATAAGATGTCCGAATGTGCTCATTCCTCGCTGAAATCCTAAAAAAAACTGTTTCATTATTTTAAGTGATTAGTTTTTTAACTGCCAGTCCGGCAGCAACCATCGCCAGCGTACTCATCGTCGCCATGGCATAATCCGACGGAATGCCGCCGAACCCCGGTCCGGTTCTGAAAAAAATGAAATATACGGCGGCGGTAAATAACAAATAGGAAAAGCAAAAGCCGATTACTTTTCCAATTTTTTCCGAAAGATAAGTTTTTGGTTCAAAATCCACAGTATTAATACTTGGAACTTTTATAGAAAAAAAGCGTTATAAATGGTATAAATAAAAATACACTTCTTATGCTAACACCAAACGAGAAACCGCACAATTCCGCTACCAGACCTTTTTTCTCCGTCATTATCCCGACACTTGGAAAAATTGAGGGGTGGCAGCTTGCAATCCAGTCAGTTCTTGACCAAACATGCCGCGATTTTGAAATCATAGCAATTGACTCGGGTAACGAGAAAGAAAGCAAACCCATAGCCGAATATTTTAATGATCCGCGGATTGTATATCTTAATACAGGCGGAAAAGACCCCAGGCTAAATTGGGATGCGGGATTTCGCGCCTCGCAAGGAAATTATATTATCTGGGCGGAAGACGATAACTATCTCTTATCAAATGAGCTTGAAACATTCAAACAACTTATTAAAAAAACCGGAGCAGATTTAGTCACCGGAGAACACATTCACTGGCGAGGATTTCAGCATCCGCTAAAACACGCCCGAAACCATTTAGTGGTGCGAAAAAATCTTTTTAGCGGTGAGATTGAACGTCTCAATATTAAAAACGCAATACTTAGAATTTTTAACCTTCCACATAAGGGTAGATTCGCAAGTCTGCATTTTTCCGGAACCGCGGTGAAACAGGAACTTGTAAAAAAACTCCTTAAACGCATAAACGAAATTAATTTTGGGACGACGGGCTCCCACGCCCTTCGCATAGGGCTTCTTGCATTTTCAGAAAATGCATATCATATTGACCGTCCATTTGTAATCGTGGGACAATCCGGCACATCAATGTCAGACGTATGGCCCAAACCATTTTCAAAAATAAAGCGCCCAGAATTTGAATTCACCCTAAGTCCGATCAGCGGAAATACATACACTAATTATAGAATGGAAAATCATCTGCTGATCAAAAAATATTTACCGCACGAGCTCTCGGTATTTTCACTTGATTACCCGCAATTTATCAGGACGTACCTCCGCGAATTAGCTCACTTGGATATGCCCTGGAAAAAAATGCTTGAGAAATGGCGCGAATTATTTACATTTACAAAAAATTCTAAGGATTCCAAATTAATAGCGCTGAAAAAAGAGACAAATTTGTTTTTTATCAGAGGACTTGTTATTAAAATAATGCGTACGGTCCGGGTATTTGAACCGATCAAAAACATACTCGAGACCATGCGAACGCCCAAAGGCGGCATAGAAATCTCTCTTGATAGCTACGGCGTTACCAATATCCGGGAATGCGCAAAAAAACTTCCGGAAATTATCAAAAAGGAAATTCCGGAACTAGCGCATTTTTTCCCAAATTAGTTCTTAAACCCGAGGTACAGATTCTCACCCTGAAAAAACGCAAAACGCCGCACCAAATCTGGACCAAACTCTTTTTCGGGATCAAAAACTACCACCCGAAATCCGGCCTGCTCCAGCCGATTTTTAAAATCGTGCGCATAAATCCGCACATGATCGCGTTGCCCAAAAATCCGTTCTCGATCCGCAGGCAACGTAACTGACCAATCTTCCAAGGTGTTTTTAAGAGCCGCTGAAATGGGTGTCTGCAAAATAGCCCAGCCCCCCGGCTTCAAGACGCGATAAAGTTCCCGCATGGCTTTCAAATCCTCGGGTATATGCTCCAAAACATTGCTGCAAATTACGGCATCAAAAAAACAGTCCGGATATTTGATATCCCTGATATCAATACGCTCGGAAACGGTCCGGCTATCCGGATTCAAGTCCCCGCTTGTATAATTTTCCCCGAGCGCGCGCCTGAAAATCTTTGCCAAATTTTCTTCCGGCGCAATATGAAGGAGTTTTTTTGTTCCCGACATAAGATTGGTCTTAGTCTTTATGTAGTGATACATCAGGCGATCACGGTCAACGGAACTGCACCACGGACATTTGGCGTTCTCCCGGTACCCTCCGCCCACAATTTGTAATTTCTTCCAGACGGATCCATGCGAACCGTCCGCCAAAAACTTTCTATAATGATGATTGCAAATAGTACACTCATATAAATTCCCCGTATATTTTATTCTGACCAAAACCCGCCGGAAAGCGGCGTAAAGCCCATAAAGGGGCTGCGGCGTTACATTTCTTAAAGTCGTTTTTATCATAAACCGGGTAAAAATCCGATGCGCCGCAAAAACGGCGCCTCTCCGATCATACCCTCATAATGAACGGTAACGATATGAAAACCGGATGGCACGGCCAGCGCCATAAAAAGCCCGTTGGCTCTGACAATTCCCACAGGCACGCCGTCAATTTCCGCCTGCCAGCCCGGAAGATTGCTTTCGGAAACCACAAGCCAAGCATTTTTTACCGATTTGGTTTTAAATTCGAAAAATCCGTTGCGCAATACATACTCGGAAATACCAGCGTCATCCGCGGCCCTGGCGCCGGATGCGCATTTAACACAATCAATATAGGTGGTTTGCGGAAAGTATCTTTTTCCTTTTTGCCTAAGTTCCGTCAAAGATCC
>Ga0209541_10017756_pt1 | contig 10373 bp, 9 predicted proteins | sample RifCSPlowO2_01_FD_184027 | JGI IMG/M metagenome (GOLD analysis project Ga0209541, IMG submission 184027) | Groundwater microbial communities from Rifle, Colorado - Rifle CSP2_plank lowO2_0.1 (SPAdes) (version 2) | ecosystem: Environmental > Aquatic > Deep subsurface > Groundwater | place: Rifle... | reverse complement strand
TAAAAGCTACAAATTCAAATTTTTAATTAACTATTTATGAAAAAGAAACCAACAGTAACAATCGGAATACCCGCATACAACGAAGAAGCAAATATTGGAAAGTTGCTCAAGGCGTTAATTAAACAAAAAGTAAAAACCTCTCAATTAGAAAGAATACTTATAATTTCCGATGGAAGTTCCGATGACACTGTTAAGTGTGCAAGTTTGATTAAAGATGGGAGAATCGAAGTTGTAGATCGGAAAAAAAGACTAGGAGGGAGACAAACAAAGAATGAAATTTTGCAAAGGTCAACTAGTGATATTTTAGTAATTTTAGACGCCGATGTTTTACCTAGCAATACTAATTTCGTAGAGGAGATTAGTAAACCAATAATAGAGAAAAGAGCATCCCTTGTAGGGGCAGACACAATTCCTTTACCAGCGAAAGGATTTGTCGAGAGAACCATGGCGGAAGGACATCTAATTAAAAAAAGGATGTATCGCCGGATTAACCAGGCAGACAACGTGTATTTATGTCATGGAAGAGCGCGCGCATTCTCCAAAGATTTATATAAAAAGATTTGCTTTCCCGATGATTGTCCTGAAGACGCATATTCTTATCTTTATGCTAAATATTATGGTCATAAGTTTATTTATTCAATTAAAGCTAATGTGTTTTTTAGAACAGCCTCAAGTTTAGAAGACAAAGGATCACAGAGTAAGAGGTTTCTAACTGAAATAATTAACCTAAAGAGATATTTTCCCGAAAACTTTATAAGAGGGGAATTTAAACTGCCTTTAAATGTTATCTTTACGACTTTTCTATTTTTTTTCCTACGCAAACCTGCAACTACTTTCTTTTATCTAATCTGGATTATATACCTACACCTTAATAGAGATAAGACAAAGAAAATTTCTGGGAAATGGCAGATAGCTACAAGTTCAAAAAGCTTACAATGAAAAATTATTTAACGACAGTAACAGTCGGTTTAGCTGCATACAACGAAGAGGCAAATATTGCCAACCTACTAAATTCCGTATTATCCCAAAAAGAGGACGGATTTATCTTAAAACAGATTATTATAAATTCCGACGGCTCATCTGACGACACAGTAAAGATTATTAGGTCTTTTAAGAACAGGAAAGTCAAGGTAATTGTCAATGAAGATAGGCGTGGTCAACCTTATCGGATGAACCAGATTTACCAAATTTTTGATAGCGATTATTTAATTCAAACAGATGCGGATACGTTGTTTGGTCATGAGAGTGTTATTAAAAATCTTGTCGAAGCTTTTAAGTCTAATAAAAAAGTTGCGATGTGTGGCGGAAATGTTATCCCGCTTACGCCAAAAAATTTTATTCAAAAAGGAGTATATTATTCTACACATATTTATAAAACATTCGCAGACAATATTAGAGACGGAAATAACATTTTTACAGTTCATGGTCCTTTAATGGCTTTTAAAAAGGGCTTCATTAAAAGCATCGACTTACCTACAGATGTTATCGCAAACGATAAATATTTGTACTTAACCTGTGTTTCGAAGGGTTACAACTTTCAATATGTAAAGAAGGCTATAGTTTACTATGGATTACCCTTAACATTAAAAGATCAAATTAAACAAAATACCAGATTTAAGGTGGCAAAGAAACTTCTTGCAAGATATTTTTCAAGCGAGTTTCTAGAAAAGGAATATAAGAGACCTCAAAAAACTGTACTTAAATTATTTATAAAAGAATTCATTAAACACCCCACATCAATTGTTTATGTTTTCTTTATAAACCGCTATTGCAAGATTCTTGCAGTCAGACAAGAACGAAAAATGGCAAACATACTTTGGGATAAATTAGAAAGAACAAAAGTTGTAATTAATTAAATGAAAAAAAATACAATTTCAGTGGCAATCTCTGTGAAGGAGTACAGCGCTATAACTATAGAAGTAATCAATAGTTTTCAAAGACAGACTTTGTTACCCTCGGATATTGTTGTCGTTGGTGAACAAGTAGTTCTAGAGAAATTAAAGAAAAAGATAAAACGAAGCACGTTAATTAGCTATTATAATTTTTTTGGTGACAAAAACGAAGCAAGAAATACGGCAATATTGAAAACGAAAGGTGATTATGTAATTTTTTGCGATCACGATATGGTTGCCGCATCAAATTTATTAGAGGAATGCTCAAAACTTCTCGGCAAGTACAATGCGCTGAATGTTCTCGAGGTGGGTGAAAAATCTAGAAAGTTATTTAAGAGAATTTTTAAATTGGAAAAAGAAATTGTTCAGACAGATTCCGATGCATTAACTCCTAGAGTTTTCAAAAAAAATTTATTTGATTTTGGAGAAAAACCCTTTGATAAAAAGTTTGGTGTTTTAGATGAATGGGGTTTCTTCACAAAATTAAAAAATAAAAATCCTAAAATTGGTTTAGTAAGAAATTCGCACTTTAAAGTAAAAGACGAATTTTCAATTTTTGAGAGAATTGCTAGAAGTTACAAAAAGGGACATTCCTTCAAAAGTTTACTTGAGGAAAATAAGATTGGCGCTAAAAGGAGAGTTAATCCTTTCCGAAGGGGAATCATTGTCTACTCTAAGAACATCAATGTTTTACTCAAGGATCCGTTGGCAGGGGTTATGCTTATTTGTATTAAGAGTATAGAGTTAATTGCATTTTTAGTAGGTTTATTATCTAGTACTTATTTAATAGAGAAGAATGGAGCTTATGAAAAAAATCTTTAGTACATTTTTATTTGTACTCTTTACATTTTTGATACTCGTGTTGGGATTGCGTGGTTTACCTGGCAATCCGACCGGCGAAGAGATTAATCAAAATACATGGAAAGATGATGGTCCGTTTGAATTATCTCCGGAACGAGGCAGATATGCCTTAACAATGTCAATGGTGGAAAATAAAACTTTCCACTTCTCTCTGCCGATAGCCCGCTTTACGACACCTGATTTAGGTTATAAAAACGGAAACTATGTATCTTTGTTTGCGCCGGCAGTTTCATTTATTGTTGCTCCCGGATATATCATAGGAAAGTACTTTGGACTTTCCCAAGTTGGTGCTTTTTCGATAATACTTTTATTTGCAATTATTAATGCACTATTAATTCGAGCGATTGCAAAACTTTTGGGCGCAAATCCTTTAGCTTCGTCAATAGCAGCCTTAGTGTTCTTATTCGCATCCCCCTCCTTCGCATATGCGGTTACGCTCTATCAGCATCACGTTACGACTTTTCTGATACTTTTTTCGGTTTGGATATTACTTAAATGGAAAAATTTCTTATCTTTCGCGCTCGTTTGGTTTCTTTGTGCAATTTCGATTCCTGTTGATTATCCCAACCTTTTCTTTATGTTACCAATTGGTATATACGCTTTTGCTAGATTATTTGATCTTGAAAAAACAGGAAAGGTCTTAAGATTAAAATTTAGACCACTAATTTTATTATCTTTAATAACAGTATTAGTACCTCTGGTGTTTTTCCTTTGGTTTAATAAAGAATCGTACGGTAGCCCGCTGCAATTTTCTGGAACCGTGGCAAGTGTAAAAGCAATCGATGAACAAGGTAAACCTACTGTGCCGGGAAGTGCTGGTCAGGATAGGGCTGAACAATTTATTAACCCTGATTTGCAGAAGAAGTCATCCATCCTGTTTTTTAGTACAAGAGAATTGCCCAGTTTACTTTATAGTCACTTATTCAGCCCCGACAGGGGGATTCTGTTTTACACCCCCATCATGTTTATCGGAATCATAGGTGTGTTCATGTTCTATAAAAAGAACGGAAAAATGACTTCCCTATTACTCGCAATCGTAGGTTTTAATATTTTTCTTTATGCAATGTTTGGTCGGGGAGGATGGGCCTTCGGATCTCGTTACTTAATACCGAGTTACGCAATTATTTCCATATTTACCGCTATGGCTTTGACTCACTTTAGTAAGAAATTTTTATTTGTATTATTCTTTTTGTTGCTTACAATTTATTCGGTTTCTGTTAATACACTGGGAGCTGTAACGACAAATAGAAACCCTCCGAAAGTTGAAGCGGTGGCGTTGGAAAAGATTTCGAACCGTAAAGAATATTATACATTTCAGAGAAATTGGGAATTTTTAAACTCGAACCAGTCTAAATCTTATGTATATCGGACTTTTGCTAAGGATTACCTGACGGCTCCCCAATATTTTTATATGGTTGCGAGTTTAATAATCTTAATTATGAGCGGACAGATAATTCTACTGTATTTGCAGGCTAGAAAGGGAAAAATATGAAAATTCCCAACCTAACTTTTAATTTTACTTTTAAAAAGGACACTCTAGAAAAGATTCAAGAGTGGTTTGAAAAGCACGCGTTGTCTTTTGTCATTTTCATTTTAACCACAATTTCCGTTTATACTTTTCTTCATTATTATTTAAACGGTCTTGGTCTAGCGTATAACGATGCACGCTCTCATTTGGATATTGGAAGACGGGTTGTTGAAGGACTAAAGCCGGGACTTGCTCAGCTTGGATCCGTGTGGCTTCCGCTGCCTCATGTTTTAATGATCCCGACGATTTGGATTGATTTTTTCTGGCATTCGGGATTGTCCGGCGCACTTATATCAATGATTTCATTTGTTGCTACAGGAGTGATTATATATATGTTTTTGAAGAAGCTTGGAGTCGGACTTTTGGGGCGATTCTTTGGCATTTTAGTCTTTCTTACAAATATTAATATTTTGTACTTGCAATCAACCGCGATGACAGAACTTTTGCTTTTGGCAACCATGACGGCCGGGTCATATTATCTTATGCTTTGGGCGAAAACCGACGAAGTTTTAAATCTCATAAAGAGCGCTTTTTTTGTTATGCTTTCAACTTTAACCCGTTATGACGGATGGTTCTTATTTTTATTCGCAGGTTTGCTGGTAGCTATAAATATTTTTGTGAAACACGGGTTAAGAAAAAGTTTTGGCCAGTTGAAAGAAGTGTATCAGGAAACCGAAGGTAAACTGATTCTCTTCGCCACCCTGGCAGGTTTTGGTATAGCCTTGTGGTTTTTATGGAACTTGATGATTTTTAAAGATCCACTTTACTTTGCTTTTGGTCCTTTTTCCGCCCGAGCCCAGCAAGTACAACTTGAGTCGGCCGGAGAATTAGTTACTAAGGGGAATATCTTACTTTCAACAAAGCTTTATCTGTATGCACTTGTCTATAATTCTTATGCCTATCCAGTTTTTTTGGGTTTGTCCGGGTTAATAATACTTTTTGTTTCAAGATTAATAAGAGAGATTAAAATTGCTTCTCTAGCACTTTTGGCACCTCTTTTTTTCAATATTTTGGCGTTGTTTTTTGGCCATTCGGTTTTATTTGTTCAGGGAATTTCGGGAAATACCTTGTTTAATATTCGTTACGGAATAATGTTACTACCCGCGATTGCTATTTTTACAGGAATCGCAGTTGATAGGTTAAAAGCGCTACGTTGGACCTTAGTCGGACTATTTCTTTTTACTGCTTTTTTTACTTTTACAAGCGGTGATGCCGTAGTAATTGATGACGCTCGGGTCGGCTCGAGTCAAAAAAACGTCACTGAAGTATCGGGGTGGCTTAAAGAAAATGTGATAGATCGTGAAGGGTTTATACTTATCTCAGCAGCCTCCCATGACGCAATAATATTTTCTTCGGGGTTACCTATGAAAAAATTCATTCACGAAGGAACCGGAGCTTATTGGCAGTCGGCAACTACTTCACCCGATCGTTGGGCTCGCTGGATTGTTATGAGAACACATGACGACAATGACCTGGTTTGGAAGGATGTCAGTCGATCTGAAGGATTTGCCAAATATGACCTTGTCGACAGCTATCCTTTTGCGGATATTTACGAACTTAAAGATGAATACTTAGGTGAGTTAAATACGAAACCGGTTTTTTCTAATCAAAAATGAATAATTTAAAAAAATTCTTACTCTTTTCCTCAGTATTGGTTTTTATTGTTGGGGTGATTAGCATTTTCCTTAGACCGTCATATACGCAAAAATCTCAAGTTACCGAAACTTCTTGGTGGGACATCCAGTCGATCGATACTGTCAAATACTCCCGTGATTTGGCTCGAGAGAAGGCGAATGATGTTAAGTTTGATGATGTAATTGATAAACAGGTTGGACTTATTGGGGAAACCGGAGCAACCCATATTGCAATAGGGACTCCATACAATGAAGAGTTTGTTCCTATCTTGACTCGTTGGGTTTCGGCAGCAAGAAAATATGGACTAAAAGTTTGGTTTAGAGGTAACTTATCGGGCTGGGAAGGATGGTTCGGATACTCAAAAATTGGAAGAAAAGAGCATACAAATAAAATCCGGGATTTCATATTGGCAAATGGAGCACTTTTTGAAGAGGGAGATATTTTTTCTTCTTGCCCCGAGTGCGAAAACGGAGGACCTGGTGATCCTCGAATAACCGGAGATGTTGCAGGACATAGGACCTTTTTAATTGAGGAATACAAGGCAACCAATGAAGCGTTCAGAAAAATTGGTAAAAATGTCCGTTCGAATTTTATTCCAATGAATGGAGATGTTGCGAATCTGATTATGGACAAAACAACCGCAGATGCACTTGGTCGGATTGTTGTAATTGATCACTATGTCGGGACTCCAGAGAAACTTGCGGTGGATATAAAGAAAATTGCCGAGAAGTCTGGCGGAAAGATAATATTGGGTGAATTCGGGGCCCCGATCCCGGATATCCATGGTAATTTAGATGATGCCGAACAAGCCTTGTGGATAGAAGATGCACTGTATGCAATTTCCAATATTCCCGAGCTAGTCGGGGTCAATTATTGGACTGGTTTTGGGGGGAGCACTAAGCTTTGGTATCCAAATTATTCCGAAACGACATCTGTCGAAGTTATAAAAAGGTTTTTCAAACCACAAATTTTAACAGGTCAAGTAAAGGACGAGCGGGGTAGAGCTATTGAAGGTGCGATTGTTTATGTCGGATCAAAGAAAGCCCTAACTTCAAAAGGTGGAAAATTTAGTCTTCCTTTTCTTTCAGACAGGGCTACGTTAACTGTGCAAGCAGTTGGTTATATTACTCAACAAACAGAAAGTAATGGTGAAAATAGCTTAGAGATACTTCTAATAAAAGGTGAAAAAAGTCTGCTTTTCAGAATTCAAAAGTTCTTATACAATCTTGTAAAGAAATAACTTGCGTTTCCAGTCCTATAGCGTTAAAATACAGCCAACAACTTCTGCCTGACTCTGCCGTTTGTAATGAAAAAAGTTAAAAAACTATTACCTAGTTTTATCTTCTGTCTAGTAACCATCATATCGGCGGGACCAGCCAGTGCACAACGGGTTGAACCTGATTTTCCTGCATGCTCCAATCCTTCAGGTAGTCTTAAAATTTCTTACGCTGATGGTCAGCATGCAATAGTTGGAGAAACAGGCCTAAGAAGTGGTAGCGATGCTGTCTATGACCTCGCTGATGGAAATGTTCTCCAATGTTTTTGTTCGGTTGACAGCTCGGGTATACAAACAAATTGGTGGAGAGCCGGCTCTCTCACACAAGAAGAAATCGATACCTTGTTTAATCTTGGCTGGACATTTGTTCCTGACGGATCACTTTGGGGGCTCACTTCCGAGGCCTATTTAGCAAAAAATAGCCTATATGCCTGTGGAGGCGGAAGCTCGAGTTCTTCGTCAAACTCAAGCAGTTCGACAGGATCTGTATTAGCGACTGCCGCAAGTACTCAGGGAGCGGTTCTGGGGTTAGCCGCAACAGGAGACGCGATAGTAATATTTGGATTTGCTCTCTTAGGACTGATCTTTCTTCTTCTTGGATTCTATCTACGGCACAAATACAGGGAATGAAATGCGTGGCTTTTCAAAATTCTTGATATTTTTTGGAATAATTTGCTTAAGCTTGGCAGGATTTTTATATTGGAGGAGAGTAACTCCGAAAAGACTTCAATTTGATGAAGTACCAAAAGTTTTGAGTGGAAATCAGCTCTCTGGGGTCATTGAGCCAAAGTTATTAGTGATAAAAGACCTGGGAATAAAACTTGATATTTATCCAGCCGAGATTAAAAACGCCAGATGGGAAGCAACAGCTAAAGGAGCTTCATACCTAACTTCGACTCCAATTCCCGGAGAAGTTGGAAATTCGGTAGTTTACGGCCATAATTGGAAAAGCATATTAGGGAATCTAACAAAAGCTAGGTCAGGACAGATTATCGAAATAACATACTCAGACGGAAGCACAAAAGAATTTAGAATTGCCTTCACACAAATTGTGACCCCTGATCAAACTCAGATATTAAATGCAACCAAAGATAGGAGAATTACGCTTTATACTTGTACGGGCTTTCTTGATACAAAAAGATTTGTAGTTACCGCTTTTTCTTTGGAAGACCAGGAGACTCCGATTTAGTTTTTTCCATAGCCTGTCCATTTCTCCACTTTTTAATTTCTTAATAATTCGTCCGCTTTTCGCGGGTCTTCGAGATTAACGACTTTTTCCCATATAGCTCGAGGTGTTAAAGAATATTGCTGGGAAAGCGCGTTAACAATTTTCTCGAAAGTATTCAAATACTCTAATGCTTTTTCTAATGCCTCACTTTTACCGGACAGCGTTCCATCGAGGAAATCCATCTGCACCGCCTTAAGCATACATCCTATCCAGATACCTCCATTTTTTGTGCCGATTTTTTCTAATATATCTTTGCCGTTTAAAATTGGTGCGGGAGCTTTATCTTTTACGTCCAACTTCTGAGCCTTCTCGATTAACCAATTTTGCCAGCCTTCTAGATTCTTAACTTGACTTCGGTCAAGAGGAGTACTATCTTGACTATTTCGGCCTCTTTGATCAGCTTCTGCAAGGAGGGATAACATATAAATATTTGCTCCTTCTTTTCCAAGTTTATCTGCTAATCTTCTTATCGCATTTTTCATTTCGATCCCCTTATTGACCTCTTGATCCCAATAAAATTTAGGTGATAAGTGAACTGGTATTAATGCCAAAACTTTTCTTTTTACATCAACCGGTAAATTAAATCGTTCAAAAAATCGCGAAGTAGGTTTTATTCCGGCAGCTTCATGTCCATAAGATCTAACCCTCCCACCCATAATTTTTGTAGTTAGCGGTTTGCCCGTATCATGAAGAAGGCTTGAAAAAACTAAGGTTAGTCGGTCGTTTTCGTCAAGTTTTTCCCTATCTGCAATTTTTGCTGCCGCGTCTATAGTTTGAAGAGTGTGTTTCCATACATTTCCCTCTGGATGCCACTCATCCTCTTGAGGAATATTAATTAGAGCGTTTAACTCAGGCCAGTATCTTTCGACTATTCCGGCTTCTTTTGCAAAATTGAGTCCGATTGATGGTTTTATTCCTTTAACGATAAGCTTTTTTAACTCTTCTGTGATTCTATCCGTGGATAGCTCGTCGAGCTGTCCTTCTTTAACCATCTGTCTACACAATTTTAGAACCCTTTCACTTACCTGGAAGTCAAAACGCGCAGCAAACTGCATTACTCTAAGTACTCTTAAGGGATCTTCCTGGAAAGTTTTTTCGTCGGTAATCTCTATTAGACCCTCTTTTATGTGTTCTGCTCCCTCGAAAGCGTCATAAAGAGTTTTATTTAAGGGATCGTATGCAAGAGAATTGATAGTTATATCACGTCTTGAGGCCGCTTCTTTTATATCCATTGTCGGGTCACCCTTTATATCAAAGCCTGTATGGCCACTTGCAACCTTTGAATCTCTTCGGGGTATGGAGATGTCATACGGTTCGTCATGATTGCCTGAGGGTAATTTAATTACGGCAAAAGATTTTCCTTCGGTTTTGACTTCGCCGAAATTTGTTTCTAGGATAAGACGAAGCGTTTCTTGGGATAATCCGTAGACTTCAACATCGAAGTCTTTAGGTTTTAGATTTAAAGCTCTTTCTTTTGAAATAACCAAGTCTCTTACACATCCCCCTACCAGTAGAGCTTTTCCGCCGAGATTTCTGACTTCTTGAGCCAGACTCATGATTTTATCGGGTACTTCGATGTCATAACCATTCAATATTTCTTTACTGCCTCTTTCGTATCCTGGTTTTAATACGCTTCTTGTTTCTCCATATTTTCCTGTCCGAACCCAAAGCATGGTGGGAGGGTTTTCTTGCCTAAGTTTTTCTGGAGTTAATATGATGGTTGTTGGAGACTCTGTTGTATCGGATAACATATAGAATAATCGTACTTTAATCTAAGTTAGATTTTAGTTCTTTTAACAACTTTTCGTATTTTCCACTTTTCAATTTCCTTGTGATTGCCGGAAAGTAAGACCTCAGGAACTTTCCAGCCTTTGTAATTTTCAGGACGGGTGTATTGGGGATATTCGGCATTAGTTGTTAATAGTTGGTTGTTAGTTGTCGGTAAGAAAGATT
>Ga0209541_10017753_pt1 | contig 10375 bp, 15 predicted proteins | sample RifCSPlowO2_01_FD_184027 | JGI IMG/M metagenome (GOLD analysis project Ga0209541, IMG submission 184027) | Groundwater microbial communities from Rifle, Colorado - Rifle CSP2_plank lowO2_0.1 (SPAdes) (version 2) | ecosystem: Environmental > Aquatic > Deep subsurface > Groundwater | place... | reverse complement strand
TAAAGTTCCAGAATGATCTTAAGTTACCAGTTCCGGTAGTTATACATCAGGGGGTAACTAAGGAAATTTCAAAGGAGCATTCTCATGATGAATATGTTTATGTTTTGTTAACTGAATACTGGGAAGGCCCTACTGCTGATCAGGATGTTATCGCTCTTAGAAAGCTAATTGATGCTAGAAAAGAAAAACTGAAATCTGACAAGTTTATAGATGAAGATGAAAAAAAGGTCCTAGCTGTTGATATAGATGGCCTTAGAGATGTTATAAAAAAAGATATAGTATCAAAATCCTTGGACACTGTAATCGAGTTTGCTGGATGTACTACGGATATAATTGAAAACAATAACTTTAGACTGCCAAATACTTCTATTAAAGTTGATATAGAAAAAGATCCTTATGAATTTTATATTGGAAAAAGAGGAAGGCAGTTTAAGGCTGTCTTATACTGGAATTTAGTTAACCAAGGAGTTAAAAGCAAGACTGAGATAATTGCTGAGGATGGCCCTCTTAAATCTTTTGCAACAGGCAAGTGGAAAGAGTTCCAATATTTATTAAAACCCCTTGTTGGTTATATGTTCCTTAATGGCAGGAAGGTATATTCCCAAGGAGATCAACATCTCCATCATTTTAAGAGACATAAGAGAAAATCAGATAGCTTGATGGGCATTTTTGACATGGGGAGCGTTAGGATGGAAGACCCTATGTTTGGACCAGTTAGAGTCCTAAGCAGCCACCTTTTAGGCTTAGGTAGAAAAGAAATAAGAGAATTATATTCGGAAAAACTCTCTAAATACCTTGCACATTTTAATCCAAATATTGCAGAGAAGGATATAGAACTTGCCTTTGAGTTGAACATGATTCCAGAATCTCTTTGGTCAGCTAGCAGAAGAACTTATGATAGCCTATATAATACTCAGGAATATGATTCTGTTATAGGTTCTGTTGGAGAAAAGAGCAAAATTTATAGGGGTCATACTACAAGCGGCGAAAAATTAATTCTTCCAAGAAATATAGAACTCCCAGAGGCAATTGATCATAGATTGTACAGTGTTCCAGTTGCTATAGCTTCTAGCAAGAGAACCCTTAGGGATATAGTTCAAGGCTTAAATAGTGATATCTCTGGTTATTATGATAAACCTGCTTTGAAAGAACCCTTAAGGAAACTTTATGCCTTTATAGAGAAAAACATTATTGAGACAGATATAATAAATTAAAGCTTAATAATAAAAACTAGCGGTCTTTGCAAAAATCAGGCTATAAACCTTTCTTTGAGAAATTTAGGCTAGAACACATTAGTATTGATAGCAAGAAGCTGATAAAACCGATTAGATATTTTATATTCTATCATCGCCTGATTCTTTAGGATTAGCTTCAAGGTCTGTTAATTCTGCTTCGCAACATTCGTAGTTTAGCATTTCAGCTTCCTCTTCATCGTAAGTTGAGTTGCAGAGTTCGCATTTGAATATCTTTTCACCCATCAATATCACCAAATTTAATTGAAAGATGAAAATCGGAATTATATAAATGTTTTGGTTAGTTGCTGCCTTTTAGATTAATTAAATATTCCTTAAGGGCATTTGATATTGTGTGGGGTCTTACAAAAAAATAAAAAGTGGTTTGTGCTTATTCAGTTTCTTCCAAGTATCCTACCATGAAACACGCTTCTTCCGCACTTATTTCATCTTCTTCCAGGAGTTGGTATATGTTCTCTTTATTGTAGAAATCCATTTTTACCTCCTGTAGGCAATTTTAGCAGTTGCTCACTACATAAAATCTCTATTGTTTCCAACGATATGTCTGAAGGGCTTATTTCCATTTTTATCACCTCTTTTTTATTTTTAGAAGTAACTTTTCTTTAAGTAGCTCACGCGTATGAGGCGCGTAGACGCGTAACTAGAAAATATAGGTTATAGAACAATATAACTTTATTAATGATATTTGTTTAAATAGGCTATATGGGTCACGCCACTTATTTTAAAGATAGGATAAAAAAAGAAAAAGATATAGAAAATTTGAATGGCATTATGAGCGATTTAAATTCTGCAATAGAAGATGTCGCTTTTAAAAAGGATAAAGCTCCCACAGAATTCCAAAAAATAAATCTGGCTACTGAATTAAAGGCTTTAAAATTAGTTCTTTCTATGGGAAATGATAAAATTGATGAGTTAAAGAAAGATTAATAATCCTCTAAAGTTTTTAGACTACCAAACTCGACAGTTTTGTAGTAGCCCCAACCATCTTTATGGTCTTTTAGCGTTATTTGCTTTGCTGTTTCTAGTTGTTTTATCTTTCTCTGGAAGGTTCTATATGCTAGGCTATTATTTAAAGAATAAATACTATATAAATCCTTGATGCTCTTGCCAGAATTACCTTTAATTAATTCCAGTATTTGTTTTTCATCTTCTTGAAGGTGTTTCTCGTCTTTTGAAGTAAATGTAGCTAATTTTTCTATTGCCTCTTCGGAATGCTCTAGTTTTATTTTTTTAAGCGATTTATTCTCTGCTATTAAAGCAGATTCTTTTAATAAAAATAAACCTGTTCTTATATCTTGTAACCGAAAAGTTTCTTCTGCTATGCTATTAAAGGCTTTTTCTTCAAATATATTCTGGTTAAAGGCATATTGCGCTCTTTGTTTTAAGATTTCTTTAGTTTCTTCTTGGTTATAAGGCTTGAATTCTAAGAGTTCTGGAACTAATCTTGATAATAATCTTTTGTCTATCGTGTTAATCCAATCCTTTTCATTTGTTATCAGCAAAATTGTTTTTTTATAAATGTCTTCTATAATAGAATATATGATTGAGGTATCTTGTAGTTTATCAGCTTCATCCAATACAAAGAGGGTTGATGTTTTGTTTAAGACTTCCTTAACTTTTTGGAATAGCTCTTCTGTTTTCTTCTGCTGAATCCATTTGTAACCTATTTGTTCGCAGATATCTAAGACTACCTTATAGGGGGTATCTTTCTTCCAACAGTTAATGTAAATCTGTTGCACTCCATCATGGTTTTCTTCTAGGTCTTGCAGAACATGCTTTGTTGCAACTGTTTTTCCTACTCCCGGTTTACCAAAGATAAATAGATTTTTACCATTTCTATCTTGCAATAAAGGTTTTATGCAGCTTGCTATGTAATGCTGCTCATTATCTCTGTATGGGATAAGTTTAGGCTGATAATCGTAATCTAAGGCAATTGGATTTTTAAAAAGAGACTCAGAGTCTTTTAACATGTCCTTGAAAAGGTTTGGCATAATTAGTATAATACAATAGAACTTATAAATTTTTTTATATTGCTAAATGAGGATAATAATATAAACCCTTATGCTTCTAAATTTCTTTATGATATTGCATCCTAATAAAGAACTTTTTATGATTGAAAATTTTATGGCTCTTTTTGATCCTCGTTTGGTTATAGCTAATGAAAAATTAGAAAGTGTTGCAGACATAAATACTGATAAACATGCTGAATTGGGGATTGAGGCGTATATATTTGATATTGATTATACATTGCCAAGGACTAATGAAGAGTATCTATACTATGCTGATGTAAGTGATAAACTAAGAGAGATAAAATATAAATTTAGGGTTTGCGCTTTATCAAATTCTACTGGTTCTAATGATGATAGAAACAATCTTCGCGCCAAGCTTTTTGAGGCTAGTGCAGGTATTGGAGTAGTATCTTCTCCAGTTAAAAAACCAAATCCTTCTGCATTTAAATATGCATTGGATTATCTTGGAACTAGCCCAGAGGAGACATGTATGGTTGGTGATAGTATTCTTACTGATATTATTGGAGCCAACAGGATAGGGATTTATACTGTTCTTGTATCTCAATTGGTGCAAGAGCCTATACCTATTACGCGTTGGATAAATAAGGCACTTTATAAGTTAAATATTGGCAGGGTGTCTGTATAAAATCATGTTATATTTCTTCTACGCCGTCTTTTGTTAAGGCTATTAATCTTATTCCTAATCCCATTTTTAATATAGCAGAAATAATAGCCATATGCTCTTTTCCAGTTCCAGAGATTACATTAACAGCAACTTCTGTATCTGAAATTTTATCTTTTAATCCTTGACCGATTGCATTTCTTAGTTCTTTGAGGCCTTGCATAGAATCTACAATGATGAACTCGGATGGTTTCTCTGGAGTGAAGTTTTCTTTGCCAAAATCGTTTGTTATGAGGATTATCTTCTTCCAATCATAATCTGCTATTAATCTGCCGATGTGCCCCCATGTACCTTTTCCAGAAGATAAACATGCTACTAAAGTTGTCATATCATTCTTTTTTGGTAAGATCTATATAAAGATTTGGGAAACCAAAACCTTTTAAACTTTAATTACTATTTTTTGTTATTGATTAAAATGGCTAAAAAAGTTTCTAAAGATATTCCTTTAGCTGAGATAACTCTAAGAAAATATGAGAAGCCAGGAGAATTAAGCAAAAGAGATTTGATAAAAAAATTATGTTTAAGTGTTGGGTTGTTGCAACCAGGAGATTCTAGAGATGTTATTGTTGATATCTTCTATGTTTTAAAAGAAGAAGGGAAAGAAATCTCTTCTGAGGCTGTTAGAGAAGCTGTAATAAAATTAAGAAGCGAGTTAAACTTGCCTTTAAAGGGAATAGCTGGTTCTAATGTTAGAAGGCAATTAAAGAGATTAAGAGATATGTATTTGATAGAGAGGGTTGGTAATGATTACAGGATTAATGAAAAAGAAAGCTTAATTGATTTGTTTGAAGAGAAGATTGAAAAGTTTCATTTAAGGAGCATAATTGATAGAGTAAAAGAATATTTTAGAGCAGTAAAATGATATATGAGCCAAGAGAAGATTCTTTTTTATTGCAGAAATATGTTGAGAAGTATTCTGTAGGTAAGGTGTTGGATATTGGAACTGGCTCCGGAATACAGGCTTTAACTGCACTAAAACATACTAAGGATGTCTTGGCTGTAGATGTTGATGAGTATAGTGTAATTTATGCTAGAAGTGAAGGTGTTAATGCAATCCAGTCTGATTTGTTCCAAAATGTTAACGGAAGATTTGATTTAATCATATTTAATCCTCCTTATCTGCCTAAAGATATTAAGGAGAATAAAGAAGTAGCTAAATTAGTTTCTGGAGGAAAAGAAGGAAAAGAGTTGATTGAGGAATTTTTTAGTGAGGTTAGAGCTTATTTAAATGAAAATGGTAGGATATTAATTGTTTTTAGCTCTTTGAGTGGAGATGTTTTAGGCTGTATAAAGAGAAATAATTTTAATTACAAAAAGCTGGATGAGCAAAGCTTCTTTTTTGAGAAGCTGTTTGTTTATTTGGTTTATTAGAATTATTCTTTATCTTTAATCTTTGATTTTGGTTCTTTATCTACAATTTTTAAATCGACTTTTTTACCAATCTTTGACATATAAACCTCTTTGTCTAGACTATCTTTAGAAAAGCCTATTATTTCGTCTGATACATGGTGGTATTTTGTATGTGTTATTTTGACCTTAAAATCAGAAGGAGGATAAACATAGAAAGACGCTTCTCCTCTTTCAGTGTCTGCTGATATTTCTCTTTTTGTTGTTATGTAATCATGAAGCGTTGCTAAAGCTGTTTGTAAATATTTTCCCTTGAAGTATGGTTCCATAAGATCTTCCTTGCTTGGCACTTTGTTGGTGGGTTCTAATACAATATTTGCTTCTTTGTAAGACTCTCCAGAATCTTTTGTTAAAGTTATGGGTGTATGTGACTCATAATCGAGCAGGGTTATGTTTGCTTTCTTTATTTTACTGTTAAACTCTTCTTCTACAAACTGTTTTACTGCTTCTTCTAGCAAAGAATCAGCAACAACCCATCTGTTTATTGTGAAATCTATATCCTTTCCATCATTTTTTGCATCCTGCACCCTGGTTCTAATGCTTATCTGATACTCGTTTGTTTCACTTTTTGCATGATTAAAAAGGTATTTGGCAATAAAAGACTTAGCAGGTTCTTTAATGTTTTTCCAATCAGCTTTTTTAATATCTTCTTTGTCTAGAAAGATGTTATTTTCATCTTGTGATATTTTTACTTCTACTTTAAGCACCCCATCTTCTCCTGTTTTTGTTTCTAAAGAACTTCCTTGACCATTAAATATCAGAGCTTCAGAAGATTTTATTAGTTTACGAGGTGTGGCATATACCTCAATTGGTATAGAATTTGCTCTTTCTTTTCTTATCGAATCTCTAATTTTCTTTGGACCTTTTTCAAAGATTTCTCTTTTTGTTTCTCCAGTGGGAGAAGAATCTATTAGGCCTTTTGGCTCATAGTAGCTTCCTGGTCCAAATCTTGTTTTCTTACCTGTTGCCTCACCTGTTATCAACCATGTTTCTATGTGTTTCTCCCTAGTTACCTCTTCTGTCTCTTTTTCATAATGTGTTATGTTTAGTTGCTTATCTACTATGATTTCTAGAAATTTTGAATATTCTTTATCTGGCATCAATGATGCTCTAGTAAACTGGTACTCTGACAATACTTCTTCTGATTTTTCAATTTTTATTACTTTTGATGACTTGAACTTCCACTCCTCTTTTGTTTGCTTATAAGGTTCAAATGAAGAACAACTAGAAATAATTCCAGCTAAACCAAGCGCAAGTGCCCCTTCTCTAAGAAAATCTCTTATTCCCATTTGGATTTCTAAGCTAAGGGAACTTATAAATCTTTCTTTGGAAAAGAAAAACTATATAAGTCAGTTATTATTTATAATGCCTTAGAGGTGATTTCTTTTAGATTTAGGAGGGGTTAGTATGGCAGAAAAAAAGATTGATAAAAAAGTGGTGTGGAGAGATCCTGTTACAGGTACTAAACAAGGCATAGCTTACAGCACAGAAGTACAAGAGAAGTTAGTTAAAAGTTTACAAGCTAATGCTGCTTGGAGAAGAAGAACATATTATACTTTAACCTGGATTAAATGGTTGCTTATCGCTGTAATAGTACTGGCAATTATTGGATTAACATACTTAAACTCTAGGAATGCACTAACTACAGTGGGGCAGAGATTGTTCTGTTGATAAGTGTAAATCAAAAACTTTTTAAACTCTTATCTTTCTCTTTTTTTATCCCATTTGGACTACTTTACGTAGGAGGGTAAATGAATAAAGAAGATATTTTAAAGACTTTAGAAATAGCAAAGAATAATTCTAAGAAAAGGAACTTTAAACAAGGCATAGATTTAATTGTTAATCTTAGCAATGTTGATTTAAAGAAAAATAAAGTAGAGGGTTTTGTTACATTAACTAAGCCTATTAAGAAAAGAAGGATTGGAGCTTTTGTTGATGCAGATTTAAAAGACCAAGCTAAGGAGATCTGCGATGTTGTAGTTCTTAAAGATGAGTTTGTTAAGTATAAGGATAAGAAATTGGTAAAGAAATTAGCAAACCAGGCTGATTTTTTTATTGCTCAAGTTCATTTAATGCCGCAAGTAGCTTCTATCTTTGGTAGGTTTTTAGGTTCTAGAGGCAAGATGCCTAATCCTAAGATTGGCGGAGTAATTCCTCCTAAGACTAATCTTAAACTTCTAGTAGAGAGACTAAATAAAACTTTAAGGCTGGAAGCTAAAGGCGGGAGCATGATTAAAACTCTTATCGGCAATGAAGATAGTAGTGTAGATGATGTTGTAAATAATGTTATGTCTGTCCATGAAGCTTTAATTACCTTGCTTCCTAAAGGAAAAGAGAACATCAAAAATTTTGTTTTAAAATTAACAATGGGCATACCTGTTAGAATAGGAGAGAAAGAAGAGGATGTAAAGAAGAGATTAGCATTGAAGGAAGAGGAGTCAAAACCTAAGAAAAAGGAAATAAAGAAAGATGGAAAAGCCTAAAGCATTTGTTTCAAAGAAGAAGAAAGAAGAAGTAAAGAAAATTAAGAGTTTATTAGAGAAACATCCAGTTTTAGGCCTAGCTGATATTACGGGGCTTCCAAGTCCCCAATTGCAGAAAATAAGATTAAATTTAAGAGAAAAGTTACTGATTAGAATAACAAAGATAAGATTGATTAGTCTAGTTTTAAGTGATTTAAAAAATGTCCCTGGAGTAGAAAAATTAAAAGAAAATTTAACTGGTATGCCAGCTTTATTATTTAGTAAAGAAGACCCATTTAAGCTAGCTAAATTATTGTTAAGGAGTAAGTCAAGCGCTCCTGCAAGGGCTGGACAGGTTGCTCCAAAAGATATTGTGGTTAATGCAGGCCCTACTTCTTTTGTGCCAGGTCCTATTATTGGTGAGTTAGGAGCAGCTGGATTAAAGACTAGTGTTGAAGGTGGAAAAATTGTAATTAAGGAAGATAAGATTGTTGCTAACAAGGGCGAGGTCATTACATCTAAAGTAGCTGATTTATTGAACAAGTTTAAGATTGAACCTATGGAAGTTGGTCTGAAAATCTTGGCTCTTTATGAGAATGGAGTAGTCTATGGCGGAGATGTTCTAAACATAGAAGATAGTGTGTACATTGATAATGTTAAGAAAGCTTACAATGAAGCATTTTCTTTAGCTATTGAAGCTGGTTACATTGTTAAAGAAACAGTAGAACACTTAATAAAAAAGGCAGAATTAGAAGCCAAAGCTATAGCTAAGGAAACTAAGGTTTTTGCCAGCGAGAATGTTGGAGATGTAATTAAAGAAGCTGAAGGAGAGGCTTTAGCATTAAAAGAAAAGATTCCAGAAGTAAAAGAAGAAAATAAAGAGGAAATGAAATTTGAGGAGAAAAAACAAGAAGTAAAGGAAGAGATTAAAGAAGAAACTAAAGCTGCTGTTGTTAAGAAAACTGAAAGTGCAGAAAATATTGTTGATGAAATCGTCAAAAAAGCGCAAGCAGAAGGATTGAAACCAGAAGAAGAAAAAACTAAAATTCAAAGAGGTCCTAGTGAAGAAGATATAAGAAAAACAGAGAGTTTTGTAAAGAACCTAGTTGGTGGTGGGTTCAAATCAGAGGATTTAGGAAAAAGCGCTTCTCAATTAAAGAAGGAGAGAGAAGAGCAAAAGAAGAAAAAAGAAAAAGCGAAAAAAGAATTTGAGGATGCTGAGAAAGCTGCTCGAGATATTTTAAACAAAGTATGATCATAGGAGGAAAGAATGGAATATGTATACGGTGCGTTGTTATTGCACAAAGCTGGACAGCCTGTTAATGAAGAGAATGTAAAAAAAGTTTTAACAGCATCAGGAGTTAAAGTTGATGAAGTTAGAGTTAAAGCTTTGGTTGCTGCTTTAGATGGTGTAGATATAGAGAAGACTATAAAGGAAGCTAGTGTACCTGTAGTTAGTGTTGCACCAGTACAAGTAGAAGCTAAGAAAGAAGAAAAGAAGAAAGAAGAGAAAAAGAGCGAGGAACAGGCTGCAGCAGGATTGGGGTCACTATTTGGTTAATGCCCCTTTGTGTTGGTAATAAATGGCAGATGAGAAAGAAGCTTTAGGAAAAGAATTCAATACACTTAGAGAAGAAATAACTAGCCTGAAGAATACTCTTGATGAGATTGATGCAGAAAAAGAAAAATGGTTTAAGAAAAAGGAAGATTTAAAATTAGTTGTTAACCAACTTATTTCTAAGATAAAAAATGTTAGAGAAGAAAAAGATGATGTGAGGGATAAGGTTGAGGAATTTAAAAAAGAAAGAGAAAAATACAACAGTAAAGTAAGGGCTTTAATTGCAAATATAAAGAATTTGTATAACCAAAAAAGTTTGCTTAGTAATAAGAAAGTTAAAGACCCAGAAATAATAAAAAAGAAAATAGAAAGCATAGAGTATAGCATAGAACATGAAGCGTTGAGTTTTAATAAAGAAAAAAAATTAATGGAGGAGATTAAAAAATTAAAAAAGGAATATAATGAAAGTAGCGAGGGTTTGAGCTTAGTTAAAAACATTGATCAGGTTAGCAAAGAAATAGAAGAGAATAAAGAAAAAGCAGGCGATTATCATAAAATGATTCAGGGTCTTTTGGTGGAAGGACAAAGCTATGAAGAATTTATCAAGATTTCTAAGGAAATAAATGAAACTAGGAAGGAACAAGAGGATGCCTTTGAGAAATTTATTGGCTGTAAAAGAAATTTTAAAGAGAATAGCGAAAAATTAAAGGCCAAGTTAAAATCTTTTAGCAAGATAAAGAAGAAATTAAACAAAATTAAGAAAAGGGATAGGCAAGAAAAAGAAGAAAAACAAACTAAAGAGCTTGATAAGAAGGAACAGGAAGTTTATGAAAAATTAAAAAGAGGAGAGAAGTTAACTAAAGAAGACCTGTTAGTTTATCAGAATGGTGATGATAAACAATAAGTTCTTATTAGGAATTTAATATGTCAATACCACTACAATTGTTAGTATTAATCTTAATAACTTTAATGCCTTTTTTTGAATTAAGAGCAGGTATCCCTTT
>Ga0209541_10017751_pt1 | contig 10375 bp, 19 predicted proteins | sample RifCSPlowO2_01_FD_184027 | JGI IMG/M metagenome (GOLD analysis project Ga0209541, IMG submission 184027) | Groundwater microbial communities from Rifle, Colorado - Rifle CSP2_plank lowO2_0.1 (SPAdes) (version 2) | ecosystem: Environmental > Aquatic > Deep subsurface > Groundwater | place... | reverse complement strand
CTACAAGGGACCCATGCTTCAAAAGTTAAAAGTGAACTTATAAAGTTAGGTTTTGATCCAGCGTCAATAGAAATAAAATAGAAATGCTAAAGCAAGAACTCATTGGGTCGGAAATTAGGATCATACGTTCATCAAATCCTGACCTGGTAAATTTGAAAGGCCGGATAATAGATGAAACAAAGAATATGATCGTATTAGAAACAGAAAAAGGTATCAAAAAAATAATCAAAAATCAAATAAAAATGGAAATAAAGACACAAACAAAAACCATAGAAATTGAAGGGAAAGATTTAGTTGAAAAGCCAGAAGAGAGGAATAAAAAATGAAACCAAGAAATATAGGGATTAAAGTAAAAATACCCCCTGTTGCTAAAAGCGAAGATCGTCATGATCCCTTTTTTAGTAGTTTTAGCCTTCGTGGTAGAATATTCATAGGAACAGTAATTTCAGCAAATTCAGCAAAAACAGCAAAAGTAGAGTTTAAGAGATTATATCCAATCCCAAAATATGAAAGATTTGAAAAAAGAAGAACACGCTTGCAAGTCCATAATCCAGAATCAATCAATGCCAAGCCTGGAGACAAAGTTAAATTCATGGAGTGCAGGCCAATTTCAAAAACAAAAAATTTTGTTATAATAGAGAAAATAGAAAATGAAAGCATTAAAGGCAAGAATAACTAAAGGACTATCGCATGGTTCAGTATTAGGAACATGTGATAATTCAGGAGCTAAGTTAGTTAGGATAGTATCAATTAAATTATCCAAGACAGTAAAGAGAAGAAAACCAAATTGCGGGGTTTCAGACCTAGTGTTTGTTTCAGTTGTAAAAGGAGACAAAGAAATGAGAAAGCAAGTAGTTCCAGCAGTTATTGTGAGGCAAAAAAAAGAATACAGACGTCCAGATGGAACTAGGATTAAGTTTGCAGATAATGCGGTGGCAGTGTTAAAAGACGATAAGGGTAATCCCAAAGGAACAATTTTTAAAGGCCCTATAGCCAAAGAAGTGACTGACAGATGGCCAGGTATTGCTAAATTAGCAGGAATAGTTGTATAAAATGAGAAAAAAATTTTCAAAATATTGGAAATCAAGCAAGAAACCAAAAAAACAGAGGAAATACCTAGCTAATGCTCCATTGCACATAAAAAGAAAATTTTTATCAGCCCATTTATCAAAAGAATTAAGAGCAAAATACAGTAGGAGATCATTTCCAATTAAGAAAGACGATGAAGTAAGTATACAAAGAGGGCAATTCAAAAAAACAAAAGGGAAAGTTGTAGATGTAAACTTAAGAAAGACTAGGGTTTATATAGACTCTGCTCAGCTTATTAAAAAAGATGGCTCTAAAGTTTTCTATCCTGTCCATCCTTCAAATCTTATAATAACCAGCTTAGATCTAGATGATAGAGAAAGATCAAAAGCATTAATGAGGACAAAAAATGTCACATCTCAAAAGAAGAAGACTGCCTAAATCTTTGCCAGTTAAGATTAGGAAAGAAAGGAAATACATAGCTAGGCCTTTACCAGGACCACACAAACTATTAAGCTCCATCACACTAAGCACTCTTCTAAAAGATTTGCTTAATCATGCAACAACAACAAAAGAAGCAAAATTAATCTTAAATCAAGGTAGACTATTGGTAGACGGAATAGTCAGAAAAGAGCATAGATTTCCTGTTAGCCTGATGGATATAATTTCTATACCTGATTTAAATGAATATTATATTATATTGTATAAACAAGGCAAATTATCAGCCATTCCTATAACTAAAGAAGATTCAAATTCAAAACCTTGTAAAATAATTGGAAAAACAATTATTAAAAAAGGAAAATTACAATTAAATTTGTATAATGGCAAAAACACAATAGTAGATAAAGATAGCTATAAAGTTGGTGACTCAGTAATCTTATCAGAAAAAGCAATTAAAAAGCATTTAAAACTTGAGAAAGGTGCTTTAGTCTATCTTACTGAAGGAAAACATAAAGGAGTCACTGGAACACTAGATGAACTACAACACTTCCAGGGTTTAACCAAAGACAGGGTAATCTTAAAAGTTAATAATAAAAAAATAATCACCAGGAAGGATTATGCTTTTGTTATAAACAAGGAATTCAAATGAACAGAATGAAAGAGATAAAAATTGAAAAAATAACTTTGAATGTAGGAACTGGAGGACCAGGAGAAAATTTAGATAAAGCTCTTAAGCTATTGAAAAATATAACAAAAGCCAAACCCGTTCCAACAACAACTAAAAGAAGGATTCCCGGTTGGGGTATAAGGCCAGGGTTACAAATTGGTTGTAAAGTTACAGTTAGAGGCAAAAAAGCAGAAGAGATACTTAAAAGATTATTTGAAGCTAAAGGCCACAAAATAAAGGACTCTTCATTTGATAGTCAAGGTAATTTGTCATTTGGTATTGCTGAATATTTAGATGTTCCAGGAGCTGAATATGATCCTTCAATAGGCATAATTGGATTTGAAACAGCAGTTTCCTTGTCTAGACCAGGATTCAGGGTTAAAGAAAGAAGAATCATGAAAAGAAAGATACCTCAGAAACATAGAATTACCAAAGAAGAAGCAAAAGAATTTGTTAAAAATAAATATTCAATAAAGGTGGAAGAAGAATGACAACAAGCAGTTATAAGAAGGAGTTTACTCAACTGAAGGTAAAACCAATTAAATGGAAAAAATTCCTAAAGCATAATTCCCCAAAACAAAGAACTATGGGCGCAGCTTTAAAGAAATGTATAAGATGCGGCAGAACACATGCGCACATACAAAAATACGGGCTTCATTTATGTAGAACCTGTTTTAGAGAATGCGCCCCACATATGGGCTTCAAAAAATATAGCTAGAAGAAAAAATGACATTAAACGATCCATTAGCAAACGCATTATCAAGGATTAATAATGCTGAAAAAATAGGAAAATTAAACTGCATAGTCTCACCCAGTTCAAAAATTATTAAATCTGTTTTAGGGATATTCAAAAAAGAGGGGTATATCAAAGAGTTTAAAGAGACAAAAACAACTAAGGGCAACTTTTTAGAGGTTACTTTATCAGGCAAGATAAACAATTGCTCTGTTATAAAGCCAAGATATCCTATAAAAATAGATGATATAGAAAAATTTGAAAAGAGATTCTTACCAGCTAAAGGGTTTGGAGTTATTATCTTGTCTACCTCAAAAGGTATCCTAACACATTACGAAATAAAAGAAAAACACATCGGTGGAAGGTTATTGGCATATTGTTACTAAGATGGAAAAAAGATCTATAACTAAAACACTTGTAGTCCCAACCGAGATATCTGTTGAGTTAATTGGGAATGTACTGAAAGTTAAGGGTCCCAAAGGAGAAATTGAAAATAGATTTTCATACCCCAATATTAAAATTAGTTTAGCCGAAAATAAGATTACTATAAAACCCAAGGCTAACACAAGGAAATTTAAAAGAATAGTAAACACCTTTGCGTCTCATATAAAAAATATGCTTCAAGGAGTTGAATCTCCTTATATTTATAAGCTTAAAGTCTGTTCTGGTCATTTTCCTATGAAGGTCACCCATGATAAAGACAAAATTATTATCTCTAATTTTCTTGGAGAAAAAATACCAAGGGAGGCATTAATTTTGCCTAATGTTACTGTAAAAATTGATGCAGATGTCATTACATTAACAAGTTCAAACAAAGAATATGTTGGTCAGTCTGCAGCAAATATAGAAACTGCAACTAAAATAACAAAGAGGGACAGAAGAATTTTCCAGGATGGTTGTTTTTTGATGAAGGAATAAGATGGAACATACTCTAATAAAAAAGAAAAAGAAACCAAAGTTTATTAGACAGCAGGCTAGAATTCTTAAAAAACTATCTCGTAAAGGATGGCGCGCTCCAAAAGGAATGCATTCAAAACTAAGAAAGAAAAAAAAGGGCAAAGGCCCATTTCCTTCATTGGGTTATGCTTCTCCAAAAGAACTAAAGGGTCTGACAAAAAAAGGATTAATCCCAATTTTAGTTTCTGAAGCATCTCAATTAAAAAATTTAACGAATAAGCACGGTTTAATTGTCTTAAGGGCATTAGGGACTAAGAAGAAATTAGATTTGTTAAAAAAGATTAAGGAAGCAAAATTGCATGTTCTAAATATCAAGAATATTGATGAGTATATAAACCAAATTGAAGAAAAAATAAAACTAAACAAAGAAGCAAAGCAAAAAACACAGGAAAAAAAGAAGAAATCAAAAGAAGAAGCGCTAAAGAAAGCAGAAGCAGAAAAATCAAAAGAAGAAACCCCAGAAGAAAAAGAAAAAAGAGAAAAAGAGGAAAAAAGAAAGGTTCTGGAGCAAAAATGAATGTAAGAAATCAAAAAAGGATGATTGCAAAACTTATGAAGGTCGGGAAAGATCGAGTTAAATTCGACATTGAAAAACTACCTGAGATTAAGGAAGCAATTACTAAAGCAGATTTAAGGTTCTTACTTTCTTCAGGCGCTATAAAGATCCAACAAAAGACAGGACATTCAAAAGTACGCTCAAGAAAAATAAAAATACAGAAAAGCAAAGGTAGAAGGAAAGGAATAGGAACAAGAAAAGGCAGAAAAACAGCGCGTTTACCGCGAAAAGATTTTTGGATGTCAAAAACTAGATCACAAAGAAGTTTTATTAAATTGCTTAAACAAAAAAACTTAATTTCAAAGCAAACATATCGTGATGTGTATCATAAGATAAAAAGTAATCGTTTTAGGAGTATTCGTTTAATTAAATTATATATAGAAGAAAACAATTTGTTTAACAAAAATGCAACTAAAAAGAAAAGCTGAAGGAAGGACAGATTATAAGAAAAGGCTTAAATTGCTTTTGTCCAATAAGCCGCGCTTAGTTATACGTAAATCCCTAACTAAACTTACATCACAGGTAATTGAATATTCAGAACAGGGAGATAAAACACTTGTCTCTTGTGACAGCAGGGAATTAGAGAAATATGGTTGGAAGGCAGGATTAAAAAATACATCCGCGGCTTATCTTGTTGGCTTATTAATTGGAAAGAAAGCACTTGAAAAGGGGATAAAAGAAGTAGTGCCAGACATAGGTTTCTACGCACCTAAAAAAGGCGCAGTAATCTTTGCTTTTTTAAAAGGAATAAAAGACATAGGTTTAAAAATTAATTTAGATGAAAAAGTTATACCAGATGAATCAAGAATAAAAGGAGAGCATATTGCCCAATATTCAAAGATTAATAGCATAATTTTCAAAAAATATAAGATAAATCCAGCAGAACTGCCAAAACATTTTGAAGAGATTAAATCAAAAATAAAGGATAAGAAATGAAACGAAGGACTAAAAGATCAGAAGAAACAGGAATATATCGCGCTAAAGAGTTTGATAAAGAAGGTTGGACTCCAAAAACAGAGTTAGGTAGAAAAGTAAAGTCAGGAGAAATAACCTCAATAAATGAAATTCTCTCCAAAGGATTAAAGATATTAGAATCAGAGATAATAGATATTCTGCTTCCAGGCCTAGAAACCGAACTAATTTTTGTCGGTCAAAGTAAGGGTAAGTTTGGTGGCGGAAAAAGAAGTACATGGAGACAAACTCAAAAAAAGACCAAAGAAGGAAATAAACCAAAATTTTCTGCAACAGTCGTAGTAGGCAATAAAGATGGAATTATTGGTTTAGGGTTTGGTAAATCAAAAGAAACAGTTCCAGCAAGAGAAAAGGCGATTAGGAATGCAAAAATAAATTTAATTACCGTGAAGAGGGGTTGTGGTTCGTGGCAAGGAGACCCAACAGGAAAGAATTCTATACCGTTCGCAGTAACTGGAAAATGTGGTTCAGTAAAAATAACTCTTATGCCTGCTCCTAGAGGAGCATCTCTGGTTATAGAAAAAGAATGCGCAAAGATGTTAAGATTGGCAGGCATTCAGGATGTATATTCAAGAACTTCAAGGAACACAAAAACAAAATTAAATCTGATCAGGGCCTGTTTCAATGCCTTACAAAAATTATCAGAAATGAAGGTTTAACATGGAAGAAAGGAGAATAGCAATAATAAGGATACATGGAAAAGCAGGATTAAGGAAAGGTATAAAAGATACCTTAATTATGCTTAGACTTTACAAAAAGCATAACTGCGTTGTTGTTTCTAATACTCCTGAAGTCATTGGTATGCTAAAAAAACTGAATTATTATGTAACCTGGGGTGAAATAGACAAGGAAATTTTAGTTACTCTAATAAAAAAGAGAGGAAAGCTAGCAAGAAAAGTTCCTCTGACAGAAGAGTATATAAAAGAAAAATTAAAAATGACAATAGATGAATTTGCAAATCAGGTTTTTGATTTTAAAAAAGAAGTAAAAGATCTGCCCGGTTTAAAATTATTTTTCAAGTTGCTCCCTCCTAAAGGCGGTTTTGAACGGGGCGGAACAAAAGCTCAATTTTCTACTGGTGGTGTATTAGGTTATAGAAAAGACAAAATAAATGATTTGATTAAAAGGATGATTTAAATGGCAATCAATAAAAGAAAGAAAAATTCACGGCAGAGAGGATCAAAAACCCACGGATGGGGTGCAATGAAAAAACATAGAGGAGCAGGCAATCGCGGTGGTCGTGGTAAAGCAGGTTCAGGAAAAAGATCTGATCAATTAAAGCCAACTATCATTAAATACTTTGGGTTAGATAATTATTTTGGAAAATTCGGATTTAAAAGACCACAAAAAATAATAAAAAAAATAAGAACAATAAACGTTGGTGATTTAAATAAATTAAACAAGACAGATATTAACCTTACAGAGCTAGGTTTCAATAAATTGCTGGGTGAAGGAAAAGTAAGTAAAAAATACAACATAACAGTCTCCTCTTGTTCTAAACTAGCAAAAGAAAAAATTGAGAAGCTTGGAGGATCTATTAAGTTAGTCAAATGAAACTTACAGCAATACTAGATTTTCTGCCCGAAGTTAAAAAACCAACAGAAAAGAGACTATCTTTTAGTACTAAACTTAAATGGTCTTTAATAATATTAGTAGCTTTTTACATACTTAGCGTAATCCCTTTGTACGGTTTAGGTAGCAATTCATTATCTTACTTAGAACAATTATCCGTTATATTAGGTGCGAAATTTGGAACAATCGCCTCGTTAGGTATTGGTCCAATAGTAACAGCTTCAATTGTATTGCAACTTCTTGTTGGTGCTGGTTTGTTAAAACTTGACACAACATCGCCAGAAGGAAGAGCTTTATTCCAAGGCATTCAAAAAATCTTGATTATCTTTTTTATAATTTTTGAAGCAATGGTTTACGTGCTTATGGGTGGTTTAGCACCTTCTCCTAATTTATCCCCCGCAACATTTAGATTTGCGCAGTTTATCCTCATCTTCCAATTGTTTATAGGTGGATTTTTGATAATGTACATGGATGATGTAGTTAGTAAATGGGGTTTTGGTTCAGGAGTATCATTATTCATAGCAGCAGGTGTAGCTTCCAGTTTGTTTGTTAGGGCTTTTTCGCCATTGAGTTCATTAGGTACCTGGGCATTAGGTAAGGGAGAAGCAGCTGTCGGCCAAGTTTGGGTCTTGTTTACTTCACTAGCAAGCGGGCATCCAACACAAGCCTTGCTCGCCATATCAGGAATCGCTGCAACAATCTTAGTTTTTCTATTCTCAGTTTATGCTCAAGCTATGAAAGTAGAGATTCCTTTATCTTTTGGCAGAGTAAGAGGCCACGGAATAAGATGGCCATTAAAGTTTTTGTATACATCTAACATCCCAGTTATATTAATTGCTGCTTTATTAGCCAATACCCAGTTATTAGCAAGATTATTGCAATCAGCAGCTGAAAATACAGGAAACAAGATTATAGCTTTTTTATCAGTTTATATCCTTGGGCAATATGTAGGGAATACCCCTCAAGGAGGATTAGTAGCTTGGACTTCAAGCCCAGTAATAATACAAAACATTATTACAGGATCTTTTAGGCTAATTGACTTAGGACATGCCTTTACTTATTTGTTAATAATGGTAATAGGTTCAGTAATTTTCTCTTATTTTTGGGTTCAAACTTCTGGAATGGATGCAAGCTCTCAAGCCAGGCAAATGATGGCTTCAGGATTGCAAATCCCTGGCTTCAGGAGAGACCAAAGAGTTTTAGAACAAATTTTAAAAAGATATATAACACCATTAACTATAATGGGTGGTGTGTCAATAGGTTTTTTAGCTGCATCAGCAGATTTATTAGGGGCCTTAACGTCAGGTACAGGATTATTATTAACAGTTATGATAATTTACAGATTATATGAGGATATTGCCCAACAACATATGATGGATATGTATCCTGCATTAAGAAAGGTGATGGAGAAATAAAATGGCTTTTTTAAGTAGTTTTTTTAATTTAATCTTTGGATGGGCTATGCCTCTCGGGACACCGTATAATTTAATGATAATTACATTTATAATCACGCTTTTCATAACATTGGTCTATAAATTTGCCACAAATCAAGAGAGGCTTAAAAAATTAAGGGAAGAAATCAAAATAATTCAAGATGAAGCTAAATCTTTAAAAAACGAACCAGCAAAAGCAATTGAAAAACAAAAACAACTCAGTCCATTAATGTTAGAGCAGTTTAAACACTCATTTAGGCCAATGTTAATAACATTTTTGCCAATAATCCTCATATTCGGCTGGCTACGCGAAGCTTTCACAGTAAATAATGAAAGTATAAAAGTTATATTTGGTTTAAGTTGGATCTGGAGTTATATTTTATTTTCATTAGTCTTCAGTATCATAATTAGAAAGATTTTAAAAGTAAACTGATAAATAGGATAAAAATGACCCTACAACCTCAAAGAACAAGAAGTTTTAGAAGAGTAAAAGTTAAGTTACCAGGCGGTAGACTAAAAATTCATTATACAAAAAGAAAGCCCAAACAAGCACATTGTTCTCAATGTAGAAGATTACTTCATGGAGTGCCAAGAGAACTTCCAGTAAATTTAAGGAGATTGCCTAAAGTTCAAAGAAGACCAGAAAGAATTTTTGGAGGCTTCTTATGTCCTTCTTGTACTTCACAAGAGATAAACAAACAGTTTAATGTTACAAATGAAAAAATAGAAACCGGTAGATTAGTAGTAAAAACTGCTGGCCGGGATGCTGGTAAAATTGGTGTTATAATTGATATTCTTAATGATAATTATGTTTTACTGGATGGTAACGTAAGAAGAAAGAAATGCAACATTGATCACATAAGTACATTAGACAAACAAATTAAGATTAAGCCAAAAGCATCAACAGAAACAGTAATTAACGAATTAAAAGCAATAGGCATAGATGTTAAAAAAACAAAACCAAAAACAAGCAAACAACGTCCAAGAAAGCAAAGAAAAGAAAAAACAGAAGTAAAAAAAGAACCAAAAATTAAGAAAGAAAAACCTGCAGCCAAAAAGAAAAAAGAAGAATAAAAATGGATAATAATAAAAAAATAATGCAGCAAAAGCTTTTAGAGTATCAGCTTCTTCAACAGCATATTGAAAACTTACAGCAACAACTTCAATTCTTAAACCAGCAGGTTATAGAGATAGCTAAACTTAATGAAGATCTGTCTTCTTTGGAGAATTCTAAACAAGGGAAGGAAATTTTTTCTCAACTAGGCCCAGGTATCTATGTTAAAGCAGATTTAAAAGAATCCAAAAACGTTTTATTTAATATTGGCTCAGGAATTTTGGTTAACAAGACAGTAAAAGAAGCAAATTCTTTGTTGGGAAAACAACAAGAAGAGATTTTTAGGTCAATCACAGAGCTAGAAGAGCAATTTAAAAAAGTATTTGACCGAGTTCAAGAATTACAAGAAGAAATAAAGAGTTTACAAGCTTCTTCTTAACCTCATTTCGTTATTCTTCGTTTAATTTTTTTGATTAAAAAGATAAACAAAAATAATATTACAATAAAAAACAACAAGAGAATGTTTATAACAATAATAGCTGCAATCTTGTCCTCCTTGCCTAAACCATTTATTATTCTCTCTTTTATCAATCTAATATTCTGCATTACCCTATTTTCTTGTTCTCCAGATTCAAGTTTTATTTTTTCACTAATTTCTTTTTTAGCAATCACAAAATAGCCCAATCTAATGCTAATAGCTTCGTAATATGCATAATAATCATCACTTTTTACTTCTCTAGAAGTTAGTTCATTCCATTTTCCATCAGAATAAACAAATAAACTAGCTGGTTCTGATTTCTTGTATTTATAATTGATTATAACTTCATTTATAGCGCTGTCTGGCATATTCACTTTAAATATTTCATAGTAATCCAAAGCATTATCTCCATATAAGATAATACCGTTTGGTGGAACATCAATATTCTTAACACTAATCTCTGAATTAGAAACTTCCCTATTGATA
>Ga0209541_10017750_pt1 | contig 10376 bp, 10 predicted proteins | sample RifCSPlowO2_01_FD_184027 | JGI IMG/M metagenome (GOLD analysis project Ga0209541, IMG submission 184027) | Groundwater microbial communities from Rifle, Colorado - Rifle CSP2_plank lowO2_0.1 (SPAdes) (version 2) | ecosystem: Environmental > Aquatic > Deep subsurface > Groundwater | place... | reverse complement strand
TGACGGAAGCATGAATGGTAAACAGAACGTTGTAAAACTCGGGCAGCATAATGCCGCCTACCATCATGTTGTCCGGAAACCAGCTCCCAAAAAGGGGCATGGGCTTTCCCGGAAAACCGAGCTGCCATCTCAACAGGAGCGCCAAAACGCCGCCCACCAAAAAGAAAAATAACGTCGTAAACAGAAATTGAATCCCGATCACCTTGTGATCGGTCGAAAAAACGTATTTCCGAATGAACGATGGTTTATGTTCGGTGTGGATTATGTGGTTATTTGTCATTGTTGTCATAACATCCTTTTTTGAATCGATCGTAGGGGCCGACACGCGGGTCCGCCCCTACATCACGTCCGTAGCCTGCTCTTTGAGCCAGGCATTAAAACCCTCCGGTGAGTGAATCGATAAAAATCCTCTCATTCGATAATGTCCCAGACCGCAGAACTCCGCGCACGCAATCTCATATTTTCCCGTTCGAGTGGCCTCGAACCAAATATCAATGGCCATGCCCGGAACTACATCCTGTTTTAAACGAAAATCGGGCAAAAAGAAACTGTGAATCACGGCATGCTTTCCTTCTTTTCCGATCGACGTCAATCGAACGCGGACAGGTTTCCCCACCGGAATGTGAAGCTGATTGATGGTCGTGACATCATCGGCGGTTCCAAATACAGCGTCCGGACCGGGGTAGCGGACGTTCCAAGCAAATTGTTCCGCTTCAATCTGAATCGGAACAGCGTTCTGAGGAATTTCTCCCCGCACCTCGCGCCACACCTTTTGACTTAAGACGGTAAGCACCACCAAAATAATCGCAGGGATAACGGTCCAAATCAGCTCGAGGCGATTGTTCCCATGCGTATAGTGCGCCCGCACACCTTTGCGCGCGCGATACCGAAACAGGAAAACAAGCAAGGTGACCTGGACACCGATAAAAATAACCGAAGTAATTCCCAAAATGATAAAAAACAGCTGATCGATCTTGGGGCCAAACGTTGAGATGCTGGGCGGTAACCACCACCTTGTTTTCGGATGGGGCAGATTAAGAGCCGCCGAATCGTCAAAGTGATCCGCTTCTTCAATCGGCTTGGGTTCCATCGTTTTGATCACAAGCCCGCTTTCCTCGTCGGCGATGTCGCGCGCACTAAATTGGAAATCGACCGAGACGGATGACTCCTCCGTCACCACCACCTTTTGAGATTTTGTACCGTATGTTTCGTGCCACGCTTCCAGCACATACTCTCCGGGCGGAACACCTTCCAGTTGAAATGTGCCGGTTTCGTCCGAAACCGCAAAAAAGGGATGGGGAAGAACGCCCAAATAGCCCGTCATCCAAGGGTGGACGTCGCACTTCATTTTCACCATGACTTCGGGATTCAAAAATGTTTTCTCAAGCTTCATGCCTTGAAGAGGCATGCCCAAATTAAATTCCTTATTGTTTTTGGTGAAGGCATGAATGTTGTGAAGCGTCGGATCGCTGTTTAAAATTTGAAGCGGCTGGTTCGTTTGAATTCCCTGGACGCGGGGTTCATAGGAACACCCCCTTTGATCGAGCAGGACGGGCTTGCCCGCTGGCGGAACGCCGACCGCGCCAAACCCTTCTTTCACATAAACAAAAACATTCTTGAGCGTCCCGTTGGAATTGACCACGATACGCTCCTGAACGGCCGTGCCGGGAGCAAGCGATTTGCAAACGGGATCCGCGCTCATATCAATTTTGGGATTGACGCCCGGCGGCCCGTCAAACAAAACCCGGCCGGTCACCGATGCCGCCCAGACGGGCTCCGCTCCGAGTAAAAAGACGGCGTATAAAACGGCGAACCGATTAAACAAACGTAAATTCAAGATGAGTCGCTTCTCCATCGGTAACGGTAACATTCGCGCTTTGAGTCCCAAACTTTTCATGCCAGGCCTCAACCGTATATTCGCCGTCCGGCAAATCTTTTAGTTCAAATGTTCCGCCCGGTCCCGAAACGCTGAAATACGGATGAGTCAAAACTCCGATGTATGCGTTCATCCACGGATGAACGTCACATTTAAACTTCACCATGACCTCGGCCGCGTCAAACTTCTTCTTGATGGTCATCCCTTGCAGCGGCATCCCCAAATTAAATGACTTGGACTTTGACGCAAGAGAGTGAACGTTGTGCAGTGTGTTATCGCTGTTGACGATTTGAAGGGCTTGGCCGACTTGGAGCCCCAGCACGTGAGGATGGTAGTGACATCCTTTTTGGTCGATCACAACGGGCTCGCTCGGCGCCGCAAACGATTTTCCTTCAAGGCCCTTTGCCACATACACAAATACATTTTGAAGTCCGCCGGTACTATCGACCGCAACCGATTCTTCAAATACCGGTTCGGCATGAGCGGCTGAACAAGCAGGATCGGCATTCATGGAAATCTTTTCAGGTGGCGGCACCGTTCCCGTAAATTTCACGCTGCCGGAAATAGTTCCGGAAAATACGATGTTCGAAAAACCACAGCTAAACAACAACATGGATACGATCAACACAAATTTGAACCGACTCACGATTACCCGCCTCCTCCACAATTTAACTTCCTGATTTAACCTTGACTGCTTCATCCTCCGTAAATGTCCAAAGATAATCTCGAATGGCTTTGATCTGCTGTTGGGCATCTCCTCCCAAAACGGTCTGAAGAGGAGTTTCGCCGTCCGGAAAGAAACTCGGCATCATGGTTCCCTCTTGAAGCGTTTGAGGATCTCGCAGCCACTCGACCACCCAAGCAGGTTTTAAACGGTTCTTGGCGAGGACAAGGTCCGGAGCCCGAAACGATGCGGCCATGGTTTGCGTTTCTCCCGGCTGGTGGCATTGAATGCACTTGAATTGTTTGAACAAGGTCCCGCCTTCAGAAATCAGTTGAGGATCCGCTTTGACTTGCTCACGAACATACGAAATCTTTTCACCTGCAAGGTGCGTGAAATACTTGACCAACGCGTCCGCTTCTTCGTCGCTAAAACCGAACGTGGGCATTCGATATGTGAGCCACGGACGAATGGCCTCCGGATTTTTAAGGAAGTGGTACAGCCAGTTCTCTTGAACCTTTGCGCCCTCTCCGTCCAGAACGGGCGGGGCGTTTCCGAAGTCCTCAAACAACGGACGCACACGGCCTTCGGTGCCGTCAAGTGAGTGGCAGCCGGCACAATTTAACTTTGCAAGGAGGAGGCGGCCCGTTTCTATTTCCGCTTCATTTAAATTAAGATTGCGCTTCATGGAAAGCGGAACTTCTGCATCCCGAAGACTTAACAGAAAAAGCGTTAATGCTTCGGCTTGTTCGTCCGTAAAACCGAAGTCCGGCATTCTCAGTTTTTCATGGTATCCTTTGATTCTCCCTCGGTCAAAAATCCGAGGAGACTTAAGCTTCTGAGCAAACCAGTCGTGCCTCGTGTGTTCGATATCGACAAAACCAAAGTCGAACCGCTCGACACTTTTTTCACCTTCCTGAGTCAATTCCGTTCCGATCCGCTTCGCGTCTTCAAACCCTTGAATCATGTGGCAGCCGAAACATCCTTGTTCCAGAATCGCTTTTTTCCCGACAAATTCAAATTTTTCTTCTACATTCATCTTGGCAAGAGCTGCGTTTGCTTCGTCGTGTGTAACGTTCCGCGTCAGAAAATCAACGGCAAGCTGGTCTAAATCCTGTTCGGAAACGCGCGGAAGTTCGAGAGCATCAAAGGGCTCGTTTCGGTCTGTGATCAAATAACGCGTGATGTGCGCTGCTTCTTCATCGGTCAGCCGTACACTCGGCATGCGGGTTTCTGGCGCGTAATGCTTTGGATTTTTAAGCCACGTATAGAGCCACTCGCGGCTCACTTTACTTCCCATCGAAGTTAACTCGGGACCGTGATGATTGACTTTGGCATCTTCGTGGCTGTGGCATCCAAGGCAGCCCACTTCTTCGATCAACCGCTTTCCGATTTCAGGGTCTCCCTCCATGGGAGGCGTTTCGAGCTCAATGATGTTGGAATGTTGCGACAAATAGGCCGCCATCCCTTCGATCGCAGCATTGGAAACCCGCTTGTCTTCAGCGGAACTTGTGTTTTCCAAGTGAAACACTCTTGGCATTTGAGTGGAGGGTCGGAACGTTTTGGGATTTTGAAGCCATCGGACGATCCATTCCCGATCCAGCTTGCTCCGGACGTTTCTTAAGTCCGGACCGACTTTCCACCGATTCTCAAACCCCTTGACCAAATGACAACCAAAACAACCGTAGGTTTGTGCCAACCGGCGTCCTTCGTTGAGCTTGGGTGCTTTCGGAACATCCGCGACACCGGCGTGGCACGTCGTGCAAGATGCCTCAATGTATTTAAGCGGAAGCATCTTGGCTTCCCACTTTTCAAGCTCATGCCATCCATAGTTTTTTTGCCACGCCTTTGCCTGTTCTGAATGATCGGGAGTGTGGGCAGCTTGCGTAAAACTGAGCGACTGACCGCTTCCGCCGTGGCAGACGGTACACCCCACCTTCTCCAAAGGATGCGGAGAATCCGAATTCAGAAACAAATCCAAATTTGGGTGGGTTCGAAAGGGCTGCGGCGCATCCTCAAACCCTTTGCGGTCGATCGCAAGGTGGCACGTGGTACAGCGATCAACTTTATATGCCTTTGCAAAATAAAAATCGTCCGTCAACTCCTCGAGAACCACCTGCTGAATACGGAACGAAGGCGCTACGAAATCGAACATGGGCGCATTCAACAGACTTTTCACCCAAGAGGGCGTAAGTTTGCGAACTTGCTTTTCATACCGATCCCGTTCCCGCGTTACGCTGTCCAGTTCTTTTTGGAGACGTTTCTGCTCCGACTGCAAGGAGAGAATCCCTGCGTCGATCTCATTGACACGCCCTTCTTTTTTCTCTTTCTCAAGAGCCGCGGCGTTTAACTCAGTGCTCACCTCTTGAAATTTAGATTCATACTCACTTGCTTTGCTTGCGGTACCCTTCTCCCGGTACTCTTCGAGGAAAAATTTATACGAGTCCTGTTGCTGCTTTAGATTTTGATAAAGCGTTACCGCTTTAACGAGCTCGAGATCGGCTTGGGCTCGCTCGTTTTTCAGCCGATCAAATTCAGACTGGCCTTGTTCAAACTTTTCTTTCGCCGCCTGTAATTGACGCTGAAGCTCCTCGAGTTTTTTGGAATCGATCTTCGCGCTAGCTGCTTTGACTTCTTCGGCGGCTTTTTGGCGTTCCAGTGCCACAAACTTCTTCTGCCACTGTTTCCATTCGCGATGGTGATCTTGAAACACAATCAAAAGAAGCGACACGGTTAAGAGAACGCTCACTGCCGCGAACCAAATGGTGGTTTTGTGAACGCTATAAAGTTTCTGGGAGGGATCTTCTGGCATTAGATATTGAAGAAAAATTCGGGAATGGCAACGATGTATTTTAAGTTAAACGCCCATCTCAAATACATTTTGATCGGAATCGCAAAGATCATCAGCACCAAAAAAGACGCGATGACAAAACGCACGACGCCCATTTGTTCGAGGGCTTTCCGCGAGAACGTCCATGCGGCGATCAAGGGAGGAATCAGAAAATACACGCCGAGCACGAGAAAACCGGGAGCTTCACGGACAAACCACTGCTCGGGGAGACCCCGCCCCATCCACTTAATAAAGACGAGGTCGGACAAATTGACGTTCACAAGCGGAACGACTTTGTGGATGTTCCAGGTTTCAAACGGACCGAAGAAATTCCAGTTGGGCCCCCGCAAAAACGTGCCAAAAATGATGAGCGTGATCCACAGAATCCAAAAACAAAAGAGAAAACCGCTCACCCAGACACGCCGTTGGGCAAACGAATAATAGCCGGATCCTTTGGGCCCTCGATCTAAATATGGAAGCGCGCAAAGACCGACGATGATGAGTGTCGGAATCAAAACACCGGCAATCCACGGATCAAAGTAAACGAGGAGCTCCTGAAGTCCCAAAAAATACCACGGCGCTTTGGACGGATTGGGCGAAATAGTCGGATTGGCGGGATCTTCAAGGGGAGCTTTCAAAGCAAGCGACCAAATCACAAGCATCGCCGCATAAAAGAGCGCGACCACAAACTCGATAAAAATGAGGTATGGAAACACGAGCACTTTCTGTTCCGATTCTTCTTTCTCGACCGGCGGCTTTCCTCCCTGCAAACGCTCGTCGTTTAAAACCGCCTTTCGCATGGCATACCACGTAAAGTACGCCATCAGAAAAAACATCGCAACGATCGGCACGTTGTCCGGAGTGGTAATGATGACGCGAAAATGGTGATCGGTCAGGCCAAACACAAAAAAACCGATTCCCGCGAGCGCAATCGGACCGCTCACACGCGGACTCGTCAGCTGCTTCGGAAAGGAAAGAAACAAAACGAGGGTGCCGATCGCGAACGAAAACAACGTCACCGGAGAAGAAATGGAATTAATAAATTCTTTACAAGAAGAAATGAGGAATGAGGAATGAGGAATGTTCATGGATGTACGTTTTCTGAATCTTGTTCCCATTTAGCGTGGTTATCAAGGATGTACTGTCTGATTTGATTCAAATCGTCTTCGTTACGAACAATATGTTCGTAATAACTCCGTTGCCATAAGGTACCGGCAAAGGGTGCCCAGCGATGTTGTCTAACGCCGCGAATATAATCATTGGTGGTCATGGTTTTAAACCATTGGATCATCCGAGCTAATGTAGGGGCGGACCCGTGTGTCCGCCCCTGGATGGCAATGATTCCATGAATGTGATTGGGCATAATGACAAATGGATCCAAACCAATGTTGGCGAATCGGCCTGGTATTTTTTCCCACCAGGATTGAATCATTTCACCAACGGAATTCAATGCAATTTTCGGGCCGACACCGCGCCAACCGCGCAGTACCGTTCGAACGAGCGCCCAACCGGCGCTTAACCAAACGGCACGTTGGTCGGCCCCTACCACAACGTTTCCAAACAAATGGATTCGATTTTGAACGCAAATGGTAACGAAATACAAACCCTCGATTGAATAATCGTACCCTTTCAGACGCAACGGTTTCCGTTCTTGAAAACCAACCGTTTGTACCATTTTCTTCACCTATTTTTCACAACGGGCCGCTGATTCCGCCGTCCTTGCGAATGCGCCAAAAATGGACCGCCATTAAAAGAACGACGGCAACGGGAATGGCAACACAGTGCAAAATGTAAAAACGAAGGAGGGTCGCTGCTCCGACAAAACGTCCGCCGAGAAGCGCAAACCGGACGTCGTCTCCGGCATGAACCAGTTGAATGTCCCCGATCGCAAGAAGCGAAGCTCCCGGCCCTTCGTGTCCGAGAAAAGGAGTGGCGCGTGCCATGTTGCTCCCCACCGTCACCGCCCACATCGCAAGCTGATCCCAAGGTAACAGATATCCCGTGAAACTCAGAAGCATCGTCAGCACGAGAAGAGTCACGCCGATCACCCAATTGAACTCGCGCGGCGGCTTATACGAACCCGTCATAAACACTCGGAACATATGAAGCCACACGGTAATCACCATCGCGTGAGCTCCCCACCGATGGAGTTCCCGCATGATTCCAAACGGAATGTGCTCGCGCAACGCAACGATGTCGTTATAGGCATATTCCACGGTAGGCCGGTAATAAAACATGAGGAGAATGCCGCTCACCACCAGCGTCAGAAAAACAAAGAACGAAAGCCCTCCGGCACACCACGTAAAACCGAACCGCGCACCCGATTTGCGTACCTTAACGGGATGAAGATGGAAAAAAACGTTGGTGAGCACCGTAAGAGCGCGGTCGCGATCTCCGGTGGAATAACCGTGCCGGAACATGGATTTCCAAATCTGGCTTTTCGTCACGGATTTTTTAAATTCGTCGTATGAGAATTTCATAGGGTTAAAAAAGATTCGGGATTGTTCCACTCCCCTTTTTCTTGCTGAAATTTTATGCTTTTGTCGACCAAAATTTGCCCGTCGTCGGCCAACCCAATCTTGAACCGCTCAAGCGGCCGCGGAGCCGGTCCCTCGAAGTTAATGCCCGAAAGATAAAAACCGCTTCCGTGACACGGACACTTGAATTTTTTTTCGGTTTCGAGCCAATTGGGCGTGCATCCCAAATGGGTGCAGACCGTCGAAAGCGCATACATCCCTTCGGCCACTCGAACCAGCCACACCCCATACTTTTCTTTCAACCGATCGTCCACGAGCCCGACTTCATAATCATCCGGGTAACCTGCTTTAAACGTGTCCTTGGGTTCAAACAAAACGTTGGGAAACATAAAACGAAGGACAAGGGACAACGCTCCGCCCGTTGCGGCGATAAAACTCGCCCACGCAACAAAAAACCACGACAGAAATTTCCTGCGGCCCGGGGCAGATAATTCTTCAACGGATGGTACAGGTTTTGGCGGTGCGGATTGAGAATCGGTCATTTTACTAACGATGTTCAAGTGCCGCTAATGCGGCTTGCCTCACTTTTAAATTTTTGTCCGTGGCTGCTATTTCTTCTAAAACAGCTCGGGCCCTTTCAGATTGGATCAAGCCCAAACCTTTTGCAGCATTTGTCATAATACGTTCGATTTCGGATTCGCCCAGCGCGTGGGTGCTTTCCAACTGCTGGCGTTCGAGCATGGTGACGAGAACGTCCTCGCCCGCGTTGTCTCCAAGCCGCGCAAGACTCAATGCGGCATTCCAACGCACATCGGCAACGGCATCGCTGAGAAGACGCCCAAGACCCTCGCGAGCATTCGGATCTCCCAAAACACCCAGTACATAGGCCGCGCCTTTCCGCACGTCCGGTTCCTCGTGTGAAAGAAAACGAGCGATGGTCTGAGAAGGTTCCGATAAACCAGCGGTTGGTTCGGCACTGCTTGGCTGAGCGGCGGTTGGCCGCTTGGAGTAGCGGTACCGAACGGTTGGTTCGGCAACGTTAGAACCGTTCTTCATGCCGTCGTCGCCGAGCGCCCACATCAGGAAGAGGATTACTTTTGGATCTTCCGTATCGGGCTCGTCTCGCAATGCCTCGAGAAGAGCGTTTTGTGCTTCCTCGTTCCGAAACCTGCTGAGCGCCATGGCCATATAAGCGCGCGTCTTTGCATCGTAACGATCACGACCATGAAGAATATGGATCATTTCATTCATGATGCCGGCGCTTCGGAGAAGCCCCGCTGGGCTGTTGAGTTCGTTGGAAAGCTCAAACGCCTTCTGCCAACGCTTGCTCGGAGCTCCGGTTTTAATCGCGGTAATCAGCGATTCGGGCGTTTCATCTTCCTGTGTCAAAAGAACAATGGAAGTCAACAGCACCGCCATCGTCACCGCAATCAGCATGGGAAATACGAACAGCCCAAAAAATACCTTTCGCCGCTCGTTGGGAACCTGTGGTTCGCCTTCTACGCTTGACATTGACTTATGGGACAGAATATGCCCTTTGACACGATAACTTATTCGGTGACCTCGACTTATGCAGGAGTGCTTATGACGGAATCTTAGGGGGAACAGATAAAAAAGTCAAGCGGGAAACGGGAGTTTCTGATTTTCTAGAACAAACCCGAGGAAGCAATCAGGCGGAGGAATGTAAGATCCGTTGGTTTTCAGGCGTTCGGACGTGAAAAACGAATACGTCCCGGTTCCACAACAACAAAGCAACCGGCTAATTTGTTGCCGTGAAGTTTTGCTAGTCGGACAATGTCCCAGGAAAGGTTTTTCCTGAAGCGGGCGGAATACCGGATGAATACAACACTATGAAATCGTTCGCCATGGGCATGAACGAGCCTTCCAAAATCCCGATCTTCGGTCAACAGCACTCTTTTTTCTTCAAGCGCAAGCTTGATGACTTTGGAATCTTCAATAGCAGGAGACATTTCGGCAATCGCCAAAACATCGTGACCACCCTTCCGCAGGGCTCGGATAACGTTGAAATCACAACTTTCGTCTGCAAGAAACCTCATTTTTGAAAAACGCAGGATTGCAGGATTATTTGATCTTCGGTAAAATGACGGTTTCTTCGTGGGCAACCGTATCAGCGGCATACCGCATTGCCGCTTGGATGTCTTCTTTGGTCAATCGGGGATAGGCATCCAAAAGATCGGCCCCAGCAGCGCCTTCGCTCAACTTACGCAGAATGAGTTCAACCGGGATGCGAGTTCCCCTAATAACGGGTTTCCCCATCATGATTTTAGGATTCATTTGAATCCGGTCTGTAATTGTCATACGTTTACGCCTCCAAATTTAGCGAATTTGATTATACCCTACTGGACCAAAATTCAGAAATGGATTCTTTAAACATGCGCCAGTCAGACGAAGGAATTTAAATTTCATTCAGCGATATGTGTCCCTCAGAGAACCGGAACCGGCTTATTAACCTCTCCCTCTGGACGGCGTCCGGTCTATTCGGCACCTTTTGTTTCGATTTTGCCTTCTTGT
>Ga0209541_10017743_pt1 | contig 10378 bp, 11 predicted proteins | sample RifCSPlowO2_01_FD_184027 | JGI IMG/M metagenome (GOLD analysis project Ga0209541, IMG submission 184027) | Groundwater microbial communities from Rifle, Colorado - Rifle CSP2_plank lowO2_0.1 (SPAdes) (version 2) | ecosystem: Environmental > Aquatic > Deep subsurface > Groundwater | place... | reverse complement strand
GCTATTTTTTTCTTAGATTTTTTGATGATTATTTTTGTAAAAATAAACGCAACGCATATTAGTGTGAGAGTCATTAACATTACTGTCAAAGCCCTGATCCAATTAGGATCTGCTGAATTGAGCATTTATGAACCTCCGTTAGATTGGTTAAGTATTTTCATTTTTTATCCGAGAAAACTTTTTCAAGTATCTTTCTTGTTTCCTTAAATTCTTCCTTTCCAATTTGAGTTATTGTCAACACATATTTTTTGTCATCCACATAACAAGAATATATGAGCTTGTCGTTTTTCATTTTGTTAATTACGACATATAAGCCACTTAAGCTTATCTCTATTTCATATTCAAGTAAAAGTATCTGATAGATTTCTGACACCTCTTTTGATTGTCCAGAATACAGAATCGACAAAATTAAAAAATTTTTAATGGGCATTGCACATCGTTTATCTTTCACAAAAACCTCCTTTTTTGCTTGATTTTCAATGAATTCTTCGCCTAATATACATAAAATGAATCGTGAAGTCCAGCATCTTTAATGCTTACTCCTTACTACTTACTACTTATCCCTACACTTTTTAACTTCGATTTTTTAGCGCATTTTTTAGCGTTTCGTCATCAGAGTATTCTAATTCACTGCCAGTAGAGAGACCTTTTCCGAGAGTAGATATTTTGATTGAATACTTTGAGGTTAACGGTTCTAAAATTTGAATCAAATGGTGAATGGTATTTTCTCCTTCTGGATTTAAACTAAGGGCCAAAATTATTTCTTTTAGTCGCCCTTCTTTTGATTCTTTTTCGATTAGTTTAAACAATTCTTTTGAACGCACCCAGCTGGCGTTGTTTTTTAAAATAGGGAGGTATCCACCTAAAATAAAGTATCGTCCGTTGTAAATATTATTTTTTTCGATATTTTCCATATCAGCGTCTTTGCCAACTACCATAAAAACAGAATCGTCTCTGCTGAGATCACGACAAATATCACAACGATGTTTTGCATCTGGATTTTTTGATTGAAAATAACAAAAACAAACATCACAAACATTAACCGATTTTTTTAGACTTAAAATATTTTCGGAAAGTTCTCTTAAATAAACATCATCTCTGGTAAGCAAAAAATAAACAAACCTCTTTGCTTGCCTCGGTCCAATTCCGGGGAACTTATTAAAACTCTCTGTTAATTTATTTATAGAATCCATATTTTTGATTTAAAATGTATTTTAAAAATTTAAAATCAGCGTTTTAATTTCTAATATCTAATTACCAATTTTCATTAGAAATTGGATATTGGTAATTAGAAATTAATTAAAGGCGTCTTCTTGTTCCGTCACATCAAAATCGTCAATCGCATTAGTATCAATTTCTTGGAAAGTTGCTTTTTTGTCGTCAAAATAAAGAGTGACTTTTCCAGTCGGGCCATTTCTGTGCTTTTCGATAAGAATTTCCGCCACATTTGATTTATCGCCTGCTTCATCTTTGTCTCTGTGAATAAACATAACAACATCGGCGTCCTGCTCAATAGAACCAGAATCTCGCAGATCGGAAAGTTTTGGACGACCTCCGCGCGATTCAATAGCACGGCTTAACTGTGATAGGGCAATGACAGGAACATCTAATTCACGCGCTAGTTGTTTTAGGGACCTTGAAATTTCTGTAACTTGTTGAACAACATTGTCAGAAGCTTTTGTTTGAGTAGGGGCCATCAATTGCAAATAGTCCACCACGATCATTTCTAAACCGTGTTGTCTTTTTAATTTTCTGGCGATTGATCTCATTTTTAGAATATTATTTGCAGGCTGATCGTCAATAAAAATAGGTGCTTTGGAGAGATTGTCCAAAGATTCTCTAATCAAATCAAATTCTTCCTCCCTGTTTAAGTTACCGGTTCGTAATTTCCACGCATCTACTTTTGAATCGGCTGCTAACATTCTGTCTACCAGCTGTTGGGAGCTCATTTCAAGAGAAAAAATCGCTACAGGTTTTTTGTATTGAGTGGCGACTCTTCTCACAATGTCCAGTGCCAAAGCAGTTTTACCCATAGAAGGTCTGGCAGCTAAAATAATTAAATCTGATTTTTGAAAACCGGATAATTTATTGTCCAAACTTTTAAATCCGGAGGGAACTCCACGAATTTTGTCTTTTGATTCGTGTAGAAGACTCAGCCTCTCAAACGCCTCTCCTAGTGCGTCTTTGATCTCAATAAATTTGTTAGAGACAACAGAGGTTGCCACTCCAAAGATACTTTTTTCTGCTCTGTCCAGTGTCTCGTCCAATTCATGGGCTTCACTGTATCCTAATTCAGAAATTGTTTCTGCTGATTCAATCAGACGACGCATCATAAATTTTTTGTGGACGATTTTTGCATAATATTCTATATTTGCAGAAGAGGGAACTATGTTAACCAATTCTGTGAGGTACAAAGACCCACCGATTTGGTCAAAAACTTTTTTTTCTTTTAATTTGTTTGAAAGAGTGAGAATATCAATAGGATCTTTTTTGGAAAAAAGCTCCAGCATCGATTTAAAAACAATTCTGTGTTTTTCGGCATAAAAACAGTCGGGATTGATGAAATCCATTATTTCAAATAGAGAATCGGCTTTTAACATAACCGATCCCAGAAGTGCTTTTTCTGAATCAATGTCTTGTGGAGGCATTCTTAATCCTTGGGGATTTGTTTTTTCCGTCATAAGTGGAATTTTAGCATAATCGATTAAAATAAAGGAAATAGATTTGGGCAAAAGAATGGGGAAGATTTGGGGATAAAAATAGTAATTTACAGTATTGGTCTGTTGTGATAGCATCAAAATAGAATTGTACCTCAACTATATTTCAAAAAAAGGGGGTATTATGGAAAGAGATTCAAATCGGCGTCATCGTCAAAATAATCGCGACATCATTTTTTCAGTTTTTTGGGGAACTGTTATTGCAATTGTGTTTATGCTTCTATTAATATCTTCAACCCCTTTTGTGAGAGGTATTTATGGCTAGAAGAAGGCGAAGAAAGATGATCTTGCCGTTGTTAAGCCGGCTACATATTTTACTTTATGTTGGGGCTATCACATTTTTAATTTTTTTGACATTCTTTTTTAAAGAGACCAATAACATCGAGGCACTATCAATTGAAAGCGAAAGTTGGTTTTTTGTAAACTTGAAAAATTAAAAGACGGGGCATCGCCCCGTCTTTTTAAATATTGACAAAGTTGTATAAGTTATGTATTCTCTTATCAGAAATACAAGAGTAAACCCATCTTAATTTAAGGAGGAAACAGATGTTAAGCTCATTGATGTCGGTAGTTTTATTTTTGGCGGTCTATACTTTCATCGTTTGTCTTTTGGCAGAATTGTCTTTGGCAAGCCCCAAGACAAATTCGGAAGGAGAATTGAGGATAAACAAAAAAAGTTTTGTAATCAATTGTTTTTATTTATTTAACTTTATTTTTCTCAATAGAGATTCACACAAAGATTATCCAAGAAATGAATGCCAGTTATTCAGAGGAATTTTTTTTGGTTTTCTTATTGCGTGTGTTTCTGTCATTTTTCTTGCTTTTCTCTATTCTTTTATTGGCGTCATTGTATTGGTGTTCGGTTTTTTGGGGTTTGCTCCCAACAATGTAAAATGTGCTTCAAAACCATTTTTTCCCTACCAAGTGTATTTTGTTAAGGACGAGAATAAAATACTTAGAGAAAAAAAATTTACCGCTCCGTGGAAATATTTAGGACCTATGATCGTTCTCTGGTATTTTGGATTCTTCCATCTGGATTCCGTATTGGAAAAAATCCTTTCGACTGAGTTTGCAGGTGGAGGGACTTTCGGTCTCCAATCTAAGACAGCGTTTGATTTTTGGGCTCTCTTTTTCAAAAATCACGGTTCCAATATAATTGAAACAATTCTGGGTGTCTTTTGTTCTTTTGTTATTGTGTATTTTGTTAACATGTTTTTTGACAGTAAAAGTTGGGTTGCAACTAAATCGGTTCTAAAATCAAATCATAAAAAAATTTGCCGAAGTGTTGTTCTCGTCGAGAATGATCCGGCGAGTTAATCACAAAAGGCGTGGGAAACCCCGCCTTTTTTACTTTTTGAATATTTTTTGCCCTTCGGATGTGTCTTTTATTTCAAACCCAAGTTTTTCTATTTCATTTCTCAAACGATCGGCTTCTTCATAATTTTTATTATCTCGTGCCTCTTTTCTTTTTTCCATTAACATAACAATATTATGAGGAATTATTTCTTCGGAAAATATTTTGGGGGCATTGGATTTTGCATTGTGTAAATTAAGTCCTAATACTTTGTCAAAATCTAAAATTGTTGCGAGTTTGTCTTTATCGCTCAGATTAGATTTTAGTAAGCTTGATACAACTGACAATGCCTGAGGTGTGTTAAAATCATCCTCCAGTTTTTCAACAAATTCTTTTTTATATTTTTCATCTATGCGTCCTTTAAAAGAAAATATTTTTTCAAGAAAAGTTTTGTCGCTATCAAGTTTTGCCACTTGTCCGTATAGATTTATCAAACCGGTTTGCGAAGCTCTCATTGCATCCCATGTAAAATTTTGTTTTGACCGATAGTGGGCTTGAAGAAAAAAATATCTTAGTGACAAAGGTTTATATCCTTTTTCTTTTATTTCTTGAACACTATAAGATGTTCCTTGCGATTTTGACATTTTTCCGCCATCTACGAGTAGGTGTTCGTTATGAATCCAATAATTAACAAAATTTTTATCGTTTGCAGATTCGCTTTGTGCAATTTCGTTGGTGTGGTGAACTGGAATATGTTCTACTCCGCCCATATGAATATCGATTGTTTCTCCGATAAATTTTTTGCTCATTGCAGAACACTCTATGTGCCAACCAGGGAAGCCTTCACCCCAAGGCGAATTCCATGTTTGAATCGCGTTTTGATGAACGCCTTTTTTAAAGAACCAGAGAACAAAATCGGCAGGGTTTATTTTTTCGGGATCATTAACATCACCTGTACCGGCACCGGCAATATTTTCTTCTTGTTTTTGGTGAGATAGTCTGGTGTAGTCTTTTGCTTTTGAGACATCAAAATAAATCGCCAAGTCAGTTTTATAAGCAAACCCTTTGTCCAAAAGAGTTTCCACCATTTTTATAATCTCTTTGACGCTTTCTGTTGCTCGCGGACTGACAGTGGTAGGTAATGTATTTACATTGTGTACATCATTCTCAAATATTTTGATGTATTTGTCGGCAATTTCTTGCGGAGTTTTTCCTTCACGACGAGCCCCTTTCTCCAATTTATCCTCACCAAAATCTTCATCGCTGGTTAAATGTCCCACATCAGTATAGTTGCGAACAAAATTTACTTCATAATCCAGATATTTTAATGTCCTGACAATTACATCAGCCATTACCATTGCACGGATATTTCCAAGATGTTGAGTCCAATAAACTGTCGGACCGCACTGATAAAAACCAACCTCTCCTTTTTTGATTGGTTTAAAATCTTCTTTTTTTCTTGTTAGAGTGTTGTAAATTTTTAAAGCCATTTTTTGTATTTAAAGAAAATAAAAAACAATGTAGCTAGCCCGAGCATTATTCCGACAACCATCCAAAAATCATTTTCTCGTCCGACTAATGGTGTTCCTGTTGTATTCATACCAAAGACTGTCGCTAATAGTGAGAGTGGAAAAGTAACAAACGCCATAATGGTTAGAGTTTTCATTATTTCATTTTCTTTTGTTGAAAGCAGAGAGTTATTTGTTTCGCGTAATTCGTTCAATGATTCTTTATTGATTTCGATATTGTGTCTGATTCTTCGATATTCGTTTATCACTGCTCCAATTTGTTTGTTGAAATTCTTTCCAAAAAAATCTACCCCGACTTCTTTTAAAGATTCCAGTGTTTCTTTGTGAGGGTTGGTAGCCTGTTTAGCATTTAATAAATCACGACCAAGAAAAGAAAGATCTTTGACCATATTTTTTTCGTCTCCTTGAAAAATCCTTGCCTCGACATTTTCTAGAGCGTCTTCGATGTATTCCAATTCGTGATTGATTGAATGATAAAGTTTTTTGATAAGCAAAAAGAAAACATGTTCCGTGTCCGTCTCTTTTGTGTTTTTGTCTAAAATAGAATTAACCTCGAATTCTTTGGAAAATTTATGAATTGGGTCGATAGTGTCATATCTGGAAGTAATTAGAAAATCTTTTCCAATAACAAAATCAACCTCTTGATTTTCTTCGTACGAATGGGTATGTCTAAAAGCAGGGAAGTGAAGGATTAAATAAATAAAGTTTTTGTGCAATTCTACTGTTGGTTTAAAGGTCGGAGTAATTAAATCGTTTGCAACATTTGGATGAAGATCAAATTCTTCCATTACTTCACGGACTTCTTCCTGAGACGGTTGGAATAAATCAATCCAAGTCACTTTGTTGTGGGTGTGTCTTTTTAGCATTTTATTAAAATTTTAATTCCGCCATTGAATAATACATAAATATTAACTTATATTTTGCAGACTTTAAACCCTATTGACAATAACATCATTTTGTGAGATATTTATATGCAGAAACTTTCTACTTTTAATCTTTTTTTGAGGAGAGAAGTATGAATACATTTGAAAAGTTTGTGGCCGTGGTATTTGCATCGTTGTTTGTTATGACCGTGGTTATGGTCAATAACGGCATCCGCGAATACGAAGCGGGTGTTGGTAATGATGATCTCGCGGGATGTGTTTACCACGCGTCCTCCGACAAGGGCACTAGCTTTACGCAATGCCCCAACGATCAACCGGAATTTACCGTCGCGATGAAGGAAGGAGGTGTGCAATGAACCGTTCGCAACGTCGCGCGATCCGTCGCGCAGCCAACAACAGCGGTGCCATCGTCACTCGCGCCCCGTGGTATATCCGCGGACCGGCACGACTGATTCTGGCGGTTTCGATCGTCACTTTGCTGGGAATGTCCCTTAATATGATCGCTCATGCATTCTAGGGCGAGGGACGAGCGGAGCATAGGTTTTGAAAACCTATGCTCCGCTTTTTTGTTTGTATATTTTTTAAAATAATCTCAATATCTTAAAATTTCCGCGGTCGCGGAAATTTTAAGATATTTTATTTTTTTAATTTATAATTTGTAATTCTTGTAATTTTTAACTTTTTTTGAGACTCATTTTAAAAAATATTTGTATATAAATAAACCAATCTTGTTAATTCATTTTTTGTCTATCTCTATGGTATAATTTCTGCATATATGAATCCCGTTAGAGATGTCGGGTTGATTCTTTCGGGCATGTGACATATTGAAGATATTAAATACATTACAAATTTTAATTTTAAATACGTTCGCCTTAGGCGAACTATCTCTAACGGGATGAAAAAAACATTTTTGCAAAAATTTATTCCCATTATTATCGCTGTTGTTTTAATCGGTGTGACATTCGGAGCTGGTTTTTATATAGGGAAAAATCAAAAACGAACGAGTGAAACTGTTGTTAATGTAATTAACAAAGATGGTTCTGAAACGACAAAAGCTGATTTCGATGATTTTTGGAGAGTGTGGAACATTTTGGGTGAAAAATATGTTGATCAAGGAGAAATTACTGACCAGGATAAGGTCTGGGGAGCAATTCAGGGACTAGCATCATCATACAAAGATCCTTATACAGTTTTTATGCCACCATCAGAATCAGAAATGTTTAACGAAGACATTCAGGGCTCATTTAGTGGAGTTGGAATGGAAATTGGCATGAGAGATGGAATGGTTACTGTGGTAGCCCCATTAAAAGATACTCCGGCAGAAAAAGCGGGGATAAAGCCGGGAGATAAATTAATCAAAATTGATGACAAAATAACATCTGATCTCGGAACAGATCAGGCAGTTAAATTGATTCGTGGGGAAAAAGGAACCGCCGTTAAATTGACAATTTCCAGAGAGGGCGTCAGCGAATTGCTAGAAATTTCTGTTGTTAGAGATAATATCAATATTCCAACCATTGATACAAAAATAGAAGGTGATGTCTTTATTATTAGTCTTTACAATTTTTCCGCTACTTCATCAAATCTGTTTAAAGATGCATTAAGGCAATTTGTTGAATCAAATAAAACAAAATTAATTTTGGACTTGAGGGGTAACCCAGGAGGATATTTAGAAGCGGCTGTTGATATGGCAAGTTGGTTTTTGCCTGCTGGCAAGGTAATTGTGACTGAAGATTATGGAAGTGATGAAAAAAACAAGGAACACCGCAGTCGTGGTTACGATATTTTTAATGATAATTTGAAATTTGTTATACTGGTTAACGAGGGTTCTGCGTCAGCCTCAGAAATCTTGGCGGGAGCATTGCGAGAGCAAGGAATCGCAAAATTAGTTGGGGCAAAGACTTTTGGGAAAGGCTCTGTTCAAGAATTAATTCCCGTTACAGCAGACACTTCTCTGAAAGTAACTGTTGCTAAATGGTTGACACCAAACGGAAATTCTATTTCAGGAAATGGTCTAGTGCCTGATTACGAAGTAAAATTAACACAAGAGGATTTTGATGCGGGGAAAGATCCTCAGATTGAGAAAGCTTTGGAGATATTACATCAATAACACCAATAATAGATTTTTTCTTCCGTATTTGTTAAAGTTTATGTGTTGAATTGAATTATCAGTAAATCCTATAAATTATGAAAGTTATATTGTTACAAAATGTTGCCAAGACTGGCAGAAAATATGAAGTGAAAGAAGTGTCAGACGGTTATGCATTAAATTATTTGATTCCCAGCAAATTGGCAAAAATTGCCACAACCAGCGCCTTGAGAGAGCTTGAGACAGAAAAATTACAACAAGAACATTCAGAAAAGAAGAAAGAAATGGGATTGATTCAAAGTATTGAACAATTAAAAGATTCTGTAATAAGTATTTCTGCAAAAATTAATGAGGAGGGAAAACTTTTTGCTGGAATTGATAAGGGGGATATCATTAACGCAATCAAAGATCAAAAAGCTCTTGATGTGAGTGCTGATAATATCGTTTTAGAAAAACCAATAAAAGATGCTCGCGAGCACAAGATAACAATCAAAGCAGGGGACAAGAAGACAGAATTTATACTTAATATAATTCCTCGAGGATAAATTAAAAAACACACCGATTATTTAATCGGTGTGTTTTTTAATTTACTTGTTTATTTTACACTTACAACCTTCTTTACTTTTACTGATCCGTCAAAACTTGTATGTCTTTTGTTTGTAAATTTTACAAGACCATCTTTTGTTGCAAATAGGGTATGATCTTTTCCGACACCCACATTAGATCCAGCCATTATTTTTGTTCCTCTTTGGCGAACCAAAACAGAACCAACTTTTGCGGTTTGTCCGTCGTAAAGTTTTGTTCCAAGATATTTAGGATTTGAATCCTTTAGATTTTTCGCCGATCCGCCGGCTTTTCTATGTGCCATAGTTTAGTTGTTAGTTATTAGTTTTTAGTTGATAGTAAATTTCCAACTATCGTTTTTACTGTATAATAAATACAATATGAGAGAAAGTATAGGATATTTAATCAATAAAATCAAGTCGGCAATTAGACTTTTAAACAAAAATGATGTTTTTATTGTTATCCTGATTATTTTTTCTAGCGCTGCTTCTTTTGGGCTAGGGAGACTTTCAAAAATAGAAGAAAGCAGACCTGACTTACAAATATCTTCTGTTGCAAATTTGATAAATAATCAAGAGATAGAAGGGAAGTATGTTGCCTCAAAAAATGGGACAAAATATCATTTGCCGTGGTGTTCAGGGGCTCAAACTATTAGCGAAATTAATAAAATATGGTTTGAAACCAAAGAAGAAGCGGAGAGTAGGGGATACACGCCAGCTAAAAACTGTAAGGGCTTATAGACCCTTACAATTTTTAGCTGTAATTTCTAAATTATAATTTCTAATTTCTAAAAAATTTAGCATTTATTTACGATCGTTTTTAAATGCTAGATTTTTTAAATTATTCATCGCCCCCTATTTTTAAACAGTATTGACAGTTGACAAAGATTTGTTTTGTGGTAGGATTTTAAGCAGAAACTTTCTTTTTTTTTAATCTTTTCTCAGGAGGCATTATGGCACAACATCTAACCGTCATCACTGCATTTGGACAAATCCTCAATCCTCTTTACGGCATTACTCCGAGGATGATGGGGGCGGAGGACGGTAAATTCGGTTTTGTCGAGGAGGACTTTCCGGGGGTAAATCGGGGGGACATGTTCGTGGTTGCTCACCCCGATCATTTCGCCAACAGGGCCGTCGGAGATTTTTCTTCGGAGAATCTCCAGCACGACCTCGGCAGGTTCGAAGGTTATGATGATGAGTCGTCTCTTGTCGGTGATGAGCCCATCTTTCCCGACGAGCAGGCGATGTGTGACCCAGCTTACGCCGAGGCATGGACAAGATTCATCGCCGAAAAGGGCG
>Ga0209541_10017742_pt1 | contig 10378 bp, 9 predicted proteins | sample RifCSPlowO2_01_FD_184027 | JGI IMG/M metagenome (GOLD analysis project Ga0209541, IMG submission 184027) | Groundwater microbial communities from Rifle, Colorado - Rifle CSP2_plank lowO2_0.1 (SPAdes) (version 2) | ecosystem: Environmental > Aquatic > Deep subsurface > Groundwater | place: Rifle... | reverse complement strand
CTCGACCCGCCTACCGGTGACGCGCTCCGGGTGATGGTGACAAATGGGAAGCTGACGGAGCAGCTGGAGGTAATAATTTCTCAAAAAATGTAAAGTGCAAAGCGCAAAATGCAAAACAACAACTCAAAACCTAAAATATTTTGAATTTTGCACTGTTATTTTGCGTTTTTAGTTTTGCGATTTACGCTTAGTATGACTATCATCGCCTCCGCTCCTACGCGCATCGACCTCGCTGGTGGGACTTTAGATTTGGAGCCCTTGTATCTCTTCCATCCCGGAGCGTGTTCGGTCAATTTGGCGGTTACTCTGCCGGCGACGGTGCGGTTGTCGCCGCGCCGTGGTACGGCGGTTGATTTGATCGCGCGCGACCGTAGGCAGACGGTTCGGGCTGCCGCGTTGCGGAAGTTATCAGATCGGCGGCTGCCGTTGCTGGTTGCCGCCGCGCGTCACTTTATGCCTGCCACCGGTTTCACGCTAGTGACCGACTGCGCCGCGCCGGCAGGTTCTGGCCTTGGCGGTTCATCGTCATTAGCAATTGCACTCGTTGCCGCGTTTCGAAAATGGCAGCGCCTGCCGTTGAATCGGGATGAAACACTGACCATAGCGAAAGGAATTGAAACCTCGGTTATTCAAGTGCCAACGGGTTTCCAGGATTATTTGCCCGCGTTATACGGCGGCCTGAATGTCTGGCATTTTGGCGTATCCGGCATCCGACACGAGCCCCTTCGACTCAGTACAGGGTTTATGAAAATTTTGGAGCGTCAATTGGTGTTGGCGTATACCGGCGTGCCGCATTTTTCCGGTATGAATAATTGGGAAATATTCAAACGGCACGTGGACGGCAACCAAAAAATTTACAACCTTTTTGAACAGCTGTGGGATAATGCACTGGCGATGGCAAGCGCGTTGAAAGCGCAGAACCTGGCGCAAGTAGCGCGCGTGCTGAATCGCGATTGGGCCACGCGCAAAAAGCTCGCGCCGGGGGTAAGCACGCCAAAGATCGACCGCCTGATCGCCGATGGCAAGCGGGTCGGAGTTATCGGTTCGCGCGTCTGCGGCGCCGGTGGGGGAGGGTGCATGGCGTTGCTGGTAAAAACTGGAAAGGCAGAAATTTTACGACTCTGGTTGAACAATAAAAAAATTCGAGTGCTACCGTATAATATTGATATTCAAGGGCTTAAACTTAAGACAAATAATGCATAATGTTATGGTGTCCTCTAAAGGTAACATAAAAGATCCGATAGTTCGGAATATTAAATTTCCTTTAAGTGTTGGATTAGTTTTTGTTGTGATTGGATACCTGATTCTCCTCGCAGGAAGTGGTACGTGGAGCGACTATTTTATTTTGGCTGTACCATTTTTTCTCCTCTCCATTATCTTTCTCCTGTTGTCGTTTGTGGCGACGATTCGTAGCATCGCAATCGGCAAGCAGCAACCAGGTTATAAATCAATATTGATAAAATTATTCTTAACCAATAGTATTGTTCTTCTAGGGCTAATCGTCTTATTTGTGAGCCGGACACGAACTTTGTACGGCAACCAATACATTCCTTTTCTTTCAATTATTATTGCCCTCATTATTAACCTTTCGACACCTAACCGCCGAAAAACAATCCCAGAAGGTGATGGTCAGATCACGCCGCAGATTTCATTTCCAGCAAAAAGAGTAAGCGTAATAATATTGAAGACTTTGGGCATTTTGGCCTTGGTGTATATTTTACTTTCCCTCGCAATTACAAAAATTGGGAGATATCAAACCGACAAAATTGTCGGGAATATTGATTCAAACGGAGGAGAAATTATAGGGAAATCGGGCTTGAAGATAACGATCCCACCTAATGTATTTGAAGAGCGCACAATCGCGAAGATTGTTGTATCGTTGAAACAACATAATTTCATTCTGGAAAGATTTTTACCGAAGACCGGTTTAAAACTCTTGGCACTCCTGTCCATCAACATAAAATCAGGGTGGAAATTGTCCGACATGTTGATCTCTCCGGTTCACGCGAATCTCACTGCTATTCCTGAAATACCCTTAAACTTAAAAATACCTATTGCGCCAGGATACTCGGACACCGTTCTTTTGGGCCAGATTATGAACTGGGGAGATGGGAATGTAGTCCAGGCGATTGATGTTGGCACGGTTAGAGACGGGTATGCTTATTTTGAACCACCCACAATGCAGAACAATCAAACCGTAATGATGTATGGCGATACCTTCATCGTACTTTCTCTCCCTGATAATTCCACAGTATTCACTAAACAATTTAATTGGAGTGGTGTTAAACCCGAATTTATTGATTCACTTACAGCCAAAATTCCTAAGCGTTCGTTAATTTCAGTAAGCGGTGAGAATGGTATTATTACCATTCCAGTGTTCGAGGAGGAATCCATGGTTTATGTTTATTCCCGTAGGTATAATAATTTGAATGATTATTATTACCGCCCCAATCTTCAAACCGAATGGTACAGGACCGATGATATGCAGCTCATAAAAAAGTTTTTTAAGGAATCAGAGATTGAACTATCTCGGCCGAGGTAGGAGATGATAATAATATCATGTCAAAAATTAAGGTTATTATTTTAGCCGCCGGACAGGGCAAACGGTTTGGTTCTCCTCGACCGAAAGTGTTAGCGCAGCTGGGAGATAAACCCATGATTTTGCGTGTCGTTACGGCCGTGGAACAGTCGGGTGTCACCGACCGGCCGGTTGTGGTGGTCGGGGTGGGTGCCGAGCATGTGCGGGAAGTCCTGGGCGATCGCGCCGACTATGTTCTGCAAACCGAACAGCTGGGGACCGGCCATGCCGTCGCCTGCTGTCGGACATTTTTGGAAGACAAGGCCGACGCCATTCAAGTGCTCTACGGCGACCACCCGTTGATTTCGGGCGCAACCATTCGCCAACTGGTTACTGAACACGAACGAACCGTAGCTACCCTCACGATGGGAACGGTCGTCGTGCCGGACTTCGAAGAGTGGCGCCAGGGTTTTTCCAATTTCGGGCGGATCGTGCGTGACGCCTCGGGCAAGCTCCAGCGCATCGTTGAGGTGAAGGATGCCACGCCGGAAGAACGCAATATCCGCGAAGTTAACCCTTCCTATTTTTGTTTCAACGCGCCGTGGCTGTGGGAGAATATCGGGAGGCTGGGGAAAAATAATGCGCAGGACGAATACTATTTAACGGATTTGCTCGGGTTGGCGATCGACCAGGGGAGAATGGTGACGACCGTGCCGATCGCGCCGGCCGAGGCGCTGGGTGCCAACAGTCCCGAACAGTTGGAGGCGATTTGCAAGGTCGCCGGTCATTAAATTTCCATCTCATATGCCCAAGGTGCACATCTCAAGCGGCGCGATCGTGTACACGCGCGAGCAAGGAAAATTTTCGGTGCTCGTGATGCACCGGCAGAAAACGGATAGTTGGCATCTTCCGAAAGGAACGCAAGAGCCGGGCGAGGATTTGCCCGCGACCGCGCGCCGGGAGGTGCGCGAGGAAACCGGTTTGGAGATTGCCTTGGGGCCGTATTTGGGAAAATTGCACTCGGTTATTCATCGCGATGGACAGGTGATCCCCAAGGAAACGCACTATTTTTTGGCTCAGCCGATCGGCGGCAATTTGATCGACCATGATCGTGAGCACGATACGGTGGCATTCGTTGCATACGACCAGGCGCAACGGCACCTTGAGCGTTTTTCTCTCCATGAACGGGAGGGAGAAATCCTCAAGATGGCGTTTGACAAACTCCCGGTAGAGGAGTAAACATCGGAAGTTGAACCTTGTACAAAAAGAAAGGTGGGAAATCGTGTTGAAAGGACTACTCGTCATTCCTGCATGCAACGAAGCGGTTTCGTTGCGACGATTTTTGCCGGCGGTGCGGGAAGTAGCCAGCCGGCTCAACGGCTATCAGCTCGGAATCGTCGTCATCAACGACGGTTCTACCGACGACACGGCGATCGCGGTGCGTGAGTCGGGCGGTGAGGTCGTGAATAACGACCGCAACCGGGGGCTGGGTTTCAGTCTCCGTCGCGGCTACCGTTTGGCTCTCGATCGCGGCTGCGATTTCGCGGTGACGATGGACTCCGATGGCCAGCACACCCCGGCGCTCCTTGGCGCTGTCCTCGACCACTTGGCCGAGGGTGCCGACCTCGTCACCGCCTCCCGTTACCATACGGATTCGGAACGTTTCGATCCGCCGCTCGATCGGGATCTCCTCAACGTCGCTTTCACGGCGGCCATCCACGCGGTGACCGGTTTTCACCACCTCACCGATCCGCTCACTGGGTTTTGGGCGATGAACCGCCGTGTCGCGGCATTTCTCAGCGAGCATCTGACGCTCGAACGGTACGGCACCTGCCTCGAGGGACTGATCAAGTTGTGGTATCTCTGTAAGCCGACCCCGAAGCTCGTCGAGGTGCCGCATCCGGCGATCTACGCCAACCACGACGGCGGATGTCTCAACCGCGAGTATTCTCCATCCAACCAGGAGATGCGCGTCGAGCGTTTCGGCACCCACGCGTTGCACGTGATTGCCGCGCTCCAGGCCGTCGCGGCAGCTGGCCACGGCGAAGAGGTGGCAGATAGTATTCGGGCCTGGCGGCAAATGATCCAGGATATCTAACCGCGAAGTTCTTCGCGAACGTTCGGCCAATAATAGTCACAAATGGCCATGCTCTTTGAAGGCGTCTTTCAAACGGAAGACGCTTTTTTATTTTCGGCCGCAAGATCCCGAAGCCTCCGAGGCGAGGGTGAATTGCGAGCGGGAAATTAACCCGCCGGAAGTCAGTTGAAGAGCGATAGATAAATTGAGACTGTAGAAAAATGGATAGTATTCGGTCATTGCGAGGAGTCCGCCCTAGGCAACGACGTGGCAATCTGACCGCCTCGGTCATCCCGAGCTCGGTCGAGGGATCTCATCACGCAACCCAAGGGATTGTCCGCCCCAGGCGGATCTGCCCAGGGCACGACTTCGCCGGGCTCGCGTTGACGAAAGGTATTTTTCTACAGTCTCAAATTCGGATGAGCCGCAGGCGGCTACCGCGCCCTTCGAACGCTGCTTTACACTTTTATTCATCACGTGGACTGTAGGCGGGTTGGTACCTAAATTTTCTTACCCCGCAGCGTGGAAAGGGTGGGTCGCTCGTCTTGCTAAAGTAGTCCCGCCTCCGCTATGCTGATAGCACCTTTGGTAAATATTTTTTATGTCGCAAGTCATAGAACTTCATCCGCATTCCAAGTACTCGCGCGCGTGTTCGCCACAGCTCACTATTGTAAATATTGATATCACCTGTGCGCGCAAGGGCGTTTCCGTGATGGGCACGGGTGATTTTACCCACCCAGGATGGTTCTCCGAGATACGAAAAACTTTGGAGCCGGCTGAACCGGGCCTCTACAAAGTACGCGGCTCAAAAACCGGCACGCGGTTTTTGTGCACGTCAGAAATTGCCTGCATTTGGACCCAGGGCGGAAAAGTCCGGAGGCTCCACATCGTCATCGTTGCACCCAGTTTGGAAGTGGTGGGAAAAATTAACGCCGCACTGTCAGAAATCGGCAATCTCGCCGCCGACGGGCGGCCGATCCTTGGCCTTGGCGCCAAGGAATTGGCGAAGATCGTTTGGGCCATTGATGAAACCTGTTTGGTAATTCCTGCGCACGCGTGGACGCCATGGTTTTCGGTGTTCGGGTCGTTCTCGGGTTTTGATTCTTTGCAGGAATGTTTTGAAGAACTCACGCCGCGCATCTACGCAATTGAAACCGGGTTGTCGTCGGACCCTCCGATGAACTGGCGCGTTTCGGCGCTCGACTCGGTACTCTTGGTGTCAAACTCCGATGCGCACAGCTTGCCGAATATCGCCCGTGAAGCCAACCGTTTTAATATCGTCCCGGATAAATTGAGTTACGGAGAGATCCACCGCATTATCAAAAAGAAAGACCGGAAAGGTTTTTTGGGCACGCTTGAATTTTTCCCGGAGGAGGGGATGTACCATTTCGACGGTCACCGCGCGTGCCAAAAATCGTTTGCGCCGTCCGAAACCAAGCGGCTCGGGGGAAAATGTCCGTCTTGCGGCAAACCCGTCACCGTGGGGGTTTTATCTCGGGTGGAGCAGCTCGCCGACCGGCCGGAAGGATTCAAACCGAAGTCAGCGTTCCCGTTCGTCAAACTCGTGGAGCTCGATAAAATCATTGCCGACGCGCTCGGTATCAAATCACGCCATTCCAAAGCGGTGCTGGCGGCGTACGATGATGTATTGGGAAAAGGCAAAACCGAACTTGATATTCTCCTTGATGTTTCCATTCCTGAATTGCAGCGAATGACGTTGCCGGAGATCGCCGAAGGCATCAAACGCGTGCGCGAGGGTAAACTGAAAATTACCCCTGGCTACGACGGGCAGTACGGCAAAGTGGAAATCTTCGGTCCCGGGGAGGTCGCCGCCAGTCAAACGTCGTTATTTTGAGACACATCCATTAGTGTCGGTCCTAACGTCGTCTGCAATTCCCCGGACAAAATATCTGGTAATGATTGATTATTCCTGATATTCTGGTATACTGCAAACGTATGACCCAGCAGTTTACCGCGAACTACAGCAAGCGGGGAAAATGGTACCTCGGGTGGGTGGAAGAAATCCCAGGAGTAAACACCCAGGGAAAAACACTCAAAGAGGCGAGAGAGAACCTGCAAGAAGCCCTTGGATTGATATTGGATGCGAACCGCGCGTTGATGCAGCGCGAACGGACAAAGTCTAAGGTAATCCGTGAGCGCGTGACTGTTTCATACCGATGAAACGGAATACGTTGCTCCGGTATCTCCTGCGGCAAGGCTGCGTACTCATGAGAGAAGGCGCTCGACATAGCGTCTTTTTAAATCCCGTATTGAAACTCACCTCAACGATCCCGCGACATACAGAAATCAACGATTACCTGGCGCGAAAAATCTGCAAAGATTTAGGAGTTGGGCAACCGTAACGGTCGGATTTAAGTGGATTCGAGTTTTCACCTCATCCCCGATCCCGTTGATTGTGAAAAATCACCCAATTGAAGTGGGTGTTTTTTTAATGGGGTCAAGATAGCTCCTCGCCCTCAGCATCTTTTGTCGCTATAATGCCAATGGATATGCAAAAATTGCTGCAAGACAAAAGAATCCAGTTGGCGATTGTCGTCGCGCTGACGTTCTTGGCGTACTTCAATATCTTCCGCAACGAATTCGTCTGGGATGACAAAGACTTTATTCAGCAGTGGCCGGCGATCCAGAGTTGGAGCAATGTGCCGCAGCTGCTTCAGGGCGAGCTGCCGGGGCGGCACGGCGGGGTTTTTCGACCGGTGCGCAGCATTATCTACGTTGCGGCGTACTCGATGCTACAGCAAAATGTTTTTGGCTACCACGTTCTTTCTCTCATGGTACACCTACTGGCGACGGTGCTCGTCTACCTCATCACGGTGAAAATTACCAAGAAATCGTTGCTGGCATTTTTTACCGCCCTACTGTTTGGTCTACAACCGGTCCACACCGAGGCCGTGACCTATATCACGACAAACTTTGACCTATGGGGCATCGTATTTTTACTGGCTTCACTGTATTGGTATTTGCTGCACCTCGAGACGGGGAAAAAATATTGGTACGTCGCGTCGCTCCTATTCTCCGGTCTCGCCGTTTTCACCTATGAGATCGCCCTGGTTTTGCCGCTGATTCTTTTGGCGTATGAAGTAATTTTGAGGAGGTCATCTAAAAACCGTCATTCTGAACTCGTTTCAGAATCTCCGACAAGAATTTTCGCACAGAAACGGAATCCCGAAATATCGGCAGACCCTGAAACAAGTTCAGGGCGACCGGGTCGGTTCGGGATGACAGGAAGATATTTTGAATCGTTTTTAGATAATCTCGGAAAAATCCCGTGGGCAAGAATTTTTAAAACGCTTTTCCCGTATTTTTTGCTGTCCGCAAGCTACTTTGTAATAAAAATTTTCGTCGCACACGTTACCGCTCGGCCAGCACCGCTGCTTGGCGGTAACATCACAAGCCACATCCTCACGATCGTAAAAATCCTGGCGAAGTACGTTACGACTACCGTGCTGCCGATGAATCTGACCACCTATCCGCAGGTCGGCGTGGCAACGTCGTTCTCCGATGGCTCGTTGGTTTTGTCCGCAGCGGTCGTCACCGTGGTGGTAGTCGGAGCCGTGGTCTCCTTGCGGAAAAAGAACGCCATCGTTTTGTGGGCCGTGGCGATTTTTTTCATTTCGCTGCTTCCCGTGATGCAAATGGTGCCATCAAAGATCGTCATGGCCGAGCGCTATCTTTACTTGGCGTCGTTTGGGTTTTGCCTTATCCTTGGTTGGATTCTGTACGCGATGGTCTCGTCGCAACAGCGCGTGAAGGTCTATTTCGGTTACCTGTTTCTTGCCGTCATAGTTAGCGGCTACATTTTTACGACGGTCACACGGAACCAGGACTGGCGGAGCGAAGCGGTTCTGTGGGCGAAAACTGTGGCACAAGCACCACAGGACGCTCGAGCCCAGCACAATTTCGGCGCGGTTCTTTCTCAGCGGGGTGACTACCGGCAGGCGATCATGGTTTTCCAGAAGGCCGTAACACTCGACCCGGGTTACGTCGAGGCCTATAACAGTCTGGGGTTGGTGTTTGAGGCAAGCGAGCAGCATGACCAGGCGATTGTCGCATACCGCAAAGCGCTTATGTTGGAACCGAGGTATTTGGATGCCATCAGAAATTTAGGGGACGTATACGAATCGAAGGAAGAGTATGGTTTGGCCATCGAGCAGTACCAGGCATACCTTGGGTTAGCGCCGAGCGATCCCGCAGTACACAGTAATCTCGGTTTGGTGTATTTGAGTACGAAACGGTTCGACGACGCGGCGCGCAGTTTCGGCAAGGCACTTGAGTTGAATCCGGGGCTTGCGCCGGCAAAGCTTGGCCTGGCGCTGACGTTTGCGTCGCAGGGCAAGTACGCAGAAGCCAAGAAACTTTTGCAGGAAATTCTTGCCGCCGATCCGAACAATGCCGTTGCGAAGGAGAAGTTGATGCTGGTGGAGCAGCTCATGCTGGAAAATAAGGCCGAATAGTTAGAGACAATCTCAAAATATTTTCTCTATCATTCCGGCCTCGGCCTGCCCGCCGTAGCCCGGCAAAGGCGGGAGCCGGAATCCAGACCCGCTACCGTCATTCTGGCGCCACGTCCAGAATCTGATCCTGGGCAAGCCAGGATGACGGATTTGGAGGTACCTGTCCCCCGTGGGGATCACCCATATGGTGAGATTCCCGTTTACCCCGCGACCGCGGGGCTGGTGTTTACCCTCATGCAAATGGGGGCGGAAATGACAAATAGGGGCAAAATTGAATTTTGAGATAGGCTCAATAAAAATTATGCCCCCAGCAGACGGTTCTTCGCGTGCGCAGATTTGATACATCAACGGTCGTTCCCGGTACGCCGGTTGTTGCGAAAAAATAATCCACTCTACGGGGCGATTTTGTAGATATTGGCTTTAGCTGAAAGTGCTGCAGTTTGCGACGTGTGATGTTAAAGGGAAATTTTTTGGCCCGGGCGAAGTTGCTGCCAGCCAAATAGCGTTGTTTTGAGTGTTTCGAAAAAGGGTATTAAAAAAATCCGCCGGTGGCGGATTTTTTGGTCATCTTCACGCAGCTGAAATTGTCGAGCAATATCGTTCCTCATTTTTTATTACCGCTGGTTCGCGACGCTACCTATTCTAAGAGTAAAAGAGTCGGCACGACAAAGGGAAAAATTCCGTACAGCGTATCACTCACCGAATGAGAGCGTCGGTCAACGGCGATAAATATCTGGACGCAGAAAATGAACGAGAGGATTACCGAAACCCAACCCGCCAGCTTGTCGGGCGATACGCCCATCCCCACATTTTGGACCAAGCATTTTTTATGTGTATGTGGAGATATATGGATAGTTTATTGTAAATTTATACTAAATGTTTTTTCGTAAAAGCAAATCCTGAGCCCTGCTTTAAATATTTTTCAAAAACGAGCGCCTTCTTTTTGTCTCTAAACGCGCAATACCATACAAGTCGGTATGGTATTTTCGAGGAAGTATATCGTACTTCGCCACGGTTATGTTCCTGTAGACGTCTTTTTAAATCTTCTGTTGAACCAATGTAGAAACTTTCGTCTTTTAGGCTTTGAATTATGTAAATGTAATACATGGCTGTAGTCCTGCTTCGCCCGAGGCTACACAGGACACTTCTTCGCTTTACTTCATTCTTTGTTGATAAATAATTATAGAGGTGCTTGTACTTCGTAGCTCCGAGCATGAGCGAGGAGCGAAGAAGTGGTGTTTGTTTGAAAAAGTCAGAACCCATTTTGCGGAGAACCCTGAAAACTAATGCGGACTCGGCAGGGCGAAA
>Ga0209541_10017741_pt1 | contig 10378 bp, 10 predicted proteins | sample RifCSPlowO2_01_FD_184027 | JGI IMG/M metagenome (GOLD analysis project Ga0209541, IMG submission 184027) | Groundwater microbial communities from Rifle, Colorado - Rifle CSP2_plank lowO2_0.1 (SPAdes) (version 2) | ecosystem: Environmental > Aquatic > Deep subsurface > Groundwater | place... | reverse complement strand
AATAATTATATTTGGAAGTTATGCAAAAAATATTTCAAAATCAGAAAGCGATATCGATATTTACATAGAAACAGAAAACCTGAGTACAAAGAAAAAAATAGAAGAAATAAATTCAAAATTAAGCATCAAAATAGGAAAATTCAATAAAGACTCTTTGCTCATTAAAGAAATAATAAAAAACCATATAATATTGAAAGGGGCTGAAAAATTTTATGAACAGATTTTTAATTAAACTAAAAACACAGAAAAAAATAGAAATAGTTGGGAGATCTCAAGAAATGTGCGAATCTTATTTAATAAAGTCAGAAAACTGCTTAAGATCTGCAAAAATCCTGTTAAAAGAGTCACTCTATGAAAACTCAATAATTAACTCTTATTACGCAATGTATAACTGTGTCTTGGCATTATTTTTCGAATGCGGGATAAAATGTGAGAGTCATATAGGTTCAATAATTCTGTTAAGAGAAATTTTTAACTTACCAATATTAGCCAAATCACTAGAAGAAGTTAAAAAATCAAGAATTGACAGTCAGTATTATATTTCTGATACTAAAGAAGAAGCAAACCAAATCACTGCTCAAAAAGCGATAAGTGGTTCAGAAAGTTTCATTTTGGAATTAAAAACTTTTATTAAAACAATTAAAGATTCTGAGATCGATAAAATAAAAGATAGTCTAAATCTATCTGAAAAAGAGGTATAATCCTCAATTGCTCTAATAAAATTGAATTTAAAAACATTTCTCAATTATATAAAAATTGTGATGTCTGGAAATAGTGTTACATTTATTTAACCGTTATCTCTCAGTTTATCTGAGGTGATAAATATGCTTAATTTTAATAAAAAGAAATGGATAATAAGCACTGAGAGATAGGCCTGTAGGTAGGAAAGTGGATGAAATTCCTAAACAGATACAAGGTAAGATTCTTACATTAAGAAAACAAAACTGCGGTATAAGAAAGATTACTGGTTTACTGGAACAGGAAGGAATAAAAATAAGCAAAGAAAAGGTAACAAGAGTTTTGTTAGCTAATAATCTTCATGTTTTTGAACCAAAAAAAGGTAAAAGATACAAATATATCAAGTGGCAAAGAAAGCACTCTAATAGCCTCTGGCAGACTGATTTCTGCTGGGTAGAGAAACTTGGTTGTTGGTTAACTGCTTGGCTAGATGATCATTCAAGATTAATTACAGCAGCAGATTATATAACAGAAGCAACTGCAGAAGCTTCTCTTAATTTATTTGAAAAGAGTGTAAGAAAGTGGGGATTGCCAAGGGAAACATTAAGTGATAGGGGAGCTCAATATTACAGTGGCCCTGGAGAAGCATGTGGATTCTTAGAACATTTACAATCTAAGGGCGTGAAACATATTTATGCCTCTGTAAAGAAACCAACTACTTGTGGCAAGATGGAACGATGGTGGGGGGACTCACAATACAGAGAGATGGAATTTTCCTAGCTTAATGACTTTCGTTAATCACTATAACTACAAACGACCACTATAGAAAATAAAAGAAGAATAAAAAGTAGAATCCTACTTCTTATTTCTTTCTATTAATAAGAGCTAATCCAGCCAAAACTAAGATTACAATAAATCCTACAAGCAAGTTACTCATTCCACCAGTTGCTCCAATACCAGTTGTAAATCCTGTTGGTCCTATCGGACTATTGCTTCCTGCTGGCATATTTATATTACTCTTTGCTGCTGTACTTGAAATCTGTCCTTTAGATGGATTTGTTCTCCCTGTAAAGCCTTGGATATTTGCTTCTAGCGCTACACAGCTTTGATAATCTCCAGGACTATCCTCAGCATATGGATCAGGATCATCATACTTGTAATTGCCAGCTGTTCCAGTTACACAACACTTTGTATCAATTGCTTTTAAGCCTGTATTGCCTGGCTGAATACCTTCAATAACAGGAAGGCAACATCCTTCATCAACTTGCGTATTACAATTATCATCTAAAGAGTTTCCACAAATCTCATTAGCACCAGGATTAACACCTGGATTGTTATCGCTGCAGTCGATAGAACCACAACTCCCACCTTCAACAGAGTAACCATCATTGTCATTATCTGTACAACACTGTGCAGGAGCTGTACCACAAATCATATAGTCCCCACTGCTTGTTCCACCATATGCTGAGCCATCTCCTCTACAGGTATACCACATTCTTAGTGCACCACTATCAAATATTACTGCTGGTGTGTAAGTTCTTTCCTGCCTATATGCAACACCATCAGTTATATGCATCAGTGGATTATTAGGATCTCTCACCCAGTTTAAGCCATCGGTTGATGTTGCCACACCTATACCATGATTTGATTCTGTTGTTCCACCAGAATACCACATTTTCCAGTTTCCATTTGAAAGCTTGATTACAGTTCCAAATGTTGTATAAGAACTATCCCAGTTGTCTGTATTTCCCCATGGCCCAGTGTTTCCCCTTGGCAGAACTGTACCATACCCTTGAAAATTTATGCCATCTGAAGAATAAGCGAGTCCAATTTCTTCACTACCTCCATCTGGGGTGACATCGAAATACAATGCATATGTATAGTCAAAAGGATTAGCTCCTGTATTTGTTGCAGTTGGATTATAAATAAGATCAATCGGACCATAAGACCCATAATTCCAATTTGGATATATCCCAGAAACTATGCTTCCTGTAAGTGGCTGATCATTTGCCCAGTTTATACCATCAGTTGATGTTGCATGACGAATAGCGCTTGGACTATAAAGTACATTTTGATCCCAGTACCAAATATGGAATGTACCACCAATTTTTTCGACTAGAGGATGATTACAATTTTGCAAACCAGAAAGAGGATTTGTCTGCTGAGTCCATGTTGAACCATCTGTCGAGGTTGCATAACCACAACCACTACCACTTCCATACCACATCCTATACACGCTACTATCTTTAACAACTGTAGGATAATAGGTCTTTAAAGAGCCCATTCCAAACAAAGGGCCTTGGTCAACAAGACTTCCGCAAGTCGTTGCTGCACTCGATGACCCTACTAATAATAAACTAAAAACCGCTAACATAATTAAAATTCTTTTCATTATTTTCACCTCTTATTTTTTTAAAAATTTGCTTAACATTATTTCTTTGTTTTTATTTATAAACATTAGCTACCATCTTACAGTTATAAAATTCTTAAATCCATAATCTTTATATCCCATTTATTTATAGTATTTCAAATGATGCAGCATAAAGAACAAAGGGTTGGAGTTTTTGTTGATGTTCAAAATCTCTATTACTCTGCTAAAAATATGTATAAAGCTAAAATAAACTTCAAAGAATTACTAAAAAGAGCAGTAAATGGCAGAAAATTAGTAAGGGCAATATCATATGTGATTAGAGCAGATGTTGCAGAAGAGCATACTTTTTTCGGTGCATTGGAAAATATTGGTTTTGAAGTAAAATCAAAAGATTTACAGGTCTTTTATGGGGGTTTTAAAAAAGGAGACTGGGATGTAGGAATAGCAATGGATACCATAGAATTAGCTCCTAGACTAGACACAATAATTTTGGTTTCGGGAGACGGCGATTACATCCCTTTGGTTCAGCATTTGCAAAGAGCATTAGGTTGTAGGGTAGAAGTAATGGCCTTTGGAAAAAGTTGTTCATCAAGATTAAAAGAAGAAGCTGATGAATTTATAGACATGGATAATCAAAGTAAATTTTTAATAAAAAGAGAACCTTCAAGATTATAATAATTAAAACAAAGAGGTGATTTTCATTTTAAAGCAGAAGCCTTTGAATCATAAAGGGGGTTTATATATTTATGGTGTCAATTTTAAAAAAACAGAAAGTTTATGTAATAATGGATTAAAAAATTTAAAAAACTTTCTTTATGCAGTTTTAGATAAATGCCCAGATAAATTATTTAATTCAGGTCCAAGAAGCAGCCAGTTAAAATTTAAATTTGAAAATCTGAAATTAACAGAAATAAAAAATCATGAAATATCTTTATTAGCTAAAAAATCATTTGAAAGTTATAATGATCTTTACAGAACAGCACATTCTAAAGTACAAATGTTTATGTTAGAAAATGATCAAACTACTATTGCAATGGAAATACCTTTATGGCTTTATTCTAACGAATTAAACGATTTTGAAAAAATATTCCAATCAAAAGAAGCTTTAACAGGCCATATAGATTTAATAAAAATTGACAATGATTTAGTTTGGGTATGGGATTATAAGCCAAATGCTTCTAAAGAAGAATTTGCATCAACACAAGTTTATTTTTATGCCTTAATGCTTTCAAAACGCACGAATATCCCTTTAAATAAAATCAGGTGTGGTTATTTTGATGAGTCTTCAACATTTGTTTTTAAACCAGAAGAAATTTTTTTAAAAGAATTAACAAATTCAAAGGATTTACTTGATTTTAATTAGAAAATTCTATTAGCCGTTTTCTTGCCTAGTAAATAATCTTCAGCATCCATTCTGCATTTTATGCCTAATTCAGACAATAAGTCTATTATCTCTGAAATGGTTAGTCCTGCAATTTCAGCAGCTCTCCCTAAGGATATTTTCCCTTCCTTGTATTGTATTAATGCAAAATGTATCTTACCTAGCTCAAGCAACTCTCTTATTGTAGTTGATTTATCCTTTTTAAACTTCAATGCAATATCCTTAACTACTTCAAGGTCTTCCCTAGGAAGTCTCACAGTTAATACATTATTCATTCTTTCCATTTTTTAAATCCTCCTCAAAATCCTGAATTACCTTATCTGAATATCTTCCGAATTTTTTCAGATTTTCTTTGAAAATACTCGCTTCTGATTCTTCAATTTTTCCCTTTCTATACATTGTAGCCAAAATATTCAGATTGGTTGTAAAGGATATATCTAATATCTTACAGGCATTCATAGCCTTTCTATCATCCGTAATTAAATATTTTTTGTTTTCCATACACCAAACAATAGCCTCAGCTTCTCCCATTCCCAAGCTAAACTCGTCCTTTATTTTTTTATAGAGATTCAAATCCTTTATCCCTAAAATCTTAATCTTTCCTTCTTTTACTCTTGCTTTTATTATCTTTGCATCAAAAGCATCTTTTTTCAAGGTGCATTCCTTATAAATCCCCATTGTTATCACAAGTTGCACCTTTATAGACCTTAAAACATTATCTAACATTCCCGCCTTTGCCATTAGGATCAATGAAGAGCTATCAGCCACGATCATGTAATACAATATACTACTTAAGTAGTATTTAAATATTTCGTTTTCAAACCAGAAGAAATTTTTTTAAAAGAATTAACAAATTCAAAGGATTTACTTGATTTTAATTAATCCTCTTTATAGAATTTGTGCTTAAAATTACCTTCTAAATTTCTTTCTTCTAATTTTGAATAATCCCATTTAGGTTTTATATTTTTAGTATGGTAATGAGTAGCCCCATTTGTAGGATCTTTATATCTACTATTTAAAACTCCTCTTGCAACTTCTAAACATTCTTTAAAAGATTTAATATCAGAAGGATCCATTAATTTTGCCCTATTTGGATCATTCTCATTAAAGCAACTATATTGCCTTTTTTTAAGTAAAACTGCTTTTAAATTATTTTCACCATTCCATTTTTTACTGTCTTTATTCCTGTTTAAGGCAGTATAAGCAATAGCTATTTTTTCTTCTTTAGAACACCCTCTAGCCTCTCCATACAACATTCTAGCGAATAACATCTCTTCAGAATCTTTACTTAAGTCGCTAGTTTTATAAGATTCTTCAGCTAAAACCTCTAAACCACTTAAAGCTAAACCTGCTGTAAAACCACTTAAAAGCTTCAAAAAACCCCTTCTATCCATATAATCTTCCATATAAAATCAAAGCTTTTTTAGTATATAAGCCTTTCGTTACCGATTAGTTATAAAAATCTTTTAACTTTCATCTTAAAAGCTATTCTATTCATATCCTGCCTTTTTCCTTTCCTAAAAAACTGCTTTAATTTTCCCTTTAAACCCTTTTCTTTATAATCTTCTCCAATTAAAGCCCCTGCTAATTTTTTATACTCAATTACAGCCTCATTTTCTTTATGCAATGTTAAAGGTTTATTCTTCGATAACGCCTCTAAAATATCAATCTCATGAGGCAAGACAGCTAAAACAGGACAATTTGCAGCATTTTCAATATCTCTTAAACTTAATTCAAATTTTTTATTATAAACTTTATTTAATATTAAACCACCAATTCTAGTATCTTTTTGTCTAGCTAACTTTACAGCCATCAATGTTGAGCTTAAAGTAACATGATCAGGTGTTGTAACAACAAATAATAAATCACTTGCTATCATTGTTGCTAATATCTCTTCATTTAAAGTTGGACTAGAGTCTATTAAAATTAAATCATAATCTTTCTTTAAACCCTCTAATTTATCTTTTAATCGATAAGGGTCAACCTCTTTGTAAACTAATGCACCAGGAATAATATCAAAACCATAATCAGTTTCATAAATTGAATCCTTTATATTCGCTTTATTTTCTAAAACATGATGTATTGTTATTTTAGGATTCACATATCCCAAATGCAATGCTAAATTAGGAGCAGAAAAATTTGCATCCACTAATAACACTTTTTTACCAAAATCATTAGCTAAAGCAGCTCCTAAAGCAGTAACTGTAGTAGTCTTTCCAACCCCTCCCTTTATCGAAATAACGCCATAAATTTTTCCCATTTTTTAATTATTTCCTTTGAAATATCTCTTTAACCTTTCTAATGTTTCCTTCCTTTTTACAGACTTCAAAACCTTTTTCCCTTCTGAAGCTTTAACATCCTTCTTGTCGAATTTTATTGTCTTATATCTTTGTAATCTTCTTAATTCATCTTCTTTCTGTAACCTTTTAATCTTTCTCTTTCAAAATATAATATGCCCCTCGATAAGAACCGATTTTTTTGATATAGCCAAACTTAACCATTTCATTAATATCTAATCGTGCAGTTCCGAAAGATACATTATTTATCTTCATATACATTTTTGTTTTCATTGATTTGTTCTCCTTTAGGAATTTTATTGCTTTTAGTTGTCTTTCATTTAGATCTGAGTACTCTTTTATCGGCTTTAAATCACTAGATTTATTTTTTAATACAATCCTAAAAAATTGCTCATATATCCTAAATTCGGGGTCCAGCAGTCCATGTTCCCTCATACTATTTATCATTCTTGGAACACCAGAACCTAATCCTTCCACATAACCGCAATCTCTTAAGATTTTGTATGTCAAGGGGTTTCTTTGGACAGATAGAGTTCCAAATAATTCTTTAGGTAAACCTCGCGGTAAAGAACCGGGATTAGTTATCTCAATTCTGTCAGCAAAAATATATATCTGTATAGCATCTTTACTAAAGTAATCTCTGTGAGCAACTGCATTAACTATTGCTTCTCTTATAACATCAACAGGATATTGGTATTTTTCTTCTCTTTTAGCGCCAAGCTTTATCTGAATGCTTTTTGATAGGTTCGTTTTTACAAATGATAACGCCTTTTCTATTGACTCAATCAAATCAGATTGAACAAGTTCATGGGCAATTATTTTCACTGGTTCTATACCTTCAAATCTTACCAGTTTAAGTTCTATTTGCGAGTTAAAGACTATAGGATTTTTCGCAAAAAACAAAAGAGCAGAATTTTTTATTTTAAAATCTCCATTTTTAGTGGCTAATTTCATGCTTATTAAGAAATCTTCAATAGAATGCGATTTGAAATAATCCAATTGTTTTCTTATACTAAGATAATCTTTTATTTTGTTTTCATCAATATCTGATATTTTAGCATTGCTTGGCGTTTCATCAAAGCATAAAATTTGTTTACTTCTCAAAAAATCAACTATTTGATTACCTTCAATCTTTTTTAAGGTACTACCAATTCTTACCCATATAACCCCCTGAAAAGTATGAAATGTGTTATCTATTGCCCTTTGAATGACAATCGTTATGACTTTTTTATTGTTAATATTAAGGACTTCCACTGAGGGTATTATTGGCGGAGAAACAGTTTGGGCAGATGAGGATATTTTTTGCTGTAGTTTATCTGCTTCTTCTTTTAACCCAATCACTTCTTTTTTAGTATTAACTCCAACAATTAGTATCCCTCCATAAGTATTTGCAAACCCGCACATTATTTTTGAGAACTCTTGAGAGCTATGGAACGACTCCTTAAACTCAACTTCCTGAGATTCACCAGATTCGATTATCTTTAAAATTTGGTCTTTATCCATATTACTCACTTTAGTATCATTAACTATCAATAGTAATCAATAGTAAATTGATAGTATTTATAAATCTATTTGTCCCATTTTAATTATTTCCCTTGAAATATCTTTTTAACCTTTCTAATGTTTCCTCCCTTTTTACAGACTTCAAAAACTTTTTTCCTTCTAAAACTTTAATGTCTTTATTTTCTTTTAAGATATTTGTTTCAAATGTTCTTCTATTTATTTCCTCTCTGCTCAATATATCCTTTAATCTATTTACCATTCCTTCCCTGCTAATTTTGGATAATCTATTCTTATCAGAAGTTTCTTTTAGTAATCTTTCAATATCTTTTTCATTTCCTAGTTTTATTGCCTCATACCTTTGTAATCTTCTTAATTCATCTTCCCTTTGCATCCTTTCTAATCTTTCTCTTACACCTGATTTCTTTAATTTAAATCCTAAAGATTCTAAACTTGTTTTATCATAAATATTATTTGTTTTTATTGATTTATCCTCTTCAAATTTATTAATTTTTATCTCTTCTGGTAATTTAACTTTAAGTCCAAAAGTCTTTAACTTCTCTGTATCATGATAAATCTCCTTTCTCTTACTTTTTTCATAAACTGCTTTAATCAATCTACCAATTTCTTTAAAACTATTCTTTAAACTCAAACCAAAATAATAACCACTAACATTTACACCTTTCCAGATACCCTTTCCAAATCTTTCTATTAATCCAGACTTTCTAACATTAAACTCCTCAACTTTCAAAGCATTAATATCCCTATAAATATCTCTATGTTGCAATACAGTTCTGTAAGCCTTATGTTGAAGCCTATACAATCTTATATGATTTATACTTCTTCCAATTCCTGTAGAAATTCTTTCAAATAATCCAGGCTTCTTTACTTTTATTTTATAGAGGTCCAAATTATTTAGGTCACTATAAATCTCTCTTCTGGCTTTTAACTTTTTATAGTTATATTTACTAATATTTCTTAATCTGAAATAACTAGATTTAACAAATAAAATAACCCCATAATAAATGTTTTTAACTAAGTTGTAACCTAATTTACCAATGTAACTTACTAAATTATAAATATTTTTAACTAAGAATCTAACTACACCATAGACTGCTTTAATTAAATAAATTCCCCCATTGAATACAGTTTTAATATATCTTAATTTATCTTTTCTAACTAAAGGTCTTCTTTGTACAGCTTCAACATGCCTCTCTTTATGCATAAAAGCATGTATGTAGGTTTTATTTAAAGTTATTAATCCCCACACAAATAAAATTCCAAATAATCCAACTAAGATTAATAAATAAAATTCATTGAACTTTATTAATTCTACTGTCTGTTTTCCACCTTTTTCTTTTACTTTAAATCTTTGTTCACTAAATGCTTTTAGATCCTTTTCATAAGTTATATCTACTTTTATTATATATTCCGCAGGTTTTAATCTTAATTCGCTAAATATCTTTTTATAGGATACAATCCCCTCTACTGCTCTAGTTTCTTTTGTTTCAAATAATAGATTATCATCCAAATCAAATATCTTATAATTTATTTGTACATCAACCTTTCCTGATGCTGCAGCATTAATTAAATCTAAAAATACTACTAGTGCTTCATTCTCAGTCAATTCTATATTTTTTAATTCAGCCTTTACATCAAATAATGCTTTTTTAGCCTCAGGGGTGCAGGTTCTTAATTCATCAGGTCTTCCCTCAAAGCCATCACATGTTCCTTTATTGGTACACTCTCTTGTTTGTTTAGCATTTTCAGGACAAACATCTGGAGTCCAATCAGTACATACCCAATTATAAGTACATTCTTCTGGAAGGGGCGTAATTGTTGGACCAGGTACACCAGTGCTTGTACCACCGCCACCCCCTCCTGTACCCCCACTGGGCTGTGAAATTGCTTGAATCTCTTTACTGCTTGAGTTTTTATAAACTGAATCTGAACCATCTGTAGAATTGATCTGTATTATTAAATTCTGACCAGCAGTTAAAACATTACTGAAAGTTGCGTTAACAACAGTTCCGTTACTTACATCAGTAAAACTTGTTGAATTGCTTGAAACATTATTAATAAATAATCTAATAGTTATATTCATTCTATCATTATCGTCATCCCAAACTAAAGTCGAACCATTTACAAAAG
>Ga0209541_10017739_pt1 | contig 10380 bp, 7 predicted proteins | sample RifCSPlowO2_01_FD_184027 | JGI IMG/M metagenome (GOLD analysis project Ga0209541, IMG submission 184027) | Groundwater microbial communities from Rifle, Colorado - Rifle CSP2_plank lowO2_0.1 (SPAdes) (version 2) | ecosystem: Environmental > Aquatic > Deep subsurface > Groundwater | place: Rifle... | reverse complement strand
CGTAATCGAGAATGATGAACATGACGATCGGGCGGATCTCGTCGGCCAGTTCACGGAGGGTAAAGACGGTAATCTTGCTGTCCAGATCAATGTTGCTTTGCTGGTCGAAGATTCCCTTGAGGGCACCGATGACGTAGCGCTCCAGGCGGGCGGCCAGGTTTTTGGCGGACTCTTCTTCCATGCCGATGAGGGAACGGTAGAGATCTTCCATGCGCGGGGCTTCAAGGATGTGGGTGGCGGGATCTTCGCTGATGCCCTTCTGGCGGTAAGTGAGGACCAGAGCGCGGTTCAGGGTAGCGTCCTCGATGGGCGACATTGCCCCTAACATAATCTTCAGAAGTGAGTTCAAAAAGAGATATTTGTAGCCCATCTCGTCCTCGGTGCTGTCTTTGGGGTTGGCGATCTGGAAAGGATTGATTTTGTGGGCGGAGGTGGTTGAGAAAGCGATGTAGTTGCCGCCGACGGACTTGGCGATCATTTCATATTCATTTTCCGGGTCGATGACGATGGTGTCGGTGTCGAACATGAAGGAGCGGAGGATCTCGAGCTTGACGAAGTAGGAGTTATGGACAAACATGCCGCCGTGACCGGCCAGAAAAACCTGGTTATTGACGGTAAGGTCGTAGACGTAGGGATGTCGGGATTTTATTTTTTCGATTTTTTCGATTGGATCCCAGAAGAGATCTGAATTTGCAAGTGTGCTGAGGTTTGAAAAGATGTCATCTACTTTTTTAATTTTGTCTTGTAATTTTAGATATTGCCTAAAAAGATACTGGCTTGCCTTGTAGACACGATCGTAAATAGTGTTGGCGTTGGTTTGGGTGACGGCGTTCCAGAGAGTATTATCAAAATCGCCAAGCGACAGACCCAATGTCTTGAAAGAGTGATTTATAGTTCCATAAATTTGCTCCTTGGTAAAAACCGGTCCATGAAGTGTTTGGTAGACTTTGAGGACGGTGTTAATCTGAGGGGTGACTTGATGGGTTTTCATGGTGCGCCAGGTTTGGCCCAATTCTTGCCAGAGTTTTTTGTTTAGTGATTTCTTCGCTGTGCCTTCCAGAGCCAGAGCCTGCCATTGGGGTAGTTTGAGTAGTGAAAATATATTTTCTTTTTCATTTTCGATTTCTGTTAGTCGGGGTTTAATTTCTTCAATTAGTCTGAGAATCTCTCTTGGAGTTGGCTGATATGAATTGTTTTTTAGCTCGATTAGTCTTTGAGGAGCGCCGTTTTCGGTACCGTAGAGGGTGCGGTATATTTGCCCGAATGTCTTTTTGAGGTTGGGGATGATATTGATGTTTGAATTGCCGGTTTTATTGATTAACTGGTGAAGTTTCTCGTTTTTGTAATCAAGATTAAAACCAATTTGGGTGGAAAATTTTCTCAAATTGTCTTGACCGGAAATGGTGAGTTGGTGATAAACATCGCCTTGGTGATTCGAGTTAGTGGCTTTCTTGAATTTTGGATGGATGCGGGTAATAATGCCAAAGTTGTAGAGAAGGTAGGAAAGGTCTGAGGCAAGACCCTTGGATTTGGTGGTACAGGTAACCTCGTGTTGTTCGACACAGCCGTCGCCGCTAAAATAAGAGCGTAAATAGGCGGACTTGGCAGTGTTTTTTTGGGAAAAAAGGGTAGTGGGGACTCTTTTGGTATTGGCTTTTCCAGCGCATCGTTCGAGTTTTATTTTTCGGACAAGTGACTTCGATTTTATTATGACCGCCCTGACAGTCTTCCCGTCGGTATATGTATTGAGATGGTATCTGTATTTTAATTTTTTGCAAAGTGATTTGAGATGATTGATTATTTGAGTATTTGTGTTAGAGATATAGATGGCATTTTTGGTGAGTGATCCTTCGGCGGTGTAGTAGCCGAGGAGCGAGTAGTACTCATCTGAGTGCCTGGCAGTGCTAGAGGTTGATTCGGGTAAGAAACGCGGAAGGGGGAGATGGTCGCCAACCTTAACAGCAGACCCCTCAGCGACGTTGATTTTGGTATTTTTGAGGGTTAATAGGTTGTGGTCGGCGGTGGTAGTAATTTCCCGGCCGGATTTGGTAGTGAAGTGGTAGAGATTCTTAGGGGATTTTTTTCGGGCAGCAACCGTGACTAAGGACCAACCCCCCTTGAGTGTTTTTGGGTCAAACGAATAAACTTTTATTCCTGGATTGATATTACCTTCAATACCCCTTTCCAATTTAACCGAACCCTTCCTTTGGATTATTTTTTCGATCAGAGGACCAATTTGGGTCCGCTTGACCTCGTTGGCAGCGTTCTTAATGATCACCTCATCACTATAGGTCACTGACTTACCAGCGCCGCTAGTTGCGAGGACAAGCATGTTCGCGTTCTCCAGTGAAAAGCGGTCGAAAATGACCAAAGATTCATTATGCATATTGATCCCATAGAGAACGCCTTTGTTATCCGAAAGATCGGAGGAGGTAAAGGGGAAGGTGGTTGAGAGAGCGGTAGTGTCCATGTTCCGGGTCACCAGGAGGCGGTCTTTGAAATAGGGCAGGGTGGTTTTGAAAGCCTCCTCCATGGAAAGAGAGGCAACTTTGCTGACGATGAGAAGGGAGCCGAGGGTGCTTTGAACCTGTTTGGTGATGGTGTTTAGTTCCTTGACCGACTCGGCGCCGATGGTGACGTAGAGAGAAAATTGATAGAAACGCTCGACGCCTTTGACTAATTGTGACTGGAGTGATTTGGCGTCTTCGAGAGCGGCTTCGGTCGCCGCTTGGGGGAGACGGCCGCGCTGGATATCGGTGCTGATTTCGGCTTCCATTTCGGCGATGCGGCGGCGGAGCTGGTCGAGGGTGCCCTTGCTTTCGGTAGGATAGATATACATGGCGATGTCGAGGGAGTGGTTGAAGTTGATGAGCGGTGAGAGCCAGTTGGCGGAGACGTAGCGGGGATAGCCGACGACAAAAAGGGTGCGCAGATAAGTATCGCCGACCTTGAGGTCGGAAAAATCAACCTCGATGGCCGGGGGAGCGATGGTGTTTTGGATATTGGTGATATCGGCCGCGGTTTGTTGGCTGACCTGGGTGGGGATAGCGTTGATGGCCATAGTTATTTTTTGGGTAGATTAATTTCCGGTTTCGGCTGGACAGGGGGCAGGTTTGCCGATTTTTCCTCCGTTTCGGGATGATTTTTGAGAATGGAGGCGCTCGGGTTATAGATGTTGTAGAAGAAGCTGATGAGTTCGGGTGTGGTCATTTGGCGCGCTTTGAGACCAATCCGGGCAAACTGGCGAATGAGGTGATCGCGTTTTGGGTAGAGAGCGAGCATGGCCTTCTCGCCGATATAGGAGAGGTCAAAGGGTGGTTTCTGGGGCGTCTTGGCGAAGGGATTGAAGGCACTGGCGGTGATGCCCAGTTCGACGGTGGAGAAAGGAATGATGACGTAGAAACGTTTTTCAAGAACGCGATTTTCCTTCACTAAACTTTTGATGAATTGACGATATTTGATGATCGCTTCTTTGACTTTTTGCGATTGGACTTCCTGCATTCTTTGATCGAGTAATTCGATGTATTCGGAAACGTCTTTTCGCTGGGAGCGGATGAGGATCTGGATGGGGAAGGAGAGGGAGTTGATGAGGGCGGAATAGGCGTAGATGGTGGCGTCCTGTTCCTCATCGGAAAGTAAACCAAAGTTGAGGGCGGTAGTTTGGAGAACCAGGGCGACACTGCCGTCCTTGCAAAATACCAGATGGTCCTTGATGGTATAAATGTCGAGGTGTTCCTGGGTACTGGCTTTAATATTGCTCATAGCTCATTTTGTATTGCTCATTTGAGATGAGGTTTTGTGATTGACATAAGTATTTTCGTAATTTCAACAGATTCGTTTTTAATTGTATTGATTTTTATATCGTTGCTTTTTTCGATTAGTTCTATCCAATAGACTGTTTCGTTGGCTTCTTTTAAGGCGATATTTAATTTTTGGATAAATTCTTTGTGACTGTATGCTACTTGAGCCTCTTGGTAGTTTGCCCCAATCGAACTTGATGATCTTATAATTTGTTTCGCAAATACTTGATTTTCAAGATTTCTTGGTAACTTCTTAAATAATTTAATAATACTCAGTGTTAGACCGATTACTCTGTTTTTGAATTCTTCCGATCTTTGGTTCATTAAATGATAAATGTTTAATGAGAAATGTTAAATGTTGCTGGCTTTAGCCTGCAACCTAAGGGGTTTGACGATTTGACCGGTCAGATTAAGGGAGTAGGTTTCGAATTGGTAACCGGCTTTCTCGGTGATGATTTGATAAAGGCCGTTTTCTAGGGGCTTGGCGAAAAGGAATTGACCCAGTTGGTTACTTTTGGTGGCGCGTTGACTTAAGCCCGCTGATTTAATTTCGATGAGGCAACCGGGGAGAATTTTGCTATCGGGGGTGAGGGTCATGCCGACTAAAGTATTGGGAGTAGTCGGAGTGAAGGGAATGGGCAGCTGTCCCGCGGGGGCAACAGGCTTGGGAGGTATCGGAGCTTCGATGGGTTTAGTTTCGACGATCGGTTGAGGAACAACCGGAGGCGCTGATCTGGTGACGGCCGTGATCGGCGAGGCGGCCTCCGCCTCACTTTTTTGCCAAACATATTGAGTGGGTGAGTAGATGGATTTGATGAAGGCGATGAGCCATTTGTCCATAGCCCGGCCCTCGATGGGGACAAAGGCGATGCCGGCACCAAGGCCGACGGCGATGGCGGCCAGGGGATATTTGAAGAAGAAAGGCAGGGGAATTTGATAGATGAAGAGACCCAAAATGATGCCGGCCGCAAGCCAGATGAATTGTTTCAGGGTCATGTCGCCGATGAGGCGGAACTTGTAGCCGGCGACGTCCTGTGGAATTGGATGTTGTTCGATGGGCATGAATTTAAGGAATAAGTATTAAGGCTAAAGGCTTTAAGTTAAGTATAAAGTATCAAAGGGTAAGGAAAAAGCTAGATCTGCCTGGATTTCTTGGAGATAGTGGAAAGAATTTTAACTATTTCCAGCGCCTCATTTATATTTTATCCTTTTGCCTTGAGCCTTGTTACTTAAATTCGTGGTAAAATCAGCCATAGTATATGGGTTATTTTTTAGAATTAGGGTTTCCCGTTGACAAAATGGTACTACTGATGGTACTATTTTGGTATGCCTTTGCTCAATTCGAATCTTTCCGCCAACGTCGCTAGAAGTAACTTTTATCAGATTCTCGATGAGGTTGACGGCAATCTGCGTCAGTTTACGGTGTCTCGCCGCGGCAAACCAAAGGTGATGATAATGCCCATCGGTGAATTTGATAGCTGGCAAGAAACGCTGAAGATACTTTCTGATAAGAAATTGTCAGGGAGTATCGTCCGGGCTGTTAAATCGAGAAAGACGTATTCATCTGAAGAGGCAGGCAAGCTAATCGATTGGTAGCCATGGAAATAAGGTATAAAGCCGAGGCGATAAAGGAATTGAAGAAGATTGGTACTAGGGATAAGCCTAAAGTCAAAAAGAAGATAGAGTTGTTAACAAAAAATCCATTGGTGGGTAAACCGTTAGCGGGTAGATTTAGGGGTCTATACAGTCTTCGCGCCTGGCCACTTAGAGTGATCTATAGTTACGACAGAAAGAGACAGGTTGTCACAATCGAAGCCATTGGTTATCGCGGCGATATTTACAAATTATGCTAAAATCAGCCATAGTATATGGGTTATTTTTTATCTGCCTAAGCCATGCCCGAACATGATATGACAGAGCGTGAAAAAAAATTTGGACGGTCTGATGAGCTTCAACCTCCACAGATAGACAAGGAAAGATTTCCAGGTGTCATGGAAGCCGGAAAAAAAGGAGCCGGAGGTGGAACAAAGGTTGAGAACTGGCAAAAATTTGTAGACGCCGCAAACAAGTTGCCTGAAGGAAAGGCCCGCCACGGTTTATATGACCATGCCAGGGAGGCGTTGACGACCGAGCTTAATCGAGCGGTATTGTCTGGTGACGATAAGCGAATAGCGGAAATAGCCGAGAAGTTAGACGAGGTCTACGGATTAATGGAAACCGGGTCGGCTGGACAAAAAAAGGAAACCAAGCCTGGTGAGGTGAATCTTGTAGAGATACAGAGACAGTCGGAATATGTGATTAATCCGATGAATTTTCCTGATATAAGAAAGCAGAGAGCGGCGGCACAGCGGTGGTTGGGGCAGTTTGCAGGAAAGCCGGGGATAACCAAGGATATGGTGGATGGTGTTAGAGATGTGCTGAGCCTGGAACCTGGAAAGGTTTCGGAGGTCGAAATGAGTGAGGAAACGAAGGAGAGTATTGAGATCGATATCCGTATGGCGATGATTGAAGAGTTGGCAGAAAGAGCTCATGCGAACATGGATGTGGCAGTAAGTTTCGGGTCTTTTATTCTGGCCCAGGCAAGGAAATATGGTTATGGAAAAACGCGTTTTCCAAAGACATATGAAGATGAATTTAAGAACGAATACCTTGCTAGAGCTGAGTTGGCGGCTATTTCATCTTTTTGGGATGGTATCGCGGGTCAACTATCTGCAGACTCTGATCCCTATAAAGATATGTCGGTGGGGAAAATCGATAGTTGTCTAAAATTATCTCGTGATTCATACAAGTGGTTGACTGGACCGGGTAGGAAACTAAAGTATAGGGAGGACGACGGTGGGGAACGGGAAGTCCCTGATTTCAGAGTCGAAATGGACAAAGCGGCGAATCTCTTTTATGGAGAGATGATAAATAGGAGACTGAACTTGTGGAAGGTTAGGGGGGAAGATAAGATCGCCAAAATAACCGAGTATGCAAACACATCTGGTATTGATTTTGATGCACTGATTTTGATGTGGAACTTGGCTGACGCTGAATGTTGGCAAGCGAAGATTCAGCAAGGTTTTTTTAACCACCCAGCTTTTCGTTTGGTTAAGCCGTCCGAGCAGAGAGATTTTCAGTCAAGGCAGGGGTGGGCGGTTACTGGAGGAAACAGATTGTGGGTGGACCGCCGAAGGAAATTGAAAGGAGGAATCCCTGCTGAGACAGAATTAGATGTTTATAATGATGAATGCATCAAATTAGCTAAAGTAGGATTTGAGTCCTGGACTAAGTTTGTTCCCAAGTTAGATTCTGCCGGTAATCAAGAAGTGGGTGACGATGGAAAGCTTAAATTTATAACGATGCCTGATCTGTTGAGTGGAGAACAAGCGTTGGGGGGTGGTAATTATCTTGAATTATTGGGTGTAATGGTAAGGCATGTTGCATTTGTTGATGACTTTCTTCCTCAGAAGGAGGTGATGACTAGTATTTCGAAGGGGGCTGCGGCGTGGGCGGCGATAGAAGCGATTGGGAAAACTGAGCCAAAACAGTTGGCGCCTAAAATGTTGTCTGACATACGAAATAAGATGGAGCTTGCTTTATTTAGACTAAAAGAGGGTAATAGTGCTGATTTGCGAATGGAAGCTGCGAGGCAGGAAACGGGAAGGCATCTTCTTGAGTGGTCAAAGACATTTCTGTGGTTGCCTTCTTGGGACAATCCCGCTCATGATGACGAAACAACAGTCGCAACTGCGGCTAATTGGCTCGATTTGTTTCAAGCCGTAGTGACTGCTTATAATAGTGATGCGGAGTGGGGCGAGTATATAGGTTACGGGATGGGACGGATAAATTACGTTTCTGGTTTGGCAGTAGATAGCCAGGTTGATGCGGAAAATAAGGACTTGCAGGTAAAGACAAGAACCGGTCCAACTGCGGAGGCGAAGAAAGCCGCAAGAAGCTATCTTGAATGGTTCGATAAACTTGAAGAAACACATGCGGGAATAGCCAGAGGAAAAGATAGAGACCGCAAACCTTTTGTGACTGAGAGCAGAAAGAAACAAGATGATACTGATCTAAGTAAATACAAAGTCGTTTATTGGATGACATCAGCACCAATGCCAGGATTCTTGTTTGGTTCAGATAGAAGATGGTGGCTAAGAAAAAGTTAGCTAGGAATTTTTGACTCAGTTGGTTTGAGCGGTCTTTGAGAATCTGTGAATGCTTGCTGAGTGTCCTGGATTCTTTTCATTTCACTACCCATAAATCCTTGGTACGCACCGGCTCTTTTTTGCCAGGGCAATCTAAAGTCTTTCTGTCCCCAAGCGCCGGTAACGTTATATCCGGTTGTTAGGGCTTCGCTGAGGGCGGTGCCGTATTTGAACGGGGGAACTTTGAGGGCGTCTTTGACCATGTCGACGTATTTGCTGGCCATAAGCAAAATGAAGAAACCAATAACGGCGAGGATGCTGGCGCTATTGACGTTAGCGCCTAAACCCGTGCCAAAGCCGCCGATGAGGGGCATGTTAAAGCCGGTGCTGGCTGATTGAAGATTTTGGACTCCCGCCACCCCGCTCAAGTTGCCCAGATTGATACCGAAGACGACAATGTCCCCAACGAAAGGCTGAATCATGAAGATATAGGAAAGAAGAAACATAACCATGGTAACGGGGAAGACGGAGAGATTGGCGACAATGTTTCGGAGCCAGCCGCCGAAGGCGTCAGAGCCGGGGAGGACGTCTTGAAGAAGAATAAGAGGGGAGAAAATGACCTGGATGATGACGGCGATGTAGGCTTCGAAGAGTTTAAAAATAAGTTTTACAATGCTGTAACCGACGGCAATAAAGATGATGATACGGACGATCAAACCGAGTCCAGAAACGGTGAGAAGGATATCAAGAACAACCGAGAGGGCGCCTGGTAAATTGGTGAGGACGTTGATTAGAGCTGAAGGAACGAACCAGGAGGAGATAAAGGAGAGCACAGCCCAGGAGGCAAAAATTCCGGCTTGGCCGGAGCCGATTTTCACGGCGAGGTGATCAGGACTGGTGATGAGACCGGATGTTTGAAAAACACTGAGGATGAGGTTAAAGATGACATACATGAGGTCGATCATGAAGCCGGCGATGGCGTAAGCAAAGGTAATGAGAATTAAAGTCAAAACAATTTTGGGAATGGCAGATTGAAAGGTGGCGACATTTTGGGCGTTGATCTTCATCCGGAACATAATCATGAAGCCGTAAAGAACGAAGACAAGGATAAAGACAAAGTAGGCAACATTTCTAAAGGCGCGCCAGATATCAATAACCGGCAAAAGGTTGTTAAAGCCAAAACCGGCGCCTTGGGCGTAGGCGGGTTGAACCAGGCCGTGTTTTTCAATGTTTTGCTTAACACTAGCCAGATAGTTACTGAAAGAAACGGGTGGTGATTGATAAGCGAGCCCGATCAGGTTACCCATTTGGCCGATGACGCCATTACTAGCGATTGACTCGTTTGGAATTTGAGCAATTGGCTTGCCGTCTTTCATGGTGAGGAGTTTTTGGATGATTTCTTGCGGTGTCAGATTTTTAAAACTATCACCCTGCATACGCGAGAGGAGGTCTAGGAGAACAATTTGAGAGAAACCGATACTTGATGGATCTCCGGCTTCGCCGCCACACTTGCCCGAGTACCAGATTTCTAGATTCATTTGATTACCCTTGCGGCGATTGCAGAAATCTTTGATCATATCGTCTGCAGGATCCTTTTCGAATAAACCCGCGGCGTGAGTTGGTTTTACGATTACTGAAGATATAGAGAAGAAAATCAGAAGTGAAAACAATCCCAAAAGAAGTCGGCGAAGCATAAATTGATTATACCAAGTAGGAAAGTTCATTAGGGATTTAATATTTGGTCAAAATTGAGAGGGCGGCCGCCGGTGACTTGGGAATAATATTGCTGGAGACGGGCGGGAAATTGTTTTTCGATGGTAAACTCACCAGTGCGGCAGGATTGAAAACCGCCTTCATAGATCAAGAGGAACTCGCGCAGACTCAAGCGGTTGTCGGCGCCGCGGCATTCTTTGAAGGTGTCGCTGCGGGCATAGCTTCTTTGCAGACCAAGAAAACAAGAAAGCTGGGCGGTGAAGTCCATGGTTGGGGTGTTGACGGTACAACCAAAGTCGGCGACTTTGGGGTAGGTTTTGTACCAGCTGGCGGCCGATTCTTCGAGCCAGATGGCCAGAGTGAAGGCCGGGTCGTAACCGGCAGAGTTACTGCGGCTAACAACATCGTTGTAGCAGTTTTTCAAGTTATCATAGTCGGCGCCGCTGGTGAATGATTGGGAGAGAAGCGAATTGACAGGGAGAAGATTGCCGGGACTACCGCTGGGGGAGATTTTGTCGCAATTGGCCTCTTTGGGAATGACGAGCGGTGTCGGTACGGCTTCGGAGGGCGGCGGCTCGGAAAGAAGGGTATCCGGGTCGGCTGAACAGTCAGCGGCAGAACCTCGTTGCAGGCCGGAAGGGCGGAGCCAGAAGTTCCGCAAGACACAAAGGTCGGTGTGGGCCTGACCGCCTTTTCGGGCAATTAAACCGGCGGTACTTTGACTGCCTCCGGCTTGAGCG
>Ga0209541_10017737_pt1 | contig 10380 bp, 5 predicted proteins | sample RifCSPlowO2_01_FD_184027 | JGI IMG/M metagenome (GOLD analysis project Ga0209541, IMG submission 184027) | Groundwater microbial communities from Rifle, Colorado - Rifle CSP2_plank lowO2_0.1 (SPAdes) (version 2) | ecosystem: Environmental > Aquatic > Deep subsurface > Groundwater | place: Rifle... | reverse complement strand
ATCCAGCAATAGTCTTAACAACAAACCCTGCACTTAAAAGCAATATCCCGCAGATAACTATTATTACTGCTTTTGTAATATAGCCTGAAACAGTCTTCATTGTCTCTTCACTTTCTGTTCCAAACAGCTTGTAGATTAAAGCAAATATTGCCAGACCAACCCCAACGATAACTCCAGCCCAGCCGACATACCTAAGCAGGTTAAAAGCAAACGTAAACATCTGCGCAAGATTAGAGATACTTCCTATAGTTGTTGTCGCATCAAGCGTTTGAACCAATATAACAGCTTTTGCGGGCGACGCTAAAACTAAAAATAAACTCCCAGATAATAAACCAGTAATAAATTTTTTCATGTTCGTAAATTCACCTCCACATTAAAAACAAAACTACAAAGTTCCTGCCATTAGAAAAATTATTGCACATGACAGGCCGATTGCCAACAAGAGGGCAAATCCGATTATTATACATTATTAGATGTTATAATCAATCTTGTGCTAAAACTGCCCGACTGGCGCCGAAAACTCAAAAACGTTTTTATACTTTCTCTTGCAATTCTGCCCGTTTTTGTCTTTATAATCAAGCCAAGGGCAATACATGTCATTAAGGCAGAAACCCTAGAAGAGCTCGAACAGCAAAAAGAAGAAGCTGAAAAAGACCTTGAGAAAAAACAAAGCGAGCTAAGCAGTATTCAAGAAAAAGCCGACGCAATTTCAAAAACAATCGGCGATTTATCAGGAAAACTCAGCGTCACTAAAACTCAGATTAACGATTTAGAAACGCAGATTAAAAGCCTTACCGACGATATACAAAATCTATCCCAGAAAATGGATATCAAGCAAAGCGAGCTCAATCAGCGCGAGAAGATAAGGGATCTGACCCTTAGAAACTTATATATAAACGACACGCAAAATATTCTTGAGCTTCTTTTAGCAGGAAATAATGTTGTCAGTTTGACACAAAGCGCTTTTTATTTTCAATCATTTGTTGATAATTCAGAAAACCTTATTATTTCAATAAATAATGATATTAAGCAATTCGCCAAAGACAAAAAAACCATAGAAGAAATAAAAGACCAGGTCGAAAAACAGAAAAAGGATATGGCGACACTTGCTGCTAAAATAGCTTCTGAGGTTAACAGTGCACAAGGCGAGCTCACAGAAGTATCACAAAAAAAAGTTGCAGTACAGCAGGATCTAAATGAAATAAATAAAAAGCTGAGCGAGATAAGCGCAAAACAAAGAGCACTTCTTGCAGAAAAAACTGAAACCTTCAGCACAAGCGTAGGAGATGTCCCAACTTCGGGGGATCCTAATTCTAGAGCCGACTATGACCCAGGATTCACCAAAGCCTTTGCTGCATTTTCGTTCGGCGCTCCTCATAGAAAAGGGATGAGCCAATACGGCGCAAAAGGCAGAGCCGAATCAGGCCAGGACTACAAAGATATTCTGAAAGCTTATTACGGCGATATAGAAATTACTGAACCGGGAAATCTTCCCATTACCATTAGGACATCAAGCGGAACATTTGACCTTGACGGCAAGTATCTTAAAGGGATAGCCGAAATGCCTTCAGACTGGCCGATGGAAGCCTTGAAAGCCCAGGCAATTGCAGCGAGGACTTACGCACTATCTTATATCGGATACCGGCGTGACAGCGGAGGCGGATCCGGCCAGATATGTACCACAGAAAACTGCCAGGTCTGGTCTTCGTCAAAAGCGTCAAGCTCATCCGCCACCAGATGGCACCAGGCAGTAGAAGAAACAAAAGGAAAAATAATGATCGGTAAAGCTACCGGCGAAATTTTCTCTGCCTGGTACGCAGCCAGCTCGGGAGGATACAACTACAGCTATACCAGCCTTGGACACTCGACCAGCGGTGGCTGGGACACAAAATGCAAAAGCCGTGACTGCTGGACAAGCGACGCGTATGAAAGCATTGGTAGCTCTCCGTGGTTTTATAAAGGGTGGTACAAATCCCGAAGCAATAAATCATGTGGCAGGTCACACCCTTGGCTTACTGAAGAGGAATTTGCAGATATTATCGGTGCGCTGGCTCTTTACGAGGATGACAAAGACAACCAGAAGCATTTATCACAGCCAGACGCACAGTCATGTTATGGTGAAAACATACCAGATACATGGTCGAAAGACACTGTCCGCGAAAAATCAGGCATATCAGAAATTAAAAGTGTCGATGTCAGCTATTCAAGCGGGGGATACACCGCAGAAGTAAAAGTAAACACCAATAAGGGAGAATACAAATTCAGCGGAGAAGATTTCAAGGCAATATTCAACCTTAGAGCACCAGGAGTAATCCACCTAAAAAGCATGCTGTTTAATATAGAAGTGAAGGATTAGGTAAAAGAGTCTTCCTGATAAACAATCTAATCTCACATAGCCCGTAACGGAAATACAGCTAATCTATTTGCATTAGCGCAATTTCGAAAGCATCTCATTAAACAGATCAAACCATGGGTCAAACCCTCCAAATCCGAGGAACCTTAAAAGGATATTAAGCGCAGACCCTCCTCCGACTATTATAATTACAAAAAACAGCAGATACTTTGCCCTTGACGGCATCTCTTCAAGAACTTTTGGATTATACATATTTGTAACCCACTTAAAAATCAGTATCATAGTAAGGATAATTGCTATAGCGATAAGAATTACCTTGACTGCGGTCCAGATAGTAGGAATAACACACTCAAGGTATGCACCGACACTTGGAGGATCACCTATCCAGTCTGGATAACAACTTATTCTCCCCGGAGGGATAGGAGGGCCGGGATTACGAGCCGCATAAACCTGTATAGCAAGCCCATAAAAAGCAACAACTAAGGAAACTAAAAATGAACTGATAAATTTTATCTTTCGTATAATCCTCATAATTCTGACGGTTAAAACCAGGCAATTCAATCCAATCAGCCGATTTTCAGTATATCACTTCCCACTAATCTGATTACCGTTCCAGATAAAAGCAAAAGAAGCAGACCCCAGAACCACGACTGAAACCATTCAGTAGCCTTTTGTATATTTTCAGGATTCCCGCTAGCCCACAAGATGCCTATGTATGGGAGGATAAACAAAGATAGAAATACTCCAAGCCCTATCGCGTATTTTTGCGCATTTGCAGCTGCCGTAGCAAAGGCATCTTCATCAAAAGTGGAAACATAAGGAGGTATTACTCCGCCATTTGCTGGAGCAGATGCTGCCAAAGCTATCGTTGCTGAACATACTCCAGAAGACTCATTCAAGCTCCCGGTACCCGCCTCGTAAGTACTAGCTGTAACATTCACGACGGGATCTACACAACTTCGAGTTGTATGTTCAGTAGTTCCATCGGCGCGTGTTACCAGCAAGTCGGTAGGCGTAGGTTTTCCTTCTTCCTTTATTGACACCATAGCTCCTGATATCAGACTGCCTCCATCGTCCCTTACAACGACTGTGACTGAACTGCAATCCAGATACCCAGCTGAACAGCTTCCAGGAGGCGGTGCAGGATTATCCACCCGCGGGACACTTGATAAATCTACCGGAATCCAAGCGATCAGCGTACTTCCACCTCCACCATATACTGCAATACCCGCATTGGAAAAAGTATTCACGTCGGCATTACTTATATGTATTGTCCTAGTTTCTAGATTATAACCGGTATATGTATATGGGTATGCAACCCCTCCTGAGGTAAGAGGACAAAATGGTCCTACTAGATTAAAGCACACATTCAACGAAAATGTTTCTCCCGCGTCTCCACGGATACTCGACCGTAAATCACCATAATCTATGCTGATCACATAGTCATACCCAGGAGGCGGATCATGCAACCAATATTGCAAAACACTAATGCTCGGACTTGCAGCCAGCACCCTAGATGGAAACAATAAAATAACAGCGAGCAAACTGCAGGACAAGATAATACTTAAGAAGATTTTTAAAGTGACTTCTCCGCGGACTACGCTGCGCTTCATCCGTGGCTTCAGTCCTTTTTTGATCTCGCTTCGCTTAAGACCGCTACGCGGAGAACTCCATCCCCGCACTTCGTACGGAGCCTTAAGTTCGGGAAAAGTAAAATTTTTCGGGAATTTATAATACATCTATTTTAAAAGCAAAAAGTCATCTTCTAGGGGACTTCTTTGGGTCTTCAACACCCCAGATGTTTTGGACTTTAAAAAGCCCTTCAAGTACCCCTCGTATCCTTGCAGCCTTCCACATAATTGCAAATCCTATTAAAAACGCAATACACCGAATGAAGAAAACGTTAAAATAAAAGAACATGTTTACCGCATCAGGAGGCTTCGGAGAAAATATAATTATAGAAATTCCGATTATAAATCCAAGCAGCATAGTGGGAAGAGTTAGAATATCAACTGATATTCGTTTAGCCAGGTTCATAATCAAACCTCGATTATTTGGAAGGATCGACATCATAAGAATAATCGGCGAAACAATTATTGTAATAATAAGCGACGCATAGGCTTTAATGAAATTAATAATTCCGAAAAACAGAGAGAATATACCTATGAAAAAGATCCCCAAGAGAAAGAACAGGTAAACCAAAGCCTGATTTGCTATTTCACCAAGTACTATCAAAGAACTGTTAATCCCACTAGCTATTACCCACCATATAAAATCGACTGTATCAGTGGGAACATTCCCCAATGAGGCGGGCATCATGCTTTGACCAAGCTGAGCTGCCAGATACATTAAATCAGGGATTCTTGCTATAGCCAAGGCAGCTATTGGATAAGACAGAACGATCAGAAGGAGCACCACTGGTATCATGGGGAGTGCATTATATATCGTAACTGTAGCCTGTGGAGAAATTTTGTGTCTGAACATGACCATTAGGGCGACAATACCAACCATTAAACCAAAAAGTGATAAAGATATGTTGCGCACTACCTTCCAGGCAGTAAGAACATAGACTTCGAGTCCTTGAGCAGGATCAGGTACCGCTGCGTATGCAGGAGTTCCAAAAATCGTATCTTTAGTAGAGTCACGAATAAAAAGAGCTAAATTAGTAGGAATTGGAGGTTCATTTACCAAGGTACTGTAAGTGCCTGCTAATATAGTCGCAGCCCCCCCTGGCAAACGTCCGTTTTCGAGCATGAGCCTGCTCTCTGGATCACTCAGAAATACCCTTTCCGACGGAAGATTAGAAGTATTTATACACTCACCGCCTTTTATCTTCATTATATTAGTAACAGTATCAGCACAGGAGTTCATCATACCCAATTCGAAAACATCTTGAGCTAGGGTTCCCACCCAAAACTGTCTGTTTGTTCCACAATCGCCAAACGTGCAATATAAGTCGTATACGGTATTTAATGAGCTCCAGGCATTCAGAACATCAACTGGAGAGACCGCCTGAACCTCTTTTGCATAGACCTGTGAAACAGTTGACTCAGATGCGTAGGATCTCCTACTTGCAAAAAAAATCAATGGGACAAAAAGCAGAGAAAGAATTATAAACTTCGCCTTAAATCGCATATCTAACGTATTTTTACCATAAACCAGCTAAACTCGCAATGAAAAATTCACCAGTCGCGACTTACAAGCAAATCAAAGGATTATAATTCATGACAGACAGACCCTCAACCCCCAGAATATCTGGTACAATCAGGGTAATTGATTTGTTAACCACAATTAACAACAAATGCCTATAGAACAAAAAGAAGTAACTTTTCTAGGATGGCTGGAAGATATATTCAAATTCCCGACAGGCATACCTGAAAAAACATTTGCAGTTGTTAAAACAGAATACGAAGATATATACCTTTTTAGAGTTACATCAAGGGCAGCTGTTTCTAAAGCAGAACCAGTAGATCTGGTGACCGCCTTCTCAGAAGGTGCCGAATCAGTCGCAGACATAAAAGGAGTTAATGTCAAGCTGAATCTAACAGATCTGGTAAAAAATCCATTAAAAACACTTAATGCTCTGGGCAAAGGCACTATAGGCCAGATAATGGATCTTGATGAAGTTGAACTTGACAGACGGTCAGAAATTGTTTCTAGACTTACCAGAGGACAGGTAACAGATGGATATGTCGATAAATATAAAGATAAAGGAGACCATCTCGCCAAACCAGGGAACTTACTATTACGAGGCTTAAGCGGATCTGGAGTTTTCCCATTTAACAGCACATTTCCTATAGATCCAAAGACTAACAGATCCAAGATACAACTTGTAGTAGACACCACTGGAGGTACAGACCTTAACCAAAGAGGAGACTGGGAAGACACACGAACAATCAGCGAGAAAGAAAACAGATTCGCACAGTATAAAACCTATGCGTCACTAGCGGGACAACTTGCCGGACTCGCCGGCAATATGGAATCCCCTGGTACTAGGGAATTTTACCGCAACTCAGCAATCGTTGATTACAACCGTACTGTGGCAAGAGAAATGGGAATTGATCTTGAAAAAGTATTAAACACCCAAGGGCCAGAGATAGGAAAAGCAAAGAAAGAAATTCTAGGATCTTTACATACCGAAATAGCTAGTGGCTCCCACGCAATAGATCATCTCTTATCTGATGAAACCAGAATAGCAAAGGCTCTTAACATACCTCTCTCCCGTGACCCCACCAGACCTAGGGTAACAGCATGGACTGAATTTTCTTTGCAGGAAAAGGAATTACTTAAATCTTTCTTAAAACAGGAAGAATTAATGCTAAGGCTTAGCAATGACGAATCTGCTGTAAGGTTTGACTTCACACCAGAAGAGTTTATAGAGAAGCTGAATAAAAAGAAGCTATCACCTGATCTAGAAGGAACCGAATACGAAGGCGACGAAAAATCGAAAAGAATAAAAAGAACGTACATGCTTGGAGATTACGAGCAACGTAGAACAAGTTACTCTCTCGAAACTTACCTAAAGGCGGAAGCCTATCAAAAACAGATAAGAAAAAGGATAGTTGAAGAAACGCGAAAAAGATTTAATGGCCAGCCTCCCGATGTAATCAACAAGGCGATATCAGAATCGTTATCAAGATTTAGCGCAGCTTCAAAGGCAGCCGAAATAGCTAACGATCTTCATGCAGCGTCAGTAGCAAAAGAAATTCTGGAGGTAATATCAAGCGGAAAGTTTATTCAGGCAGGACTCCTTAACACACGATTATTTCACCTGCTGCCATTTGTAACTGGCAAAATCAGAACACCTACCGAACTCGCTGCCGTTCTAAAACCAGCCAGATTCCAATATATTCTCAAAAAGAGACCGCTAAAAGCCCCGATAGTAGACAATGCAAATAAAAGAATTATCACTGAGGTTCATACCCCATTCAGCTTGGCTGCTAAAGCTATCGGAGATGCTCGAGGGCTAGCTATCTTCCACCTTCCCAATACACTTGGCATCAATTTCGCCTCTAACACGCTGAAAGAGGGCAGTTGGTCAGAACAAAAAAGAAAAGACAGGAATAAAGAAATTGTAAATTATAACAAAGTAATGAAGACATCCGAGCCACTGGTTTCCGCCCCTACCGGGACTACTATAAAGGAAATAATAAACAACACGACGGGAGTATTTAACAGTAAGTCCTGGGTTGAATGGAAGGGACGCGACAGCTCAACTGGAAATCTTCTTAGAAATTCCCAATTTGCCTGGATATCATCAAAAGACATGCAGGGCTTGTATGGAAACAATGGCGTGTTCACCTTGTTTTATGAAATTGAAAACAACGGACTCGGGACGGGTTTACCCGACGCAAAATCTGCATTTGAAACACTAACTCAAATCGATGACAGGTTTAACGTGTATAAACAAGCAGCCCTAGCTCATATAGACATGATAAACAACGGGACACCTATTCCACCTGCTTTATTACAATCTCACGGCACGCTCTTCACACTTGGACTTCTGGAACCTAAAGAAAGTGTAACCACTTTAACGCTGGACAAGATAGAATTTTACGATTTTATCGAAGGGAAAGCATTATTCGATAAACATGCCAGAAAAAAACTGGCTGATCTATCTGATGTGAAAAGGTTTGGCAAAGGACGCCTGTACGGGAAAGATAGATGGGATTTTTTGGTCAGGATGTTCAAAAATGGAAAATCTGGAGAGTTTGAAAAATTGTACACTGGAATATTAAACCACTATACACGCTTCGCCAACGCTACCAGGAACTATGTATACAAAAACTTCATATTTGGAGACAAACTAACCAGACTGCCTTTGATCGGTCGAATAATGACCCCTGTGCAAGGCATACTTAGAAACATCGGTATGACAGATGAAGTAGGACTCACTCAGGCAATAGTAAACAGGATATTGATATTTAAGGCATTAACAGCCTGGGGAAAAATATATGGAAAACTTGCAGCCGAACAAGCCGTGTCACCAGCAGTCTGGGCCAGATTTTCACAGATATACAGAGGAGGTGGTTTTCTAGCCAGACTTGGAATATCCACTGCGAATAAATTAATGGTCAAGACCTGGGGTAAGGTTGCATTAAAATCACTCGCTCTATTGCTAAAAACTGCGGGTTCTCTTCTTTCTGGCGGTGCTGCCTGGGTTTTGACTCTTTTCGGCGGGACTATCTGGAAGGTTGCCAAGAATCTTTTAATGCTAAGGCCGGGTGCAGCAATTGGTGCAGTAAAAGAAGATGTAACGAAGTTGGTTGGCGTTATCAAAAAAGTTGCTGTTTATCCTATCATGCTGGTTCTTTCACCTTGTTTTTGTGGATGTTTAATAATCATCTCGATAGCAATCATCGGAGCATCGATGCTTGTCAAACTCGGCACCGGAGGTGGATTCGCCTCGGGTACTGGCAGTCAGTCGGATCTCATTACCGTAGACAAAACTGGAACATACGATGAAGTAGCCAGGTCAATAGACTATACTGTTACCGTAAACAACATCTCTACCCAAGATGTTGTTATAAGTTCGTTCGACGATAAAATGACGTTCGTTGCATCATGTACCGTTGGTAAAAGTTCGAACTATGGTGAAATAACCTTTCCAGGGTCTGTAGACACGATACCCCCAGGTGACTCAATTAATTATCTTAATAGCTTTTCAAATTTATTCAGAGGAAAAACAATTGGAGCAGGTGAATCATTATCCCAATCATTTACTCTTGAAGATACAATCCCTGATGGAGTTTACGGCGATGACGGAACATACGTTAACCTAATAACCGCAACGGCAGAGGGCGAAAGCGGAAAATCCGCATACATTGCTTCTTTGGTAAAAATCAACGATGGGGGGTGTCTGCAGTGTCCTGGTGGCTGGCCGGCTAAAGGAGGTTCATTCGCAGTAACACAAGGTCCGCACTCATCAGGATCTGAAGCATCACACTCAGCAGCAGAAGCAGCCGACTTTGCACCAACGGACAGAAGAGATAAGATAATAGTCGCCACACACGAAGGAATACTTGTTGCTCGAAGCAACGATTCATACTGTGTGGGCAAAAACGGCAAAGAATACGGATACGGCTGCTTTGTCGATGTTGTATCTTTAGATGGAAGAATCGTTACAAGATACGCACACATGGAAAGGACTGACGAACACCGCTTAAACACAAAACACGTCTCTAGAGGAACTCCAATTGGAACTATGGGAAACACCGGATATTCTAGTGACAGACATCTTCACTATGAATTCATGACTCCAAACGTCCAATGTTTGCCAGGAGCAGATCTTAAATTAGTAAAAGTTTCAGGAGAAGAATATGTGCCAAAAACTATTAAGTATGGATGCCTAGGAGCAGCAGATTGTGCATTAAGTATTGTAAACTAACACTATGGAATTCAAATACGGCTATTTATTTAACAAGAAAAGGATAATCTTAATTGTTATTCTTGCTGTCGCATTTATTGCCACCGGAATATATCTAGTATTTCTTCCTAAAAAAGAAGAAGCACCTCCAATCCCAATTGCAGAAGTCGAGATAATAAATAGAGTAAATGAGGTTCTTATAAAATCTGAGATGACATACACCAACATCAGCCTTTCCCCAGCATTTACCGTAGACGGAGAAATTCCTTCAGAAGCATCTATTTATGCTTACAGTCCAGATGAGATTACAGATGAATTTGTAAGCAAACTCGCATCATTCTTGAAACTGCCTAATGTCATAAGGTCATCCCAAAGCCCTGACGAGGAGATTCTGAAGGTATTCCAAGACAATAAAGAGCTTTATGTTTACAAGTATTTAGGAACAATAATATACACCAATGCACCAGTCGAAGATGCTGGTTTTGACATTTCGCTTGATCCGAAAGTTTTAGATACAGAGTATTCATCTATAGCCGAAAAATTTCTATCTGACGCGGGATTTAACATGACTTCATACATTCTCTCAAATAAGAAGTATCTGACTTACCCATCTATAGAACCAACTGAAGTCGCTAGACCAGAAGAAGCCGGTGTCGTCGAG
>Ga0209541_10017736_pt1 | contig 10381 bp, 9 predicted proteins | sample RifCSPlowO2_01_FD_184027 | JGI IMG/M metagenome (GOLD analysis project Ga0209541, IMG submission 184027) | Groundwater microbial communities from Rifle, Colorado - Rifle CSP2_plank lowO2_0.1 (SPAdes) (version 2) | ecosystem: Environmental > Aquatic > Deep subsurface > Groundwater | place: Rifle... | reverse complement strand
CCTAAACTCTCGTCAGAGCACAAGTATCCTTCGTGAAAGGATGCGTTTCCTGAAATTTTGGAGCACTCTTTTCTCGTCGTGAAAGTGCAGGTTCTCTCAAATTCTCGCTCAAACACGCACGCACCTCTTGCTTCTGAAACAGTCGTCGCAATGCACTGAATTTCATTTGAAATGTCTGTCCTGAAATTTGTCTCCAGTCCATACAGCGACGATAATCTTTTGCATCTTGTCTGCGTTACAAATGCCGCCTGGTCCCCGATTAAACAGCAACCCAATCCGCATTGAGGAATGTCTTCTGGTTTTTTATCATACCACACGCCTTTGTTATCTTCGCATACTTTTTGTGGGGTATTTCCTGTGCAGATTCCGTCCTCGCTGTCAGTGCAGGTTCCGAGCTTGCAGTAAGATGTTGACTCACATGATGTTGGAGCATCACGATAATTCACATCACATTGCTCCTGCGGAGCATTCTGGCACCACGCACCATTACTCTTTAATCTCTCACAGCAATACGACGCTTCTGCTGAAGCAGAATTAACGACAACAATCCCTGCTAATGCAAGCATCAAAATTCCGACGATGATTAAGATAAATTTATTGTTCATTTTCTCACCCTCTTTTTTATTTTTTCTATAAATTTATCTATTATGTCCATCTTGTTTATTATTTTCCATTTTAAATCACTTCCCCTGCCCCATAACCAGGAGGCCAGGCAACACTTCTTGACGCAAACTGAAATTTATTTCCATTATTCCTGTCAGTCAAAATATAAATCGTGGAGCCGTCTGATTGTTTCTTTTTCTCAACTTTTAAATCCCTGTAATAATTCATATACGCTGTTGTTTCAGCGTCGCCGTAATTTGCCTCCCAGTTCAATATGCTGTTCGCAATGCTTACAAGTTCATAAAGATTGTTGTTCACCACAACTTCTATTGAATCATACTTTTTAGCGTCGTCGTTTTTTAAAATCAGCGACGCGTTAACTTTCATAACAACTCTTTTTGGAAGAAGTTCAACGTCAAAGTTCCTGCCTTTAAGATTGACTTCATATCCCTGTCTTTCATAATTTTTTTTCATCTCGTCTGCGCAATTTTCTGCGGTTTTTCTAACGCCATTTTTAATCTCGTTTTCAATATGATTTTTCAGCATCGGTTGCTGCACAACGCATGTCTTGTAGTACTCATTTGTATAGCAGAGATATTCTATTTTTTCATTTTGATATTCAATGTAATTTAGAGGGCTCAAACTTCCCCCCTTAGATGAAATTGTTTTAATCGCCTCCTGAATTTCGTCTTCAAGGCAGTTCTGCATGAATGCCGACGGGTTTTGTGCCTCAAAGCCAAGAGTTGTCTTGATGTTAGGAAGAAACATATAAATCAAAACTCCAAGGATTATAATGACTATTCCGATTATGATAAAAATCGTTATCTGCCCTCTTTTGTTTTCAGTCATATTCATTTTAGGTTATTGCGATTTATAAACATTTCAATCTTTCAAGGTCTTATTATCATTGAGCATCCGCTTTCTGAATTTCCCCATATGTCTCTGCATTTTACATAGTAAGTTTTTCCTGAGATTTTTTCAGCGTCGTGCTGCGTTGAAAATCCAGAGGTCATTGATTCTCCGTCGTCAAAATTAAAATTGCATCTGTTAAAATCATAAACGCACTCTGCTTTCTCGCTTGTGAGAATATTTATCCTGTTGTTTTCAGAATAAACCCTTGTTATCGTCGGAGAAGAGGTGTCAGTTTCAAGTTTAAATTCAGCATTTCCAAACACAGTGTTTTCTGCAATGTCCTTGCATTTTACAGGGATAGAATAATCCCCTCTCATCCGATTTGTCAGAGGTTGTTTATGGACATCTGAATTTGTTTCAAATAGGGGTGATAAAAAATCATCCCCCCAATAGCATACTGCTTTTCCGTTTTCCACTCCTCCAGAAGTCCTGACTTCCATATCAACGCTGATTGGCTCAAATCCTCGGTAAATTGTTCCTTCTGGCGTGATTGAATCTATTTTCAGTTCAGTGTTTGTCCTGTATAAAACATAAGTAAAATCTTCCTTGTTGTCGTTTCTCTTTGATTCATTTGCTGTCTCTGCAAGCCACGGCTGGTCTCTGATTTTATAAATATTTTATTTTCGCTTTCTGTCAAGCCAGTTAAATTAGCAGAGCACAGCCACCCCCCAATTTTGTCATCAATTTCTTCAAGTTCTGTTAAGCATTTCATTTCATTTCGCATCATTCCATATTCCTTCCCTGAAATAATATCATATCTGCACTCTGCCGGCTCATTTACATATATTGTAAGGTTAGAATCTGTAATTCCATACTTCAGATAACTTCCACTTGCAGGAATTGCCGTCGTGTATTTGTGGAGAACAGGGGTTATATCTGGTCCTGAATGAACGCAGAAATTAATAATGTATTCTGCCAGATTAAAATTTCCATGGTAATCCTCGCATCTCACATACATATTCATATTCCCAAACATCTCCTTTAAGTTTCCGCTTAAATTATAGACGCTGAAGCTATCCAAACTCGGCATGAAAAATCCAAATGTGTGATTGATTGAATAAATTGTTCCCTCAACAGGATATTCCCCCATATCGTCGTATAATGCAGTTGGCTGGAAATTATATTTGCACTGAGCGTATTCGTCGGTTTTCAGGGAAAACAAAACAGGTGTGAATTCATTTATGCATTCATCATCTTGGGTTCTTATTTTAATTTTATTATTATCTTCGTCGGCGAATTTGTAATCAGTGTTGATTTCTTTAGAGGCAGATTTATAAATTTCTCCTTTGGAAATTACAGGGAATTTGCCGTCATTTGGAATGCTCTCGCATATTGGATTTTCTGTATTTTCATTTAGCAGTTTGCATGCTTTTCCAAGAGAGTCGCACTTGTATTTTGTGCAGGGATAAAGTGGATTGTCGTCGCACTTTTCGCAGTTATCTCCTCCTGTTGGTGCCTGCCACGGCTGACATTTAAAACTCACATTCACAATTTTTGTTTTCCCCCATCCTGTGATTAATGTCCAGACAATAGTTACTATTGCTATTACCACTGTAATAACACACCCATATCCTGTTGCACATAAACTTGATGAACTTGCAATTAGTCCTAATGCTGCACCACCAACTGCGCCTGCAACCACCATCACCGTCGCTGCTGTGCCAGATATTCCCTGTGATTTTGCAAGCCATCCTCCGACCATTGCACCAATTCCTGCTCCTGCAGCTGCATAAGCAACTGCTCCAAGAGTTGTTGCTATTGTACCTGTTTGAATTGTTGTCCACCCAGTAAAATAACTTGTAGAGATTATTTGCCCAGTAGTAGATAATGTTAAAAGTTTTAGAGATGCTGCCCCCATTAAAATAGTAGAAATCCCCCCACTAACACTTCCGAGCAAACCCGCAACTTTGTTTGCCTGTTCTTCTTCGCTAAGTCCTTCAACAGAAATTCCTAATCGTGCTAAAACTTCCCGCAAATCTTTTGGTTTTGCAAATTGTCCTGCAACTGGCTCTGCAAAATTTTTGTAATTTTCCCACGAGATTTTAGGAGCACCGCTTATTACAACATTCTCTGTTCCGTCGCCAATATAATTTACATAACTTCCGCAGTCACCGAGAGACACACACAGGGCATTCATTTGATTTGAAAATCCTGCTGTCTGGCACTGGCAGTTTTGTTTGCATTTCCATTTTCCTAATGCATCTTTTTGATAAACCACTTTGCATATTTGGTCTGCAAAAGAGCAGATGTTTTTTGAAAGAGTGCTGTCTCCTGATAAGTCAAATCCACGAGGGTATCTTCCGACGCAGACATCAAACCTGAACCCAGAATCAACATCTATATTTTTTATCATACAGTCAGTATTTGCCTCGCATAGTTCTTTCATTTTGTTTTTATCTTCAGAATTATAGCCCATGCACAGCGATGCCTCATTCACAATGCAGTTTGCAGAACTGAACTCGTCGCTGTTTTTCTCGCCCAGCATTTTTGATTCAGTGCAAATTCCCCCTCTGTAATCTGCGCATCCTTCTGTTTTTATTTCGCCTTCAACGCACATTGCTTTCCAATGACGGCTTCCAACAGCGTCTTTTCCGTCGCCAATATAGGACTCATAGACACACCAGCTCTCCCCATTTTTTCTCTCTTTGCCGTTTTTATCAACGCAGTTCAAACTTCTGCATGTAAAATCTCCATCTTTTATTTTGTTATTTGAAGAAGCCAAACATTTTTCGTCAATCGCACAGTTTCCGCAATTCTCTGAAAATCCAGAGCAACTCTGCTCCTTGCTTAATATTTTTCCATTGCCAAATGAGATGTCTTTGTTAGAAGAATAAATATTTTCCTGATTTCCGCAACTATCAAACCAGTAAATTTCATTTTTATTTTCAGAGCATCCAACAGATACCTGCCTCACGCAGGTTATATTCAGTTCAGGTGCAGAGCACAAAACTCCGTCGTGAAAATCGCCGTTTTCAGATAAGCATTCTCTCTCTGATTTTATCCTGCAGGTTTCCTGACCAACACACGCGCCTTTTCTTTCGCTTGCAGTGAGAACATAACACTCAAATTCATTTCTCAATTCTCCTCGGAAATCCAGCGTTACGCCATAAACTTCGGACAAAAATCCGCACTCTTTTTCTGTAATAAACGGTGCATTGTTTCCTACCACACAGCAACCCTTCACGCACTCTTTTATCAGGCATGATTTCTCACTGCTCCAATTTCCTCCTTCACTCTCGCATTTTTTCTTCGGAGAATTTGTCGTGCATTTCCCTGTCTCTCCGTCGTTGCAACATCCAATCTTGCATTCAGACGATTCTTCGCATGTCGTTGGAAACATCGCACCATCGCACTTGTCCGCATCACTCGCAAGAATATTCTGGCAGATTGCACCTTCTTTTGTCTTAGGACAGCAATTCACAGACAAGTCCGTCGCTGAAACACTTCCTATTTGTTTGAGTGAAACAAAGCCAATTAATAACTCAAGAGCATAGTCAGTTAATTCAGAATTCCCTTTTCCAACTGCTGAATTGCCATAGGCAGGATTTGTCCTTCTCACAAGATAACTTTCTGCAGGAGTCAGGTTCATAAGAAGAAAAATCTGAAGCCCGGTTATTAGCAATAATGAAATTTCTGTTTTTCTGATTTTTGTTTTCATCTTAAACTCCCGGAGGAATAACGCATCCCCTTACAGCAAACACAAATTCCTCGTTGCTGTCGCGATGTTTAATTTGGTAAATTGTTGTGGAGTCACTTGTTCTAAATCTGTCTATATCAAATTCAGGATAAAATAGCATATATCCCTGCGTCTCAAAATTGCAGAATCTCGCCTCTTGGCTAATAATTTCCTGCACAACACTTGCAATATCATAGAACCTCGTCGGAACAGCAATTTCAAAATTCTCCTGCTTTGATGCTTCACCTGTTTTCATTGCAGTAATCTTCCCATTAATATCTATCCTTATTCTTTTAGGGTATAAATTTACATCAAACCCGTCGTAAAATGACTCAACTTCGTAGTTTTGATTTTTCAATTCTGAAACATAATCCCTGAAGCAATTCTCCACTTCATCCCTGATATAATTTTCTATTTCATCTTTCAGGTGCTGAATAAGCATTGGCTCCTGATTGACGCACGAAACATAATAACTCTGGGTGTAGCACAGATAAGAAATATTCCTGTATTTTTCCCATTTGTCAAATTTGAAATTTATGTTAAGGCGGTTTTCAATGTAGCCTCCCTGTGATGAGATTAGTCCTGTTGCTTCCTTCACCTTGCCCTCTATGCAGGATTCAAAAAAAGAATTTGGGTTTGTGTCCTGCTTGAAATTGAGTGAAGGAATTAATCCCCCTTTGTAAAAAAGGAACAGTGCAATCAACCCGACTATCACAATTCCGCCGACGATAAACAGCGTTGTCTGTCCTCTTGCGTTTATTTTAACATCCATAAATTCACCCCGGATTTTTTTATTCTTTCAACCTTTTTTTCAAGTGCAAGTTCAAGAAGGTATTTATCTGCAGTGTTCCACGAAATTTTCAGAAACTCAGCAACTTCTGAAGATGTTACAACCCTGCTTTTTTTCATTAACTCTAATATTTTTTTATTATGAATATTCATATTATTATCATTCTTATTAACCATATTGATATTATAAGGAATATTGGTATATAAAAGTTTCTTAATTTTTGTTTGAAAAGGGTAATAAATCTTTATGAACTTTTTTTATCATTTTAGAAATGAATAACCTTCTAATATTTGAACCTTCTCTCATATTCTTTATGATTAAGCCACTCTAAAATAATAGTGATTATTGTTATTTGCCCGCCTTCAATAGAATAGATTAATCTCCAAGCGTCGGGTAAATTATATTTCCAAACATTTTTTATGTTAAATTTTTGGGTATATTCTTTTGGTATTAATCTTTTTGGGATTTGAACCCCACAAAAAGGATTTTTACAAATATCTTCAAATGCCCTCTCTAAATTTTTTCTTAATTGAGAATCGCTAATTTTTTCAAACGCTTCTTGGATTTTCCTATTTACAAACTGAATTTTACATTCTTTCATTTTTTCTTCCAAAATAAATACGCTTCTTTTAATCTTTTTTCTGCTTGTTGAGGGTAAAATATCCATCCGATTTTTCCTTCTGAATCAACTGAAACTTTTCCAGAAACAATCAAATAATCTAGAGCCAAACTAAATGTTTGATACATCATTTTTTTTGGCAATGCCTCCCAAAGTTGTTTTTTTCTAAGTTCTCCATCATTTTCTTTTATGAATTTCTCTATCATCAAGATGGTATCTAACCGAGGGTATCTTATTGGAGTTTTCATCTTCGTTTCCATCACCACACCCCCCATGGCGGACGCCTTTTTTTCATAGTTATATCAATTGATATACCTTTATAAATTTTGTGATAGAATAAAATATTTATCAATAGAAAATTAGTTTATAGGGATTATTTTCTTTCGTCTTTTCTCTATTCATATCTTTCCTAAACAAAATACTTTTTTAAATTCTCTTCAATCCTCGGTTTCCACCCTCGGAGCAAGAATAAATGATAGTTCAATTTCTTCTGCACGGAATTCTGTTTTCAGAGGATGGTCATTGGAAAAATACAGAACAGTTTTTTCAGAAATTTTTGCTCCTTTCATTATCTTGGAGAGATACTCCAAGCTGTATTTTGACTTGCAGTCCTCTGCCAGAATCTTTGCCTCGTCGCCTGAAAATTCAGCACGTGCAGAATTGAGTCCTTTTGCCTCAATAATAAATTTTCCGTCGCTGATGATAAACGAGCAGGAGTCAGCAACAACACTGCAGTCCTCAACAGAATCAATAAAATCAGCAGAGTTCATTTCCACCTGCGAACTGTATTCAAGATAAGGCATTTCCTTGTCCTCGGATTCAATGTCTATCAGCCCAAGTTTAAAGCTTCTTTTTATTCTGTCATAAATTTGTATATTCAGGGTGTTCTCTTCTTTTTTCAAAATCAGCGAACTCTTTGCATTGCTTCTTTTTAATATTCTTTTCAAGTCATCCAAATTAACCCCAAGAATCTCACTTGACGGCTTTGCAATTTTTTGTTCAATTTCATTCTGCATTGCAGATAATTTGCCGTCGGGATTATCTGATTTTTCACTGCTGACTTCAAATTGTGAAAACGCACTCTTTGGAAATTTAAAGCTAACCATCGCCACATTTGCAGGGTCAATTGCAATTATGCTCATCCCAAAATCATTGACTTTTATCCTGACTTCTGTAACTAATTCAGATATAATTTCAATCGCCTTTGATAGCACCGAGGGATTGTCAAGTTTAATAAGCATTTAATTAAGAGGGCACTCTGTTTTTAAGTATTGTTATCCTAAAGTATAGGATATATTTAAATTATAATGATGTTTTAAAGATTTATGCCTCAAAACCCCCCATCAATTAAAGAACAGCGAATAAAGAAAATCACCCAATTATATTATTCTCGTCCTGAAATTCAGAAAGTTCTCTATGAGTTTTCGCAGAACAGGGAGGTCTGCCCGAGATATTTTGAAGGATTTGGAAAACGGCCTGATTCGTTTCAGTATCCTTCTGATGTTTTCGCATTTGTAAAAAACAACGCGACATCTTTTCACTGTTCACAAGAATTATGGAAAGAACCTCTTCAGATTCAAACAGGCATGACAGAAATCCAGTTGAATGAATTAAGGGTAGGGTGGGATTTGTTAATAGACATAGACAGCAAATATATTGACTATTCAAAAATCTGTGCAGATGTGATAATACAAATGCTAAAATTTCATGGCATTAAAAATATCGGCGTGAAGTTCAGCGGAAGCAAGGGGTTTCATCTGATTATCCCGTGGAAGTCCTTTCCTGAAGAAATCAGCGGAGCAAAAACTTCTGACAAATTTCCTGAATATCCGAGGATAATAACTCGATACATAATGGAGAAAATAAAGCATAACCTGATTGATAAAATAAGTAATCTTGAAAGACCGAACAAATATGTGATGGATTTCCTGGTTTCCAAGGAAGTGATGCCTGATTTGGTGCTTGTTTCTCCTCGGCATTTGTTCAGGATGCCTTACTCTCTTCACGAAAAAACCTCTCTTGCAAGTATTGTTATTGATGCTGAAAAGATTCTTGAATTTGAGCTGAAAGACGCAGACCCTATGAAAGTGGAGATAAAACAGTTTATTCCTGAATCTGAAAAAGACGAGGCAAAGGAACTTCTGATGCAGGCTCTTGACTGGCATCGCGAAAATAATCTTGAAGAGGAGGAAAAAAAGCAGACCTTTTTTCAGCCAGTAAAAATTGACAACCTCTCTGACAAAAACTTTCCTCCTTGTATAAAAAACATTTTCCAAGGAATCAGCGACGGTAAAAAAAGGGCAGTGTTTATTCTTGCAAATTTTTTCCGTTCTCTTGGGGTGGAAAAAGAAGAGCTTGAAAAAAGAATTTACGAGTGGAATGAAAAAAATGAAAGTTCTCTTCAAAAAGCATATATCGCCTCTCAACTCTCATGGGCATTCAGGAAAAATCCAATCCTTCCGCCAAACTGCAAAGAGTATTATCAGGGAATCGGAGTGTGCATTCCCGACGGGCTTTGTGGGAAAATAAAAAATCCTGTAAATTATACTGCGAGAAAAAGCTTTGTTGGAGACAGGAATTACAAAAAGCAAAAAACCAGCGAGGGCAAGAAAGAGAGAAAATCAAAGCAGGTTAAAGAGAATACAAAGAGGAGAGGGATTAATAATGCTAATCAAAGATAATTTTAAAAACAACAATTAACTATTTATTCTATGGGAAAAAAGGTGTTACTGATGCTAATATTATCTGTTTTGATTTTCTCTTCGCTGGTTTTTGCAGAAGACAATGAAACTCTCTCCGGAGAAAATTCTCAGATTGACAAGGCGTATAAATGTTTAAAAGATAAAGTTGCCGACGGTTGCTCCACTTCCCTTGAAGATAATATTTTTACTCTTCTTGCGATAAAAGAATGCAGCGACGAAGTTCTTGATAATTCTGATAATAAAGAATGCTGGCCAAAAGGAAAATGCGATGTGGAGACAACTGCTCAGGCAGTTTTGGCTCTTGATAATGCAGGTCATTCAACTTCTGAAGCAGAGGAATGGTTGCTGAGTCAGAACAGTACGCCGAGTGATGTTGTATGGTATCTTGAAATTGAAAGTCCAAAGGAGACAATCTGCAAAATTTCTTATGGTTCAGGAGCTTATTCAATCAACATTGACGAGGACAAAAAAATAAGTTCTCCTGCAGGAAGTTGCCTAAGTTTGTCAGATGGAAATTACTGGTTGAGAATTATCCCTTCCTGCTATAGCGAAACTTTTGAAGTATCTTGCAATGAACAGTTTCTCACTACTTTACTTTTCAGGAAGCAAACTTCCTCGGCAATTTATGTTTCAGAAGAGACCCATTCAAGTTCAGCAGAAGGAACAACAGAAGAAAAAGTCAGCTCGTTTTGTTTTACTCAGGGAGGGGTGTGCAATTATGAGGGAAGTTTATGGGCGTCGCTTGTGCTGGACGAACAGGGTTATGATGTCTCCTCTTTTATTCCATATCTTGTAACTGTCGCTGGTGAAAACCAAAAATATCTTCCTGATTCTTTTTTGTATTTATTAACTGGCTATACTGACTTTCGCACAGATCTTTTGGCAAAACAGGCGAACAAATACTGGGATTTGTCAGGAGACAAGTTTTATGACACTGCTCTTGCACTTTATCCTTTTCAAAGCGAAAATATTCCTGAAAAAGAAAACTCTAAAAACTGGCTCTTGGAAATACAGGGCAACGACGGATGCTGGGATAATGGAAGAATAAAAAGCACTGCGTTTGTCCTCAACTCACTTTG
>Ga0209541_10017735_pt1 | contig 10381 bp, 10 predicted proteins | sample RifCSPlowO2_01_FD_184027 | JGI IMG/M metagenome (GOLD analysis project Ga0209541, IMG submission 184027) | Groundwater microbial communities from Rifle, Colorado - Rifle CSP2_plank lowO2_0.1 (SPAdes) (version 2) | ecosystem: Environmental > Aquatic > Deep subsurface > Groundwater | place... | reverse complement strand
AACGAGATCATGAATCAAAACCTGTAAATCTTGAATCGTTTTTGATATTCCCCGCCAAGCACTTTGTCACGCCCAAAAACAAACTGCTTCTGGCGGTTGAGCGCATCAAAGATGAGCTAAAAGGCCGGCTTGAAAAATTCAAAAAAGAAAGAAAAGTTTTGGAGTATGAAAGAATTAAACAGCGCACTAACTTTGACCTTGAAATGTTGAAAAATGCCGGGTATGTGGCTGGCATTGAAAATTATTCGCGGCATCTTTCATTTCGGGGTGAGGGCGAAGCGCCGTATACGTTGCTGGATTATTTCAAGAAGGCGAATCATGATTTTATGACAGTGATAGATGAATCTCACGCTACAATTCCGCAAATCCGCGGCATGTATAACGGCGACCGCGCACGTAAATTGACTCTCGTTGATTATGGTTTCCGCCTGCCCTCGGCGCTTGATAATCGCCCGCTGAAGTTTGATGAGTTTCGCGAAAAAACTGGCCAAACGGTTTATATGTCGGCAACTCCGGCAGATTTTGAGTACCGAGTATCGCAAGAACAAAAAACAGGCCACCGTTTTGTCGCTGAGCAAGTCATTAGGCCGACAGGACTTTTGGATCCGGAGCTTGAGGTCCGCCCAACCGAGCATCAAATCCAAGATTTAGTGAAAGAACTCGACAAACGCGTGGCAAAAGGAGAACGATCGCTTGTGATTGCGCTCACAAAACGCCTGGCCGAAGATGTTGCGCAGTATCTCGCGGAAAAAGGGCTTAAAAGTACTTATTTGCATTCGGAAGTAAAAACGCTTGAGCGGCCGGAAATTTTGGCAGACTTGCGAAAGGGCGAGTACGACGTGCTTGTCGGCATTAATCTTTTGCGCGAAGGATTGGACCTACCTGAAGTTTCGTTTGTCGCGATACTTGACGCCGACAAAGAAGGATTCTTGCGGAACGATACAACGCTTCTCCAGATCATTGGGCGAGCGGCGCGGCATACTAACGGCAAGGTAATTCTTTATGGCGACCGGGTTACGGATTCAATGAAACGCGCAATTGACGAAACCAACCGCCGCCGCAAAGTCCAGGCCGACTATAATAAGGAGCACGACATAACCCCGACCAAGATAGAAAAAGCTATCCGCGCATCTATCGCTGATGAGGCGCGCCAAATGGAAGAGCCGCTACCATTTATCGCTGAAGGCCCGCAAAAAAGAATGCGCGATGCCTTAATCCGCGAAATGAAAAAAGCCGCCAAAAACATGAACTTTGAACTGGCGGCACGGATACGGGACCGGCTAAAGCAGATGAAGTAGGACGTTGAAAGTAAAAGGCCACTGGGCGAGCCCAGTGGCCTTTTGTGGTAGCGCATAACGCTCTACCCCTTACCCTCTTTAGATCGCTTCTCCCACGGTGCGGGTCGGTCAAGGACCTTTGCAAGAAGAAGCGCGATAAGGAACAATGAGCCGAACAACATCCCGAAGACCCTTTGGATGAGTGACAACCCTGGATCTGGATCAAGCACCATTAAGATGATGCTCCCTACTGACAGCAGTACGCCCGCCCCATAAGCGATGTAGTGGTCAACTGTCCAGTCCTTCATTGCTCACCACCTCCCTGTGGCTCTCAAGATAGAAACGACTGTAAGCCAGCCCCAGATCGCCATAAAAAGTACCACAAGCGCGAGGAGAACCCAGTGAACGGTGAATCCGCGTACCGCCCGTTCGTATTCTCTGCCACCAAAAATCCGAACGGGCTGTGAGTCAACATTCTCCAGCGCCACGAGGCGCGAATTCCAATAGTTCACCCAGTGACCTATTCGTTTCGTGGCGAGAAGCCAAAGGATGCTCAAGATGAACCCAACGACGCATACGGCAGTAAATAGCCGTGTACCCAAGATAAGTTGGGTTCCCGCAAACGATAAACTCGCAGAATGGATTAGGAAAAAAAGCTGTGTCCTTGTCCATCGCAGTGTTACTTCATTGTTCCTGATTGTAGTGACCGCTGCATACATTGCCCGCTGATCATCGGTCATTTGATATTCTCCCTTCATTTGTTAATGAGCAAATAAATTATACATTCTCAATCAACTTTAGTCAACTGCGTTTTCTTGACTGCAATCTAAAAACCACATAGAATGTATTAGATCTAAACTTTTTTAACTTTTGAACTTAATTCTGACCAAATGGAAATGAAGTAATATGCCAATCACTAAATCCGCCAAAAAGGCCCTGCGTCAATCGAAACGACGCGCGGCTCGAAATCTGATAAAGAAAGACGCCTATAAAGCGGCTGTAAAAAAAGTGCGCGCGCTTGCGGGCTCGGGCAAAGCTAAAGATATTGCCGAAGCTTTGTCGCTTGCCTATAAAGCCCTAGACAAAGCCGCCAAAACCAACGTCATCGCCAAAAACAAAGCGGCACGCCTTAAATCGCGCCTGGTAAAATTTATTCGGGCAACGGCCGGAGGAAAGAAATAAATGGTATTTACCCCAGGGCAGAGCCCTGGACCCCTCCTAAGCGGTAACCCGCGCGGCAGAGCCGCGGGGTATTACGGAAAAAATAAAAAAAGAAATAGAAGTAGACATCAGTTACTGTCATTGCTTCTAACTTACGCTATAGCGTAAGTTAGAAGCACAAGTGGTGCGCAATGCAACTAGCCCGTGAGCACGAGATTCACGATTGAGGAATAGGGATCGGATGCCCCTGTTTTTATTTTCACGTCCTCATCAAATAATCGCTCATACAAAGCGCGGATCTTAGAGCGGTCTAGCTCGCGAACTTTTCTCTGCGCTTTAGATAAAACAAATGGATGCGTCCCCGCCTCGGGTCCTAGCTCTTTACCATCCGAAAGAATCAAAAGCAGCCGCGTATGATTCACGGCCGCGCTAAAAATATACTGCTCACTTACCCCAGCATCGCGAAGCGCGACCAATGCCTGCAGTGTGCAAATCCGATCGAGAAACAAAAAATCCAGAAAGGAGAAAATTTTCTTATCGTCAATCTCCACCCGATCGGCAATCTCGCCGCCCATAGCCGCCTTCCCCGCCTCATTTGCAAGACGCCATGTATCTTGCGAAAACTTAGCGGCGAGTTCATCTGCCGCCTTTTGATCAAGCGAGAGCATCTGATTCTCCAAAAATAGGGTGAGCCATTTTGAGGCCTCTTTGGGGGTCATGCTTTTATACTCGTGGGCGTTTTTAGCCGCGGGCTCGGCCACCGCGAGCCACTTGGCCGCAGATTTTTTTTCAGCATCATCCCACAAAACCACAATCGTATTTTCATCATCCTTCCACTCCTGTATAGCTTGCTTCAAGCGTTTCAAAAAACTCTCGCTCCCGCGCGATAGGTAAGACACCACAATCAGCTTCTTTTTTTGAAAAAGTGAGTGCGACTGGCCAAGTTTCGGAAGCATAGCCGCATCATCATCTTCGGCGTCAAATTGCTCAATATCTAAAACTCCTTTGGCTTTCGCCCGATAGGCCTCAATAATTTCATTCAGTTTTTCCCGGCTGCGATATGAGTCTTCGCCGTAGAGAATGTAGATCATATAAAATTGCCGGTTTTACTTAAAATCAACACTCCTTAATAACTCTTCTGCTCTCGCCCTCCTTTCAATTAGAGACTCTCCAAGCGAAAGTCTGTATCGTGCCGAAAGATTCATAATTTTATTAAATTAAATATGTAGCAAACGCTAGCTGATTATGTAACCTTTGACTTTCCACTTTCTATATTTTTTGGCACTTAGGACAAAAGTGAGCACTCCGTTGAGCAACTACAATACGCTTAATTCTAGTTTTGCAGCGGCGACAGGGTTCGCCGGTTTTCTGATAGACAGCTCTCTGTATTTGAAAATATCCGGGCGAGCCGTCGGGTTTGCGGTAGTCGCGGATGCTTGAGCCGCCAGCTCTTATTCCCTTTTTCAGTATAGCGCGCATCGCGCTAAATATCGCTTTGATTTCGGCGGGGTTTAGCGACGAGCCGCTTCGCAACGGATGAATGCGCACCGCCCATAGAATTTCATCAGAATAAATATTGCCAATGCCAGCTATACAGGTCTGGTCAAGAAGCAATGCCTTTATGGGACGATTCCTTGAAAGCTGGATGCGCAGATACTCTGCACTGCAAAGCGGAGAAAGCGCATCATGCGCCAGTTTTCGTTTTTGAAAAAAATCGGCGAGATGCGCCCTAGGGATCAGCCAAATCCTGCCGAACTTCCGCACATCAGAAAATAGCAGCCGCAGGCCGTCAGAAAAATCTATAGAAAATCGCACATACTTTTCGCGTTTTTTATCCGCATTCTTTTCACCTGTATCGATAGTATATACTATCGATACAGGTTGATATTGCGAATGGTCCTTCGGGGGAGGTGGGGTGACTAGGAAGTGGCCGGTCATTTTCATGTGTGCAAGCAGGATGCGGCCGGAAGCCAAATTGAAAATTAAATACTTGCCGTGGCGGTCAATTGATGCGATTGAATCCCCTTTTAATTCGCGGCCGATCGTTCGCAGTAATCTTTTATTCTCAAAAATCTGCGGCGTATCGGAAAAAGCGTTTTTTATACGCTTCCCCACAACGCTTTTGCGCAGGCTCCGGACCGTTGTTTCAACTTCAGGAAGTTCGGGCATAGATTAGTTCCTAGCCATTAGTGCCTAGCGACTAGCAATTCTGTATTTCTTAACTACCGCTAAACATTCATCCATTCCTTTCCAACTACTAATCGTTTTTTGCAACTTTGGATCTCGTCTGACTAGCTTTATCAACGAAGAGGCGGCGGCTCCCCAAACAAATCTCCGCTTATCCTTGGCCAGCACCCGCAATAACTTCAATGACTCTTTTGGATATTTGACCCCAAACATAACCCCTAGACACACTGCGATATTCCACCGTAGATTTTTATCGGTGTTTTGGATTAACTCTCTAAATTTCCTAAAACTCGCTTTATGATCTCGAAACGCCACGGCGCTTAAGGCAAACGGACCGCAATTTTTTCTAACGTACTTGTTGGGATCACGAAGAAGCGGCATCAGTAACTGTAAGGACTTCTTATAGTGCTCTTTTTTGATTCTAAGCAAGCCAACCTCCACCGCCCGACGTATGTTAGGGTTATTATCTCTCGCCCACCGCTTCCATCTAGGAAAATATTCCTCAAAATATTTATCGTTTACCTCCTTAATTTCTACTGCGGCCTTCTCGCGTACCTCCCAGTCGTCCGAATTAGCCATTCTTCGAATTCTCGCCAATAATACCTCATCCATAAATCTAGTGGCTAGTTGCTAGGAACTAGTGGCTAGTCGTTAGTAAAAATTCTAATTTCTTTTTCATAAACCGCTCAAATCTTTGCCGTACCCTGCTTTCACAAGCTCCTGGCGAGCGGTCCAAACATCCGCTGGTATATCTTGAGAAACTTGAAAATCGAGAACTGGATAATCCTTTATCTTTTGCAAATCAGCAACCATGCTATGCAAAAACTCATCTTCAGTTATCTCGGGGATAGTTGCGTAGTCTTCAATAGAAATCGGAGGCGAGGTAACAATAACTTCTACCCCTGGCCACTGTTTCCCAAAAGTAGCAAAAGTTCTCCGCTCCATATAAGGTTTGTGGACAGCAATGATTTTCTTGCACGCCACTCTTCTGTCTTCTAAGAGTCTCCGACTAAATAGTATATTCTCACCCGTATTGGTTGACTCTTTCTCCACCAAGATTTTTTCTTCAGGAACGCCCATCCTCATTGCAACTTCGGCAAATTTTTCAGCTTCGGACGTCTTCCAGACTCTTTTTGTAAAACCTACCGCGCCACCAGAAACGACCAGGAGAGGAGCCCATCTTTGGAGAAACAGCTTGGCTCCCTGTTCTGCAACCCGGAGATCACGTCCGCCCAACACTAAAATACAGTCGGCCTTTTCCAGCTTTTGATTCAAATGATGATAATCCCAAATCTTCTTTGCAAATTTGCGGAGGTCGCTGCGCATATTAGCGGCTAGTTGCTTGTGGCTAACTTTTTCATCTCTCCCCAATTCTCTCCGACTTTTACATCAACAACTAAAGGCACGCCGATATCATAGACACTCTCCATAACTTTCTTGATTTTGGGAGCGATGTTCGCAACTTCTGATTTTTTGATTTCGCAAAGCAGTTCGTCGTGCACCTGCATCAGGATATGACCATGACTTTTGACTTTTGACTTTTGACCCAATAATTCGTGAACTTCAATCATGGCAAGTTTTACAATATCTCCTGTGGCTGTTCCCTGAATCGGCGCGTTCATAGCCATGCGTTCGGCCTCCGCCCGGAGCCGCCAGTTGGGAGAGTTAATTTCGGGTAAGTAGCGGCGCCGGCCGAGCATCGTTTCAACATAGCCAGTTTTTCTGGCGGTCGCCAGTGTTCGCTCCATAAACTCTTTAATCCGCGGGAAATCGTTGAAGTACTCCTCCATAAACTGTTTGGCATCAGCAAACGGAATCCCAGCGGATTCGGAAAAAGCCCGCGGCCCCATGCCGTAGAGAATCCCGAAATTCAAGGCCTTGGCGGCGTACCTCATTTCCGGCGTGACTTCGTCAAGAGTTTTTAAATTATTGACCTCCATCGCGGTCATAGCGTGAATATCGCGCCCGTCAATGAAAGCTTGTTTCATCTTTTCATCGCCCGACATGGCGGCGGCAACCCGAAGCTCAATTTGGGAGTAGTCAAATGCCACCAATTCATATCCTCTGCGGGCGACAAAGGCCTTGCGAATTTCGCGCCCGACGGCAGTCCGCGTCGGGATATTTTGCAAATTCGGATTGGATGACGAGAGCCGGCCGGTTGAAGTCAGCGTTTGATTGAGAGTGGTATGCAGTGCGCCGTCTTTCCCGACCAGCGCCGGCAAGGAATCAATGTATGTTCCTTTTAATTTGGCTACTTCGCGGTAATCAAGAATTTTGGCCACAATCGGGTGCGCGTCTTTTAGCTTGGCGAGCTCACCGGCATCAGTTGAAATCGCGCCGCTTTCGGTTTTTCTCATTCCCTTGACTGCCAATCGCAATGTATCAAAAAGAATTTCGGAGACCTGTTTCGGCGAGTTAATGTTGAATTCTTTTCCCGCCAAGCTGTAAATCTCTTTTTCAAAAACTTCTAAAGTTTTTGCGGCCTCGTCGGAGAGCTTATTCAAAAACGACAGATCCAAAAGCATCCCGCGCGCTTCAATTTCCGCCAGGATCGGGACAATCGGCATCTCTATGTCTGAAAACACTTTTAACAGTCCGCGATCACCCAAACGCTTCTTTAATGAATCGGCGACAGCAAAACTGCGGCCTAGATCGTGCGCCGACATCCCCGCCCCCCGGAATGCACGCTCCAATGTATATGAACGCTCGCCGGGCATTAAGAGATAGACCGCAATTAAAATATCAAAATCGTCGGGTCCGGGTTCGTAACTTTGAGCTCTTTTTAAAATTGCTTTTTCATCAAAGAATACGCGCGTCCGCTTTGTCTCCAGAATTTTTTTCAGAAGCGGGGCCTCACTTGCCGCTCCTATTATGTGATACAGATGATGCGACGTGACAACGACAACACCGGTGTCCGTTTCTATAAACGCCAGTTTTTCTTCTTTAGCAAGATCAACGTTCCGCGGAATATCTTCCATCCCCTTGCCCGCGCTTTCTAAAGCTCCAAACAATCCTGTTTGGGTTTCTATCTTTTTTTCTATAACGTCGTCCCTTCCGATGTATCCCAAACGCCGCAAAAGCGATGTAAACCCAAACTCGCGAAAAAGTTTTTCAATCTCTTCTTTTCCATGCGGGCCGTGCCAGACGGCCTTTGGAAGCGAGAGCGCGACGGGAACGTCAAGATTAATTGTGGCGAGGGCTTTGGAAAATGCCGCCTCGTCTTTTTGGGTCTCCAGCTTTTGGCGGATAGAATCAGGGAGCTTGGCGCGCTTCAAAGATTTATATAGATTTTCGATTGAGCCGTATTTTTTCAGAAGCGCGGAGGCAGTTTTTTCGCCGATGCCCCTGACTCCCGGGATATTATCGGAGGGATCGCCCCGCAGTCCTTTGAAATCAGCGATCTGCGCTGGCGCGAGGCCGTAGCGCTCGCGAACGGCCTTGGCGTCGTAGATCACGGTATCGGTGAGGCCTTTACGCATGGTGTAGACAAACACTTTTGGGCCCACGAGCTGTAAGGTATCAAGGTCGCCTGTTACAATCATCACGCGGATATCTTTCTCTTTTTTGGCGATACTTGTGGCAATGGTCCCAATCACGTCATCCGCTTCGTAGCCGGCTTTTTCTAACACAGGAATGCCAAATGCCTCGCAAAGCCGCCGCACATTCTGAAATTGATCAATTAACTCATCCGGCGCTTTGGGCCGCTGGGCTTTATAGCGCTCGTAAGCCACATGCCGGAAAGTGGGTCCTGCCATATCAAAAGCCGCCGCAATGTAATCCGGTTTTAATTCCGATAGAATCCGAAGTAAAATTGTGGCGAATCCGTAAACCGCCCCCATGGGCTTGCCGGCGGGATTAGTGAGTGAAGGCAAAGCGTGAAAAGCGCGGTGGATGATCGCGTGAGAATCTAGTAGAACTAGGGTCTTTTGTTTCTTGTCTTTTTTCATTAGCTTATTGGTTTATTGAGGATTACGAATTACGCATTAATCCGTAATACGAAATCCGCAATCATCTAATTTTGCAATAATCGGATTTTGCGTAATTTTGGCGTGTGATGCAAAAACTTGATTGTTAGATCGGGCTTGGGAATCCATTTTGAGATTCGCTCGCCCCATTCTATTAAAACCAGATTTTGCGGATCTTTTAGATACTGTTTGATGCCTGTTGCTGCAACGTCACTGCGTTTCTCCATCCGGTAGGCGTCAATGTGGATTAACTTTAAAAATTGCGCGTTAGATTTCGGAAAGTGATACTCATGCACAAAAACGAAAGTTGGTGAGTGGACTTTTGATTTGATTTTAAAAGCACGCGCCAGATACTTAATAAATGTAGTTTTGCCGCTGCCCAGATTGCCGGAGAGAACGACGAGCGTGGCGCACGGTTTTACTTGAGAAGCCCCTGCAGTCCAGCTTGAAATTCTTTTCGCCAGTCTCGCCAGTCCTTTTTCTGACACTGTCATAAACCCCGTTAGAACGGACACTTCGCAACTGGCTAATGGAGACATTACACTCCCATCAGTTGTCTCTGTCTCTACCGCCGACAGGAATCTGCGGCGTTCTAACGGGGTAAACTTTTGCGCCATCGTATCCGCATACTAGCAAAATGGGCGGAATAAAAAAGATGACCCGCGCCCCTCCCAAAATTCGGGAAGGACGCGGGTTTGGTTAGCGCCGCATGTCCATGAGAGCGCGCAGGGCCGCCTGCTCATAGGCACAGGGGCGATCGCACCGCGGGTCGTTCGGCCAGTAATCAAACGACCCACGGCCATTGAGGCGCAGTTTCGGCATCTCTCCAGCTTTCTCCACGCCGGAGAGGAAATACCAGATCGTCACGCGCTGGGCGTAGCGCGGGTAATAATATGACGGTTGCGGCCCTAGGGGCCAGCCATTGACGGTAATGGCATTCTGTACGGCCTCTAGTGCGTTCCCGAGACGGCCGAGAAAAAACTGACCGACTGCACTCGGGCTGCAACTAGCCGCGGCACACCCGACAGCGATCTGCCCGACGGTCCCACCATTGCCATACGGGCCAATGGGTAAATCGCTGTACGCCCACTCGAACTTCAGCGGGGCGCGGTAGTAGTCATACACTACCTCCCCGCCAGCGCCATGGACCCAGTGGTCCACAACGTAGCGAATTTCGGGCGGCATATTCTGATTGTACACCCCTCTGTGACTATCCCCGACGAATCTCAAAACTTCGTCGGGGATTCGGACAACCTGCCGCTGCATCACCGGCACCACCGTCGTGGCGCATCCGCTCGCGGCCAGCCCAACGGCGGCCACTAAGAGAGTGAACCGTCCGCCCTTATACATGCGACGGCTAGTCTGCCTACCGCTGAAGCGGTAGGCGCATCCACCGCCACCCAAAAGCAGGGAGGCGGTGATAAAACCGATCACAACCTCGACCCGATCGAATCCTCCAAACATTCCCCCGAGGTAGGCCTCGGTGAAAGTCGTGAGGGCAACGAGGCCACCAATCACAACCGCGACTTTACCAAGCGTCTTCATGGTCAATCCTCCATGTGACTATGGGTTAACTTCAGCTTTTTGATTGACAAAGACCTTATTTCTCAAGCCCCAAACCCCAAATAGGTTTAGGCCAGGTCGTATTCAGCAATTATGCTATTATATCAAATAGAAAATAAAAGTCAATAGCCGTTATAGGCCATAAATATTGTTACCGTACTCTCACTGGATAGGCCATAAGTCGGTTACCGTGGTCGCATATGACCATGAAGACTAGAGACGAGGTAT
>Ga0209541_10017733_pt1 | contig 10382 bp, 10 predicted proteins | sample RifCSPlowO2_01_FD_184027 | JGI IMG/M metagenome (GOLD analysis project Ga0209541, IMG submission 184027) | Groundwater microbial communities from Rifle, Colorado - Rifle CSP2_plank lowO2_0.1 (SPAdes) (version 2) | ecosystem: Environmental > Aquatic > Deep subsurface > Groundwater | place... | reverse complement strand
CCATCCGCCGCAAAAATTCAACGCTCTTGCAGAGTCAACTATTCTTTTTATGCTCGCGTTTACTTTCGTTTTATCATCACTATTAAGATTAATAAAATACGGTGCGTGGCACGTCAAAATTATTTCGTTTTCGCCTGCAGTTTTTTTTACTTCTTGTGCTTTTTCTTTTGTTATGTTTACTGAGCGCACAAATTCAAGCTCCATCGCATCCAATCCTAACTCTTTTACTTGCAGAACACCATTTATCGTGTTTCTTTCTTTTGTGCAGAATGGTATTCCTGCTGTGCCGAATAATAGCTTGTCCATTGAATGATTATTTTGTTCACTGTTATTTATTAATTGCGGAAAAACAAAGTAATAAATACTTTTAGTGTTAAAGATTAGTAAATGACTGCAGAAATAAGTTTATTTGTTGAAATTAAAAAGAAAGATATTAAGGATGTTACTAATTGTTTGCGCGTGATTAATACTGTTGCAACGCGTCTTCTTGAGCATTATAGAACTAAGCGTAACAATGTGATGAGTAAAGATGATATTAATTTATTAAGGATATTATTTGATGAGCTGGATAATCTTGGACGATTTTGTATTAGACATGGCGCGCCAATCAAAGAGTCTAAAATGCTCGGAGAAGGAGCTTTTACAGAGATAGAGAGAGGAATAATAGAATTGAATGATGTGTGGAATAAAATGCCTAAAATTAAAACACGCAAAGGTACTAATTTTTATAATATAGTCAAGATGAGAGAGCTTGTTAATGCGATAAGGCGAACAATTATTGAAAGTCTGCCTCGCATTGGGCAAGATTTGTGGGATTAATTCTCACATATTAATTTTATGATGTGTTTTTATGTCACTAATTCTATGAGTATTTTGTATTTTCCTTGCGGTCTAACAAATACTTCTTCTCCTTTTTTAAGTTTAAGAAAACTTTCAAGTTTTTTAGATATGCGCACATCTAAAGCATCTCCAACTTTCCCTATTTTTGTTTTTGATTCAAGGCCCCACAAATTCATTTGTTTGGTTTTTTGCGTTATTTTCTTGCTTTCTTCTTCGCTAAAACAGATTTCGCCGCATTTTTGGCATTGTTCAGCGGTATAATCTCCTACTTTTATTTCGTATATTGAATATGGAACTTTTTTAATTAAAATTTTCCCGCCGCATTCTTCGCATTTTATTCTTTTACTCATTTATCATCACCGTCTTAATTTTGTATCTTCCATCTGGCAGTTTTTTATAGGCTACTGACATGTAGGTATAATTTGCCAAATACCCATCTGTTTGCTTTACTTTGGAGCCATACATTATAATTTTCCTTACCTGTTCTTCTTCAATACCTCGTGCAGTCATTTTCTCTCGTGCATGCTGAGTAATAAGCAATTCCAAAGATTCACCTCTAAGAACTTATAAGTAATTATTATATATAAATGTTTTGAAAAAAACCACTCCAATTATTGCTATTTCTTGTAGTGTTTTTTGTTTTGGTATTTCTTTGAAGTGTCAAGAACCACTGGTGATCGCGATCTCGCCTTAGGCTCCTCGCTCAACACCAGTTGCATGCGACAAGCATCAAAATTGGTTACTTTCGAAACAGAGTTTCGTAAGTTCTCACAAAAGTTACGCTTTTGAGAGACTTGAGCACCCCACAAATACTACCACACTCTAATCCACCAGTGGCTCTATGCACACTGGTGGTATTTGTGGTGTATAAAATCACATAGTCGCCTGAAGGAAAAACAATTCCTTTCATTATTGGTAACAAGATGTCTCTGAATTCTGCTTTGTCTGGTCTGAAAATGTATTCTTCTTTTTATTTCAAACAGAATTTCTTTTTGGTGCGGTTGTTGTTTTATTTTGGCCACATTATAGCCTCAAAATATTTTTATGATTTTATCGTGTATCAACCCTTCACATTCCCAATCGGAGTAAGCGCGACTATTTTCTTTGAAACTCCTGCTTTGTCCATTGTATCTACAACTTCGTTTATGTCTTTGTATGCGCTTCCTGCTTCTTCTGCAAGGCCTGACATTGATACTGCTCTGATGTATATCCCTTTTGTTGCCAAATCTTTTTGTAGTTTTTCTCCTCTGAATTGTTTTGTTGCTTGTGTTCTTGACATTGTTCTTCCTGAGCCGTGCATTGTTGAGCCGAATGTTTCTTCTTCTGCCTTGTCTGTTCCTACACAAAGGTAAGAGCCTGTTTCCATTGAGCCTCCTACTATTACTGGCTGTCCTGTTTCTCTGAAAATTTTTGGCAGTTCTTTTCTTGATGGCCCAAAGCATCTTGTTGAGCCTTTTCTGTGGACTACTAAGTCTTGTTTTTTTCCGTCTATTTTGTGTGTTTCTACTTTTGCTATGTTGTGCGCCACATCGTAAATTATTTGCATGCCTAGTTTTTCTGGGTCTTGTGCAAATATTTTTGAGAATGCTTCGCGTATTCTGTGGATTATTACTTGCCTGTTTGCAAATGCCATGTTTGCCGCGCATGCCATTGCTTGGTAATAGTCTTGTCCTTCTTTTGAGTTGAATGGCGCGCAGGCTAATTCTCTGTCTTTGACTGTTATGCCATATTTTTTCATTGCTGGCTCGAACATTTGTAAATAGTCGCTTCCTATCTGGTGTCCGAATCCTCTTGAGCCGCAATGCACCATTATTAGCACTTGGTTGTTTCCAAAAATTCCTAGTTTTTTTGCTATTTGGTTGTCAAATATTTGTCCTGCTTTTATCATTTGTATTTCAAGATAATGATTGCCTGAGCCTAGCGTGCCTAATTGGTTTATTCCTCTATCGATTGCTTTTTGGCTGACTTTTGTAACATCTGCGCCGTTTATGCATCCATTTTCTTCTATTCTGTCGAGGTCTTCTTTCCAGCCGTAATCATTTTCTGTGCACCACTTGACTCCTGTTGTCATGATTTCTTGGAATTGCGGCTTTTTTATTTGCACAAATCCTTTTGCTCCTACTCCTGCTGGCACTGTTTTGAATAATAAGTCTACAATTTCTTTTAATTTTGGCTGCACTTCTTTTGTTGTCAAGTCTGTTTTGAGCAGTCGCATTCCGCAGTTGTGCGTAACTATTGAATTTGCAATGAAATTATGATGCTCATTATCGATTGTAACATCATAAACTAAGCCATCATACTGTATTATTTCAATTGTCTTAATTTTGTCCCAAAAAAATCCATCACTACCTGAAGAATTTTTCTGCGCATAGTCTTCAAATGTTATGAACTTATAAGAAATCCGAGGAATTGTAATTTGGCGGTCGTATATTGAGTGCAAAATAAATTGTTTATCTGCTAATTGCGTCTCAAAACGCCGCGCTATTTCTCCAGGTTCAACGCACAAGTCATAAAGTTCTTTTGCTTTTTTTCTCACTTCAAGTCGATGCTCAATTATTGATTTTTTAAGCCGTAAATATGCTGAAGCCAAGCTAGCCAATTTTCTTTTTTGTTGATTATATTCATAACTCACATGTTCAAGAAAATTAAGCATATTTGAACAACTTGACGATATTGTTATTCTTAACCCAATGGTATCTGATATTTTTCCGACATAATTATTTCCTTTAACTAATACAGGGTATCTGCTTTCAACACCAAGTTCGCTTAGTAACAATCTAATATCGTTAAGGAAATCAAAAGCATTCTGTTCAAGAAGTTTTGATTTGTTCATATTTAGTTGGAGGTCATAAAATGTGAATTGGTTATTTTTTTTGGTTGAAGGTTTAGATAATTCCGCGCCAAAAAATGAAGCTAAAAAAAGTCGTTTAAGCCAGTTAGGTGCTTTCATAATCCAAGCTGGAACACGATAACTTTTTTCTGTTTTTCTTCCATATGGAAGTCCTAATGCAACAAAAAGTACTGCTAATGCAGTTGATTTCTTGATTATGCTGCACTCTTCAAATTTGAAATCTGAGATGCCGTATTTTGTTTGTATTGAATGATGCCTCATTCTTTTATTTATTTTTGAAATGGAAATTCCTAACTTTTCTATATCACTTTTTATTTCTTTAAGGTCTTCTTCTTTGCCATAAAAATGGCAAAAACCTACTTTGTTATTAACAAAAGTTATTACTCCATCTCCTAAAATAAAACCAGCCAATTTAAGAAGTATTGGTAATTGAGGAGAATCTTGTCTAAGCTCCAAAATATTCTTTTTTTTCAGAAAGTTTATTATTTGTTTAACTGAATTACCAGCATTATTTTTTCCAAGTTTATTAAGAGTTTGCTCAATAATATTCTTGTCTACAACTATTTCTGAGCTTGGTCGTTCATATTTTATTCCTTCAAAAGAATGTAACAAAACAAAAGTATTTTTTTCTAAATCTTCTGCATTAACATACCCTTTTTTTGTCAATAGGGGATGATCTGCTGTAACTTTGAGTTCGCGCCCTGTTTCTGTTTTAATTGCGTATAAAAACTCTTTTTCTTGCCTGCTCATTTGGCATAAAATTTTTGTTTCTTGTTTGAATTTATTTGAAAGATTGAAAAAATTAATTTCAATATTACCCCATCTTGATTCTAGCTCTTTCATAGTAAGCCAAGTACCATATTGTAGACTAACTCTAGTATCTGGGTGTGTGCAATTTATGTCGAAACCAATTCCGCCAGGCGAAATAACTCCTGTTTCAGTGTCAAATGCTGCTACTCCGCCTATTGGAAATCCGTATCCTGAATGCCCATCTGGCATGCAGAGCGCGTGTTTTTGTATGCCTGGAAGGCAAGCTACATTAGTGAGCTGTTCAACTACTGTGTCTTCCATTTGTTTTAGAATGTTTTCTGTGGCATAAATTCTTGCTGGCACTTGCATTCCTTGCTTGAATGTTTTTGGTATTTCCCAAACAACATCACTTATTTGTTTTATGTTTTTTATCATGCTTATATATCCAGCACTACTCGTGCTTTCCATCCTTGTTTGGTTTGTTCTAATTTAAAGTTATGGTATGTTACTGCTTTTATGTCATTTCTTAGTTTTTGTGTTTCTTGGCTTATTTTGTCGCCTATGCAGTCTGCTTCTAGTGTGCATGGTTTGTCTTGCGCTATTTTTACTTTGAATTTTTTAAACAATAATTGTTCAGAATCTTTTAAAAAAACTATTTGGTCTAGGAATTTGAAAAGTAATTGCTCATTATTTTCTGCTGTCAAAACAATCTTTTTTGTTATTTTTGTTTTTAATGTTTTAAAGTCTACCATTATTTCTGATGTTGCAAGCGCTGCATTTTCAAATAGTTTTTCAGCTGTTTTTCCAAATGCGTCAAATGCAGCATCTGCTGTTACAATTCCTTCGAGATAAGCGTATTTTTTCATTAGTTGATTTGATAATAGAAGAATTTAAAAATGTTCGTTATAAAAATAGTGTTGTGAAAAAAGAAGAAATTTTGCGGCAGCAGCCATTTCGCAGTGTTGTGCGAATAATTAATGCAGAATCGCTTGAAAGTGCTTCAGCGATATCTGGTGAAACTTTTAGAGTTACAGGAAGCGACGGCATAGTGTACAAACTGCATTATGCTGATAGCTTGTTTAACGCTAGAGAAATTGAAAGGAACGTCAATGCTCTTCCGCACTTGTTTCCGAAATTTTATGGTCGAGAAGAGAGATATCTTTTGTTTGATTGGATTGATGGCAGAACATTAACAAAAGAAGATGACGACCCTCAGATTTATGAAAAATTAGGCGAATTTTGCGCAGATGTTCATAACGCAAATTTGACAAAAAGTCATAATGTCAACAAATTTTTCTTTTCTCGTCTTGAAATGATTCCTGAAACTGTGTTGGCAAAAGAGGATAAGGTAAAAATCACCTAAAGTATGAATCTTTAATTGAACGAATCGATTATGATATTTTGCTTGATTTGCATGACATTCATCCTAAAAATTTTATGATAGATAAAAAAAATAGGATTTATTTGGTTGATGAAGGTGCTTTGTTGCACAGAATTAAAGGTTTAGGCATTGCTAAAGCTTTTTTAAAATGGGTTGTATCTCCTGAAAAGAGGCAGGCTTTTTGGCAAGGGTATAATAGCAAGCATTCTAGTGATTATTTTGATGCAGATTATGAAATGTTAATTAACATTATTGAATGTGTGCGTGCGATTGCATTAAGAACTGTGAATTACAAAGGTTTATCATATGCTGTTGAGCTAAAAAAGTTAAAAGATTTGTGTGAGTTATAATCCTAAATTAAATCATTTTCACATTCTTATTTTTTATTTCAAACAAAATTTGATTGCTTCTTTTGTTCTTTTTATGAGTTCAGAATATGTTTTAAGCTAACCAGAAATTGAATTCGTACTGTTTATGACAGTGTTATTTGTTGTGTAATTTACATTTATTATTTGAAATGGTGCTATTGTTCTTATATGCCCTGCCATTTGCAGAGGCAGTTCTTCTGGCAGGAGATAAAGCAGTGTTTTGTAGTATGAATTGGCGAAATAATATTCTGGGGTGTAATTAATTATTTTTTTTATTTGCAGTATGTTTTTCAATCCTTGTGCATGCAAGGCATAACCTATTACACTGTAATGGCTTAGCGCATCTTTATCCTGCACGTAATAAAATGACTGGTTTCTGTAATGTATTCTTTTGGATGCAAAATATGCTGTTGTGTCAAGATAAGGTATATTTTTTTGCTTCAGTATGCTGCTTAATTTTGAATATTCATTTATCTCTACGTTATTTGGTGTTGGGCTTTGAATTAAAGAAACTATTAATGTTGAATTTTGTTCTTTTGTTTGGTTTTTGATGTCTTCTAGCATGGCTTCAAATAATTCTCTGCCTTGTTTCATAAATTTGGGGTATTGTGTATTTTGGTTATACGCATAAATTATGTGTTTTAGAAAATAGCTTTCAAATTTTGGGAGTGAATAATTGTAATAAAAATTTTTTAGTGTGGGGTATTTTCTTAGGCCTATTATTATTCTTCCATTTGAGATTGTTAAGTTTGGGACTAGTGTTAGGCATCCAAATGGGCGTTGAAGGTCATCTATATAAATGTTGAAGATCAGGATATCTGGTTTGTATTTTTTTGCTTGAATTGCATAGCGTGTATACATTGCTTCTATTCCTCTGCCGCCTACGCAAAAGTTTTGGATTTCGCTGTTTGGAATTAGTTCTTTTAGAATGTTTGCCATTCCAAAAAATAGTGGTGCCTCGCCTCCGCAGGTAAAGCTGTCTCCAAATAGTGCAATTCTTAATTTTACGTTTTTTGGTTTTTTTATTTGAAACTCGTCCAAGCCTGTCATACCTCGGCTGTTGTGCGTGTGTTCTCCGTAAAATACCATCATTTGTGTTTGATTTGCGCCAGTTGGAAAAAAATAAGCTTCAGTTAGGTTTTCTTTCAGTGTTATTCCCATAATTGGGTCGTCTTTCCAGTATCCTGTTCTGGTGAAATTTGCAAAATTGTTATTTTTGAAATCTGTTGGCAAATTATCTATTTTCATTTCTTTTAAGCATCTTTCATTTTCATCAACTGCGATGTGCTTGCCAGAATGCCAGTAATATAATCGAAAGAAAAGTTCAGCAGAAATTATCAGAAAAATTATTATGCAGATTAAAATTAATATTTCTGGCTTGTAGACAAATTTTAATAATTTTGTTGGTTTGCTTGATGCATTGTTTATGCAATTTTCAACATCTTCTTTTTTCGCATTTTTTTTTAAGTAAAACTTTTTTATTGCATTTTCATTGAGAACGTCTAATAAACAATTTTTTTCAAGAGTGTATATTATTGATTCAACTTTGTGTCTTGATTTGCCAGAAAATCGCATGATTTCTTCAATAGAAAGCGGTTTATGGCTATTTTCGTAAATAATTTGTGAAATTGATGGCATGAATAAAAAAATCTGAACGAGATGTATAAATAAGTTGTTATTGGTTATTTATCGTTAAAAAAATTTGCGCATTTTTGCGTAATTGTCATTAGCAGAATTGGTTGTATTTTGCAGTCCACTCGCCTGAGAAATCATATCTTGCTTTTTCAAAATCTTGAATAAGTTTTACAAATCTATCTTTTGATACTGCGCGTCCATTTTCAGGCAAAAATGTATCTCCTGCTGATTTTGGTTTTGAATCAGAAAATTCTGGAAATCCTTTTAATTAAATATTCGTTTATTCTTAAATATCTTATAATCAAAGTGATGTTTATCGATAATTCTGTTGATTGGAGCACGTTAAACAGAATTGTCGTATTAGATAATTCTGGCAAAATAATTGGTGTAATCACCAGAATTATCTATACTTAACAGCTCGCTAATTTCAAACATCAATTATTTTGCCCATGCGCGCAACGTTCAAGACTTTTGTTTTTCCAATCGTTTCTTCAATTCCCTGCGCTTCGTGGACGTGTCCGCAGATTACAAAGTCTGGCTTGAACAGGTCTATTGCTTTTCTGACTGCTTGGCTGCCTGGCACGAATTGCGAGAATTTTTCCATCATTGTGCCTGCTGGGTGTGAGTGTGTTATCATTACTTTTTTTGGTTTGTCTTTTATTTTTTCAAATCCTTCTTTTAATTTTTGGAATATTTCTTCTTCTGATGTTGCAAATGGCCCTATGTTTGCTCCGCCTGCTCCAAAAATGCCTACATCGCCGAATGTTGCGTAATCGCCGTGTATTGTTTTTAGCCCGTATACTTCTTCTACAAATTTTAGTGTTGATTCTGTTTCGTGGTTTCCATGCAGCACAAATACTTTTTTTCCGTTTTTCAAAAATGAGCTTACTAAGTATTGTGGCACGCTGTCCAGATTGTCTCTTGGGGAAAAATCTCCGTCGATTATGACTATGTCTGCTTTTTCTTTTTCTGCTTGCAGTGCTAGTTTTTCAAGCAGGTTTTTGTCTCCGTGCAGGTCTGCAAATGCAAGTATTCTTAGTGTTTTTGTCATATGTGCTCGCTTAATTCTTTTTTTACTACGTTGATGTAGACTTTTGATTGTGATTTTTCTAAAAACTGCATGCAGTCTTGGGCTACAACATCTCTGACGTCTTTCAGCAGGTGTATTAGCCTGTGCGTTTTAAATGTATTCACTCTTGCCCACAAGAATTTGTATGCTTTCATCCATCCTTCTTTTTTTGATTTTTGGTGCGCGAAATCTTGGTATATTAAAAAGTCTTGGAATGTGTGTGCTATTCCGTGCATTGTTCTTAGTTTGTTGAAGTTGAAGTGCTTGAATAATTTTAGCACTTTTAGTATTCTTGATTCTTCTCCTTCAAAAAATGTTGCTATGTGTTTTGCTATTTTTTCTAAGTTTGCCTCTTTAAATGCTTTGTGTAATAATTTTGCAACTGACTTGTCTGCCAAAGAGTCGCATGCAAATTCTATTAGTGTGTGCGCAAGTAAATCTTGGTGCACTCCTTCAAATTCTATGTCTCTTTTTTTTGATAGTTCAAGCACTATATTTTTTTTCTTGTCTATGTATCCGTTTTTGCTGTGGACATAATGGTCTAGGCATTCTGGTTCTTCGCCGTGTAAAATCCAGCCTATGCCAAATATTTTTAGTGATGGTTCATTGTGAACTAAATAATCTAAAAATTCTATTCCTCTTTTGTGCGCATCATATTCTGGTATTACTCCCAGTATTGAAAGGTCTGGCAGTACGCTGCCTAGTATTAGCTCATATTGTGGTGTCTTTATGCCTGCGCTTTTCAGTACTTTTAGTGCGAATGTTGCGTGCATTAATGGATTCATTTTTTCCTCTTATCTTGCGCGTAATCAATTATTTCTTCTGCGCTTAAATCTTGTGGCTTGTTCTTTTGAAGTTCAGTAACTATTTTTGGCAGCGCAGTGCAGATTTTTTGCGCGTCTTTTTGTGTTGTTTGTTTTCCAAGTGTCAGCCTTATTGTTCCCATTGCTGTTTCTTCATCTAGGCCTATTGCTAGCAGGACGTGTGATTGCTCAATTTTGCTGTTAGTGCAGGCAGAGCCTGTTGATGCAAGAATGCCTTGTTCATCAAGCGCAGATACTATTGCATCTCCGTCTATTCCTTTGATTGAAATGTTTATGTTGTTTGCCAGTCTTTGTGTTTTTGGCCCGTTTAGTTTAGCTGATGGAATTTTTTGTAGCAAATTTTTTATCATGTTGTCTCGAATTGCTGTTATTTTTTTTGTTTGTGTTTTCTTTTGTTTTTGAGCGATTTCTAGCGCTTTTGCAAACCCTGTGATTGCGGGCACGTTTTCTGTTCCGCTTCGCAGGCCGTTTTCTTGGCCGCCTCCAAAAATTAATGGCATTATTTGAACTCCTGATTTAACATACAAAATTCCGCTGCCTTTTGGCCCGTTTATTTTGCTTGCGTTTAGTGTCATTAAATCAATATTTAGTTCTTTTACATTTAGCTCAAGCATTCCTGCTGCTTGGCACGCATCTGTGTGGAAATAAACTTTTTTTTCGCGTG
>Ga0209541_10017731_pt1 | contig 10383 bp, 10 predicted proteins | sample RifCSPlowO2_01_FD_184027 | JGI IMG/M metagenome (GOLD analysis project Ga0209541, IMG submission 184027) | Groundwater microbial communities from Rifle, Colorado - Rifle CSP2_plank lowO2_0.1 (SPAdes) (version 2) | ecosystem: Environmental > Aquatic > Deep subsurface > Groundwater | place... | reverse complement strand
TTAGCGATGGTCTTATAAATATAACTTCCTAAATTAGTCGGGTCTGTAGGAGTTTTCGCCATATAAGATATGGTGCCATCAACAATACTGGTGGGATAAGTGGCTGAAGGGTAATAAGCGTCTTTACCTCCGTTATACATCTCTTGAGCGGTGACTAATTGGCGCATGTCGGCTTTTCTCACGCCATCCCTAGCAGACTTTCTGGCTCCGCCCATGGAAACTAGCACAATGGAAGATAAAATACCGATGATGGCGATGACCACCAACAACTCAATTAAGGTAAAGCCCTTCGATTCCCCCAGAGTAAACCTTTTAGTTAATAATTGTAACATATTTTTGCGAAGTTTAATTTTCTTGTCGACCTTTTTAATTTTTAAACCACCTGCTTGTATTTTAGCATATTTTGAGTCAAGGGGGTGTGGATATCTAAAAACTGCTCATTTTATAAAGGGGCAGCAGAATCGCGCCCAACAGGCCAGCGACCATACCTCCCAGGAAAATCACCATGACCGGCTCCAAAATACTTAAAAGATTGTCAACCGACCTTTCCACCTCCTTGCGGTAAAAATCAACGACTGACATCAAGCTTTGATCCAAAGTGCCTGTTTTCTCCCCCACCGCCACCATCTGGGTTAAAATCGGCGGGAACGCTTCGGGATGGCGCGCCAGAATCTTGCTCATGTTTTCACCCCTGATCACCTCTTCTTTAATTTCAAAAACAATCTGCCGGTAGACATCGTTGCCCACGATTTCGGCAGTAATTTCCAAAGACTGGGCGATGGGAATGCCGCCTGAAATTAAAGTTGAAAGGTTTTCGGCAAAACGGGAAAGATAAATCATCTTTAAAAAAGAACCGACGAAAGGAACGCGCAAAAAAAACCTGTCTTTGATTTTTTTACCCTCAACCGTCTTGCCGTAGCGCATCAACCCCATCCCCGCCCCGGCTGACAATAAAAAGACAAGCCAGCCCCAATGCCTCATGAGATTAGAAAGACCGATGACTATTTTTGTCACCAGGGGCAAGTCCTGGCCCGTTTCGGTAAAAACCTTAGTCATATTCGGAATTACAAAAAACATCATCATGACCAAAACGCCGATGACGACCACCACAATCAAGGCCGGATAAATCATCGCTCCCTGAATTTTGGAATTAAGGTAATATTCGCGCTCCAAGTGATCGGCTAAATAAGTTAGGCTTTCGGACAAAGAACCCGAAGCTTCGCCGGCTTTGACCATACTTACATAGAAACTGGAGAAAAGTTTAGGATGAGCCGACAAGGCCTGCGAGAACCGGGTGCCGCCTTCCACCTCCTGGGAAATCATTAAAATCTTTTCCCGGAACGCCGGATTTTTAGTCTGCTCGGCGATGGAGTGAAGCGACTGAACAAGCGGAATCTTTGATTTAAACATCAAAGATAGCTGGCGGGAAAAATTAACAACATCTTTCTTAGAAACCCTTTCAAAAATCTTTATCTTTTTTGAGTAAAAGGGCTTGGCTTCCGCTTGTGTCAAAAAAGTGACGAACAAATTATGCTTCTGCAAAAGAAGAATGGCCGCCTCTCTTGAGGAGGCCTCCACCATGCCTGTCTGCACCTCGCCCTTTTTGGATCTCGCTTGATAATTAAATTTCATGAAATAGGAATTTAATTAATAGGGGCTCCCAATTTATTGGGGAATTATAATTAAATTTCATTTATGCAACAACATCTTTAACTCGGTGGGATTCAAGGAACACCTTAAAGCGTCTCCCAGGGAAATCTCCCTGGCGTTAATCAAAATAGCCAAGGACCTGTTTAAAGAAATCATGCCCGCCTCAAGGGAAGTTTCAATAACTAACGGCAGTTCATGGATTTTATTCTCTCGGATGAGATTGGCGGTGGCCGAGTTGGATATCATAATTTCGCAAGCCGGAATCATGCCGCCTTTAATCCGCGGGATCAATCTTTGAGAAACAATGCCCAAAAGAGAGCTTGATAACTGCGCCCGCACTTGTGATTGCTGCTCCGAAGGAAAAGTATCCACAATGCGATGGATGGTTTGCGAGGCGGAATTAGTGTGAAGCGTGGCAAAAACCAAGTGGCCGGTTTCCGCAGCCGTAATGGCGGTCGAGATCGTTTCCTGGTCTCTCATTTCGCCCACCATGATAACATTGGGATCTTGCCGAAAGGTGGACCTTAAGGCTTGGGTAAAACTTAAGGTATCCTGATAAACTTCTCTTTGGTCGATAATCGCCCGGTCTTCCTTAAAAATATATTCGATCGGGTCTTCAATGGTGATGATATGCTCGGCTCTTTGATGGTTGATTTCATCGATCAGGGCGGCGAGCGTCGTGGATTTCCCCTGGCTTGAAGGGCCGGTAATCAGCACGAACCCTTGGTTAGCTTTCGTAAACTCATGCAAGATCGGCGGCAGATTTAATTCTTCGATGGTGGGTATTTTTGAGGGCACCAGCCTCAAGGCGCAAGAAATATTCCCTTTTTGGAAAAAAATATTGACTCTAAATCTGGCGTCGCTTTCAAAATTTAAAGAAAAATCAACTTCTTTCTCTTTTAAAAAACGGGCGTATTTTTCGTCCTGCAGCAAAACGCGGGCCAAACCCTCGGCATCTTCGGTCGTTACCTTTTTTTGTTTAAGCAAGGGAATGAGCGTGCCCTGAACTCTTAAAACCGGCGGATGCCCGACCGAAATATGCAGGTCCGAAGCCCGCTCTTTAACCGTAAGAGTTAATAATTCGTTTAATTGAGCGACGTAACCGTTATTGTTTTTCATTTTTCTTCAGCGGCTCTTAATACTTCTTCGACCGAGGTGATGCCCTCCAGCACCTTCAGAATACCGTCCTGCTTCATGGTAATCATCCCCTGACGCCTGGCTTCTTCTAAAATTCTCGATTCGTTTGGTTCCTTCAAAATTATTTCGGCAAGCTGACTGGTCATCTCTAAAATTTCAAAAAGGGCAATCCGACCCGCATAGCCTGAAGAGTTGCATTTTTTACAGCCTTTAATTTCGTAAATTTTAAAATCGCTTGGCACTTTAACGTCTTTTTTGATTAAAGACGGCAGATTCTCTATTTCTTTCAAAATCATCGCTTTCACTTCCGCGCTGGGCACAGCCTCCTTTTTGCAATCGGGGCATAAAACTCTGACCAATCTTTGAGCGATCGCTAATCTCAAAGCGGGCGGAATCAAAAACGAAGCGACTCCCAAGTCAATTAAACGAGGGATTACCCCTGTGGCGTTGTTGGTGTGGAGGGTTGATAAGACGACGTGGCCGGTCAAAGCGGCGTTAGTGGCTAAGGAGGCCGTTTCCTCATCTCTGATTTCGCCCACCATGATGATATTGGGGTCTTGACGCAAAATATGCCTCAAGCCTTTGGCGAAGGTATAGCCGATTTCCGGCTGAATTTGCGACTGATTGATGCCCGGCACAAAATACTCCACCGGATCTTCCAGGGTGATGACGTTGACGGTTTCTTGGTTCAAAAGATTTAAAATTGCGTAAAGCGTGGTGGTTTTGCCGCTTCCCGTAGGGCCGGTTGCCAAAATAAGGCCGTAAGGTTGTTTGGCGGCCTTTTCCACCACTGCCAGATTTCTTTTTTCAAGCCCTAGTTTCTCAAATTTTTTGACGCCCTCGGTCGGGTCCAATATCCTCATGACCACCTTCTCGCCTAAAGTAGTCGGGAAAGTCGAGACGCGGAAATCGATATCTTTGCCTCCGGTCTTCGCCGAAAAACGGCCATCTTGAGGCATGCGCGTTTCGTCGATTTTAAGATTAGAAAGAATCTTGATGCGGGCGACCACCGCCGGATGAACTTGCAGGGGCAATAGAAGATTCGGGTGCAGAACTCCGTCTACCCGAAAACGAATCCTTAATTCTTTTTTAGTGGGTTCTACGTGGATATCCGAAGCTTTGGCGTCCACGGCATGCCGCAGCATGACGGCCACGACCTTGGTAATGGGCGCCTCCTCGGCCATTCTTTCGAACTCGGCTTTTTTTAAGGGCTCGCGCTGGGCATCTTCTTCTGTCTTAAGTTCGGTTTCCAGTTCCTCGAGAGCCATCGTCACTTCTTTTTTTAGGGTCTTGTACTGTTTTAAAATATTATCAAAAGTAGTCAAACTGATTAACACTACCTTGTAGTTAAATTTCCCCTGCCTCGATAAAAACTTCAAGGCTTCCTGCGCCCGCAAATCTTCCGGATAAACCATGCCGACTTCCAGGGTTTTTTCTTTCTGCGACAAAGGAATCATGCTGTAATACTTGGCCGACTCTTGAGGAATAAGCTCCAAAGTTTCCAGAGGCACCTCTTCGGCCGAAACTTTCCTGACGGGCACTTTCAGGTTTTCGCCTTTTAATTCAAAAACAAGATCTTCGGGGATAATCCCCTTCTCCACAATTACCTCTTCTTCTTTTCTGCCCGAAACCTTAATATCGTACTCCAAGCCGGCCGCTTGTTTTTTATCAACCACTCCTTTTTTAATTAAATATTGAGTCAGTGTCATTTGTAAGAAGTAAAAGGATTGGCCCGGCCGGCTTTATCTTTAAGGGGGGGAATTTGGAGGAAACTCTCTAATGCCTCGAGTTTTGCGTCTTTCAGGGCATCCCAGTTAATTTCAATTTTAGGCGGAGCTGCCAAGGGCAAAGAGGCCGGGGCAACGGCTGCGGGAGTCCTAAAAAAGCCCAGCCAAACCACCAAAAGAGTGGCGCAAATAACTAGCGTTAAGATCAAAATCAGATACCTTTGCCTTTTTTGCGCTTGTAAAAACTCAATGGCCATAATTAATAGGAAGTTGTTTTTAAATCTAAGGTGAACGCCGGCGATCCTTCGGATTTTTCCGGAGGAATCTCAATGGAAATATGCTGCGCCTCGATTATCCTCGCCGAACTTTCGATGAGCCCGAGGAAGTCCTTAAAAGCTTGATAAGAGCCGGAGACCTGAATAACAAGTTGCGTCTCCGGCAAAGATTCTTTGCCGTCAATCGGCGCAGTCGTGCCGCCCAAAACAATCTTTTTTAGGATCAAGCCGGTTTGAGCGGAATTAATTTGTAAAAAATTAACCAGAGGCGCCAAAGACGGATCCTCGGGCAGGGCGCTGGCTATCTTCGAGAGAGCCTCCGAGTATTCTTGCAACTTGGCTGAAGTCTCTTTGATTTGGGAAAAATATGTTTCTCGAGAACTAAGTTCCTCCTGTTTTTTTTCAATATTTAAATTTAACGCTTGGAATTTTTGATACTGCGGCCAAACCAAAACCACAGCCAGGATCAAGGCTATTATCACTCCGGCAACAATAATAATTATTTTATTCATTGTTTTTGAAAATTTCAGGATCTAAAAAAAGAGAAAAAGTAAAATTCGCCCGACCGTTTTTTCCGATAGCCAAATCGGATATCTCGATTTTTTTAACGAGCGGCTGATTCTGGAAAATAACTATCTGCTGGCCTAATGTTTCAAAATTAGCGGTTTCGCCCGAAAGCACGGCCTGCGAGTCCGAAGAACTCAACTCTAATTTATTAAACCAAATCTTGGGATGAGAGTTTTTTTCCAAAAATTTAAAAAAGTTTGAAGCTCTTTGATGATCGGAAAATAACTTTGAGAAATCGTCGATTTTCTGCTTATCGGATAAAACCTGGGTTTCTATAACTTTTTCGCCCCTGGTGCCGACTTGAGCGATCTGGTCTTCCAAATCCAACAGCGTCTTTGAGGTTTTATTTCCGAGATAAAACAAAACAACGTAAGCTAAAACGACCGCCAACACCAAGCCAAAAACAAGATAGGGCGCAAGTTCGTACAGCTTCGATGTTTTTTTAATTGGTTTAGGAATGATGCCTGGCATATTATTCTTCCAGACCCCGCAGCGCCGCCCCGACGGCAATGGCGCAAGAAGGCCCCATTTCTTTTAAGGTATCTTCTAAAATCGGCGGATAATAAATATTGGTGAAAGGATTGGCAATTTCCGCAGGTTTCGATAAGTTCTTCATAAAATAATCTGCGAGGCCGGGCATGAGAGCCGAACCGCCGGCTAAAACGATTTTTTTAACCTCTTTGCCTTCGGCCTGGAAAAAACTGGAAAATATTTTTTTGATTTCTTCGATAATAAGATCGATCAAAGGCAGCATGGTTTCTTTGATTCCCCCGCTTCCAGAGAGCAGCCCCTGCCTCTTTTTTAATGATTCCGCTTCCGCATAGTCGATATTCAATCCTTTAGCTATGACGGTTGTGAAGTCGCTGCCTGAAGTGTCAAAACTGTGCGATATCCTGACAATGCCTTTGTCAATAATATTAATCGTCGTGCTTCTGGCCCCGATATCGATTAAAGAAATGGTTTGATTTTTTTCGGCTTCGCCGATCAAGGCTCGCGATAAGCTGAACACCTCTGCTTCCATGGATATAAGTTCCAGGCCCACGGCCTGAGCTATCTGCTGATATTGCTGGATAACGTCTTTGGGCACCGCCACCAATAAAACCTTGATGGTTTCTTGCCCCGCGGCGGCGCCCGCTTCCCTCTCTATTATCTGCCAATCAAGAGTTACCGACTGCAAAGGCAGAGGAATATGCTGGGGGGCTTCGTAATCGACAGCTTGAGGAATTTCCTCATCAGTCATGGCTGGCAAGCTGATTGTCGTAAAAAAGGTGGAGAAATCAGGAATGGCAAAAAATGCTTTATTGGTTTTAAACCCGGCTTCTTTCAAAACAGCGCTTAATGATCGCACCACATCGCGGTTGGAAAAAGAAAGCGTGCTTTTTTCAAACGTTCGGAACGGCTTCTCGTAAAGAGCCTCGGCTTTCATTTCGCCGTAATTATCCAGTTTCCGGCGCTTCCCGGCCCGCGACATCTCCACAATTTTAATGGCGGAAGTCCCGATATCTATTCCCAAAAAACCTTTCGGAGCAATTTTAAAAGGATTCCAAATCATAACTATCATTATTATACCATTTTAAATGACAGCAAGATATGTGAATATCTTCTTTTATTATATCTTGTTTGTCAAAAACAAAAAAGCCCTGCCAACTCTCTTAAAGAGATTGGCAGGGCACATCTAGAATAACATGCGACAGAAAGAACAAATCGCGTTCTTTTTCTTTTTTTCTTTTGCCGATAAGATGATTCCATTGATTTTCTGCCTTGCCGCGGAGAGTGAAAGAATCGGGCGCCGGAATTGCCACAATGGCTCGGCCCGGAGCCAAGAAAGGTTCGGTTAGCGGCAGAATTTCTTCTTCCAGCAGAATCCTCGCGTAGGATGATTGCGGTTTAATCAACATAAACGCTTCTTTGCAGGGAGCTGTTCCCACGACCAGATACTTCATTTTGTGCGCGGTATTTCCTTTGAACAGAATTCTGTCGGCCAGATTGATTTTTTGCGTAACGAGAGTCGCCTCGCTGACGTATCGATCGCCGAACCTGCGCGTGAGGCATTCCAGAAAATCGCGCCAGGGCTGGGCTAATCCTTGAGCAGCAATATCCCCCGGTTTAATCGCTTGCCTCACTCTGCCGTCAGCAATTCGAGGAGCACCCAATTCGCGCATCGCTATGCCGAAATCCCAGCGTACCGAAGGGCAAACTAAATCCGTTTCTCGGACTCGCTCGATGAAATCGCCAAGCAAAATGGCATCGAGACTATAACGAGCAACCAACGATCGGAACGGCCCGCGCATAGGCTCTCCAAGCAATCCCGGGTAATTTCCCAGCGCCTCGTATCTGGCTTTGAATTCTTTCATGCCTTCTTTCTTAGGAGGGCCGGAAAACACCAGTTCGAGCGCCACCGCGATAATCTGCTGAGTTTGCGCTACCGGCCGCACTTTCCCGTTAAAAGAATTAAAAGTCATCGCCTCTCCCAGCAAGTAACCGGGAAGCCAATCCTGAAATCGTTTCGTTGTCTTAAAGGCAATTTCTTTTTCGGCTAAATCCGATCTCAACCGGTTGGTTTCCGATTGGAGCAGCCCGATCTGCGTTCGCAGCGTTTTTTCCCCTTGGCGATAATAGACATTGCGCTGGCGGAATTGCGCCAAGGCGCTGTTAAAGACCGCGCGATTATTAAGCAGATCGACTGCTTCAGAGAAGCGTTTCACCGCTGGAGTTTCCGCGCCGCCGTGCCGATCGGGATGAACTATCGCCATAAGACCACGAGCGCTGCGTTTGCAATGATCATAAAGTTCATCTCCGGAAAGAGACAGGTCGAGAATCGCCGGCGAAAGACCGATAATCTCAAGAGGGTTTTCCAAAACTTGCTCTCCTCTAAGTTTTTTCAGGACCTCCCGCCCATCGCCCCTCATAGCCGCACCTCCTCATCGTCATCGGTTAGGATTTCGAAAAAAGCCGAGGAAGAAATCAGTTGCACCAAGCCGTCTATATCAACGATATTGACAAGACCTCCGCGACCAGCGCCTTCGCATGCGTGGAAGGCGACTATCTTAACGATTGTCGCATTCGTAAGAGCCTTCGATTTTCTCTTCCATTGGGGCAAGTAAGCGAGCGCGATAGGAATGGCATCCAGAATGATTTCTAAGATCTTCTCGGCTTCATCGCCGTAAGCGGCCACGAGACGCGTGGCGGTTTCGATGCTGATATCAGCGTTGATTTCCCGAGCCTCCCTTACCAAATAGACGGTTTTTGCAATTTGATCGAAGGTCGCTTCAAGGCTCTCTCTGATCCCGGGATCGGCATTAGTCAAATCTGCTTCCCTAAGCCCTTGGCCTCTCGTAAAGTAATCGGCGATTTGAGCAAAGGATTCGGGCAAAACAACTCCCCATTGATCCACCATGGCAAGATACGCGCTTTGAGCGAATCTGGCGGGCAGGGCTTTTTTTATTCGCGCTACCGCCGTTTCAGGCCTCCATCCTAATTGGACGGCTAGCGCTTGGATTCCGGGAGTGATAACAGAAATTTCCTCGATTTCTCCGGGCGCAATAATAAGCAAATCTGTTTTTGACATAATTCCTCCCATTTTTACCATATTTTGGCTTAACGCCAATTGAAAAGTTCTGTCCATAGAATACTATAAATCAGGCTAAAAGTCAAACGCAAATGAGCAATAAATATGGCGAAAACAAAAAAGCCCGTCATTAACGGAACTTCTTGGCGGAGAGGGTGAGATTCGAACTCACGATACCCTTGCGGGCATAATGGTTTTCAAAACCATCGCATTCGGCCGCTCTGCCACCTCTCCAAAAAAGCGAAACGTACAAATTGCGAAGCAATTTTACGTTTCAGCCACGTTAATTTTGCTACGCAAAATTTTACGTGGCGGGACACTCGGGTTAAGCCGCCCCTTAAGGCGAGCCTCGCCTCTTGGCGGGTACCCCAGTGAACGCCCCTTATAGAGGCATTATGGCACTTTTTTGAGGGTTTTGCCAGAGCGAGGTTGAGGCCTGCCTGCCGGCAGGCAGGCACGTGGGTCTCCTTGTTCTAACATAGTTTTATTAATTGGTATTTTTTCTGACAGGGAAAATTATTAATCACATAATAAGCCCTGATAGTTTTATCAGCAACCATTATGGCACTAGCCTGAGTTTTGAACTCATCATTTTTACCGTGACGACAGACCGAAAATTTGCTAGGACCGCTGGTATGATCTCGACATAGGTTAATAATGGAATCAACAGATTTGCTCCTCTTTATTTTTTTAAAGGCGTTTTTAAATCGCATGTATGATTCGGGGTCTTGATTTTTGTTTTTTCCTCCTTTTAAGATTTTAAATTGATTCGTCCTTAACAGATAGCCATTTTTCTTGATTTTTATCCCAAAATCATTTGGAGGAGTGAACTCCAAAACCGCCATCTTGTCTCTATCTGCTATCATCACCAAATCAGGTACTATCTTAATTTTATTTTTATAAAAATTTTTAAGGAATCGGATCGCTTCATCTACGTTTTTATGATTGGAAATCGTTTTTTCATAACCTTTAAATATATTGTGTGTAGTATGCGGACTAGCTTTATATGTCTTTTTGGTATAGACACTAGCGGCTACTATTCCTAGACCAAATTGATTGATGCCAGCCCATAAACCGGGCGTATTATTTCTTGTAAAAGCTAAATAATAATATCTCCCTTTTATTTTTTGGGGTTTATTAAATGTTACTTTATTTTCTAAATCACAATTTTTAAAAATAACCAACTTTCCGCTATTATTGGTGGCGCCGATGGTACACATATATTTTTATTTTATCATGAATTATAAGCAAAAAACATCTGCTTGAAGGAGGTGTTTTTTACTTAACTGTATCTCTCGGACAAAATTCGAACTTTTTGAGTTTCTTTGATTTCTAAAAATCCTTAAAAATATAAGCACTCGGGTCGCCACTCGCTCTCGGTCAGTCCCTCCTTCGCCCCGCTTAGCGGGGCTTCGGACGGGCAAAGCGGGTTGCGCCGACCTGCCTGCCGGCAGGCAGG
>Ga0209541_10017729_pt1 | contig 10383 bp, 13 predicted proteins | sample RifCSPlowO2_01_FD_184027 | JGI IMG/M metagenome (GOLD analysis project Ga0209541, IMG submission 184027) | Groundwater microbial communities from Rifle, Colorado - Rifle CSP2_plank lowO2_0.1 (SPAdes) (version 2) | ecosystem: Environmental > Aquatic > Deep subsurface > Groundwater | place... | reverse complement strand
GAAATTTGACAAGGAATTTGCTAAACAACTTTCTGAAAAAGAGCAGAAAGAAGTTGAACGTTTTGAGAAACAACAATTAACAATCAACCCATATATTGGCGACCCATTGAGTTATCGTTTTTTCCGTGAAAAAAAGATTGACAACAAAAGAGTTTATTTCTTGATTTATGACGATATTAAAGCAGTTTTGATGGTTGCTGTAAGTGACAAGAAAACACAACAAGACATTATTAACGAAATCAAGGGTCACTTAAACGAATACTATGTCATAATTAGAGAAGCAATTAAGCAACACGGCGAATTCGACCACATTTAGCATCCTCAAGACTTTCAACTAATTGCTCAATAAGGGCGTGGTCAACCTTTTCAAGTCTTTTAAGATGTTCGTATTCTGCTCGTGATATGGTTATAGTCTGACTTAAGCTCATACAGCTCTGAAAGAGGTTAAAGTTTAAAAACCTTTCTCGTTTATTGAAGATAAATATCAGATTGTATAACATAAGAATGTGGAAAGCATGATGGATATGTATTTTTGGACTCAACAATTAAGGCAAACTATTGGCAAAGAGCAGTGGAAGCAAGCTGTGGCTATTGCGTCTCGTATGCGTCGTGAAATGGGTGGGCAAGTATTTTTACCCGCAGAAAAGCAAACAGCATTGGGTGAGACGCAGAAAACACTCGACCAGTTTATGAGTGACGCAGGTTCGTCAAGTGTTGATGCTGCAGTTGTTAATCAGAGGTTTGGTGATTTTAGAGAGAGTTTTTATTCTGTTTTTGGGAATACTGTCGTGTATTTGTTGCGTCATCCTGAAAAGACTTCACAAAAAGGTAGAGTGCTGGCTGAAGTTGGAGTGAAACAGGCGCACGCATATGCTCAACAATTGATTGATGAAGTGTTATTCTGTCCAAAAAATGTTACAGTAGGATTGTACACAAGTGAAATTGAACGTACTAAAAAATATGCTCAACTTGTTGCGTATGAATTAAAAAAGTTGGGTGAATTGCAAGGTAGGCAAGTTCGAATAGACAACGGCGGGTTTGATTACAGACTTGGTTTTAGATTTAGTAAAGAAGAGATTGACTTTTTAGGAAAAAGTGCAGAGCAGAAAGGAATAAAGGCAGATGGTGGATTTGCTCAATTCTCAGAGTGGTTGTCTAATGCAGATTCTTATCTTGGGCAGTTTCCAAAACTGCATCATCCTGCAGTGATTGTGAGAGAGCTTCAAGATTTTGTTGATTGGCACAGAAGACAGTTTACAACAAATGCAAACCAGTGGAGTGTGGTTCTTGGTTTCACACATAGTTGGATTCTTGATGCATTACGCGTTCATTACGCAGGAAAAGACGTGAAAGAAATTGTCAAATCTGGCGGATTTGTCAAGATTGATGGCGGTAAAATAAATGTTGATGGTGTGTGGTATAATTACGCATGAGCAGTGAGTACAGGCATGTTTGGATTAAGGTTTTTTCACGCGCGCAGACTATTCAGCGCATTAGTTTTTTGTGGCAGTGGTTTACAACAGGCGTGCCGCAGAATAAACTTTTGAAAATGCATTCGCTTCTTGTTTTGCCTTCTGATAAAAAGTATGATTATTATCTTTATGAAGATGAATGGATGGATTGTTTACGAAAATTAAGCAATTACTTGTTATCGCAATCTGTTGACGAACAGGAAAAAGAGTTTAACCAATCTTCTGACGCGTTTCTGAAAGTTGCAAAGAGAGTTTATCAGAAAGATTTAACAAAATGGTCAAACAAAAAGCTTATTGCGTGGTTTAAGCAGCACTTAGATACATATTCTTATTTTTCGTTATGTGTTTTTCCACCGTGGGCAGTTGATATTATTCTGGCTCCTAAATTAAAACATGAGTTGGAAAAAGTAAATCCAGAAAAAGCAAATGCATGGTTTGAAGCTATTTCTTCACAAACTCGACCAGACAGAATGACCCAACAACAGATAGACCTTCTCAAAATAGGCATTAGTGGGAATTTTGCAAAGTTGAAAAAGCATGTGCAAAAGTATTGTTGGCTTCCAATTTACAATCTTGGAGAGCAGCCTTGGACTGCAGAAGATTTCAAAAAACAATTAGCAGAAATAAAAGACCAAAAACGAGAGCTTAAAGAAAAAATAAATAGTTTCAAGAAAAAACAATCAGAATACAACACTGCTTTGCAAGAAATTAAGCCATCGCCAGACTTAAAGAGGTTAATAGAAACAGTGCATCTTTATACATTTTTGCGCAATGAACGAGTTGACAAGTGGAGAATAGTTCTACACCAGATAGAACAGTTCTATCACGAAATTGCGCGCAGAGCAAACATTCTTCCTGAAGATGCGGCTAACTTTTTCAATGAAGAAATTATGAATTACTTAGAGAAAGAAATTCTTCCAGAAGATTACGCGCAAAGAAAAACACAAAACGCGCTCCTTTATCGCGATGGCATCAGAAAAATATTCACGAAAACAGAAGATATTGAAAAGCTAAGAATACAAGAATTAGGAGAGATAACTAAAGAAGAAATTAAAGAAGTTAAAGGACTGCCTGCTTACAAAGGAATTGTCACTGGATACGTGCGTGTTATTCGAACACCGCAAGACTTGCCATCACTAAAACAAGGAGAAATTCTTGTTGCTCATCACACAAGCCCAGATTTTGTTCTTGCAATGAAACGTTCAGCGGCGATTGTGACTGACGAAGGTGGAATAACGTCACACGCTGCAATAGTTTCAAGAGAATTAAAGATTCCTTGTGTCACTGCAACAAAAGAAGGCAGTAATGTATTTAAGACAGGAGATTTTATCGAAGTAAACGCTGAAAAGTTGTTAGAAAACTAAAATGAAAATACCTAAGAAAGAATGGTTGTTATTTGTTGAACGGCGCTATTTACCTTTTTCTATATCTCTAAACATGTACATCTGCAATAAAAAAGAATTGCATAAAGTTGTTCCAATTCAAATGAGGGATTATTTTGCTATTTTCAAAGATGGCTGTTATTTTCCTGTTGAAATGCCAAAAAGCGCTTCTGAATATCAGATAAAAGAGTTTGAGAAGCAAGGTGCAAAATTTCTTGAAGGCGTTGCTAAAAAGTGCATTAAAAAAGGCAGTGAACTTATTGATGTTGTTAAACGGCTCTCTGTGCTTAAGTTGTCTAATTTAGACAATAAAAAGTTGGTGAGCCTTTTTTTACAATCGCATAAAGAGTATCGTGAATTTAGTGTTTTTCTTTTACTTCCGTTGTCTCTTGAAAAGTTTTTTGATGAGCAAGTACGAAAGATTGTTGAAAAAGGCAGTATTGATGAGAAAAAGCGTGTTGAGTATCATCAGAAGCTGGTTGCGCCAATAAGATACAATGTAAGCCAAGAGGAGAATATTTCGCTTTTAGAAATTGCTTCAAATATTGAGAAGAAAGGATTGAAAAATTTATTTGAGAAAGAAACAACAGCCATTATTAATGAGTTACGTGAGAAAGAAAATACCATTTGGACAGATATCTTGATTCATTTGGAAAAATATTCTTGGTTGCAAACACGCTGGTTTTATGGCAAACTGCTTTCAGCAGAAGATATTGTTGAGCGATTAAAAACAACAGTCGAAGAAAATCCTTCTGAGAAACTTAAAGAAATGAAAGAGAATCCTTTGAAGGTTAAGAAAGAAACTAAAAAAATATTTCAAGAGCTTAATTGCACCAAGGAAGAAAAAGCTTTCATTAATGTTGTAAAAGAATATGTGTTTTTACGAACGTATAGAACAGATAAGCTCAATGAAGCAAATTATCATTTGATGCCGCTTTTGCACGAAGCAGCAAAAAGATTAAACATTCCATACGATGACTTGTTATATCTTACCTTGCCTGAAGTTGTTGAAAGCCTGCAAAAAAACAGCATTTCTTCAAGTATTAACATTGCGCAAAGAAAAAAATCGTGGGCGTTATTCAGAGAAGGAGAAGAAGTGGTTGTTTTTCAAGGAGAAAAAGAAGTTGAAGAGTTTGGCAAACAACAAGGTTTTGCTGGACAAGACTTCAGTAAAATAAGAGAAGTAAAAGGCAACAAAGCATTTGGTGGAAAAGTGACTGGGACAGCAAAAGTCATTCTTTCACCAGCAGAAGTAGGCAAAGTACAAAAAGGAGACATCTTGATAGCAGTAATGACTTTTCCTTCATTTATTGTAGCTATGGAAAAAGCAGCTGCATTTGTTACAGATGAGGGCGGCATTCTTTGCCATGCCGCGATTGTTGCCAGAGAAATGAAGAAACCCTGCGTCATTGCAACTAAGATTGCGACTAAGGTTTTCAAGGATGGAGACGTAGTGGAAGTTGATGCTGAGAATGGTGTGGTGAAGAAATTAAAATGAAATCTTCAAGTCTTCATGTTTTTCGTGCGCGACCGAAGAAAGCAGTGCCTGCGTTTCCTCCTGCATATTGTACTGAGTATTTATCGAGTTCTATGGGCTTGAAAGAATATGGTGTTAGAGTAACGTCAGTTATTATGGTTCAGACTGAAGAAGACATGATGGCTATTATTGAGACTAAAGAAGAATTTGACCGTATGGGGCAAGTTTTAATGCAAAGGTTTCTTGACCAACCACAATACTTGAAGAAGCTCATAGCGTGGTCTGAATCACAAAAGGATGTTCCTAAAAATATTCTTAAAAATTATTTACCTGCGGGAAAAATTGACTCTATTTCAAATAAAGAGTTGTATAATCGATATGCTCAATATGTTGATGCGTACCGTTTTTTTCACCTTAAACAGACTCCTGCGTGGTGGATTGGTGGTGAAGCTGTTGAGAAAGAAATCAGAACTTATTTTGAAGAGAATGATGTGCCTGATGCTCAAGAAAGCTTTGGCATAGTTACTGAGGCACTTGAATACCCAACAGAGAATGCTGCAGAAGAAATGTCTCTTTTGGATATTTGCATTCAACTCAAGAAAAAAAGCATTCACAAAGTACAAACTGTTAACGACCTACCTGTATCTATTAAAAAAAAGTTTGCGAGTCACGTTGAAGATTATTCATCAATTCCTTTTGGGTATAATACTGGTGTTGTGTGGGATGAACAGTATTTCCTGAGCAAAATAAATGAAATTCTAAATGCATCAGAAAGCCCTGCTGAGACTAAAAAGAATAAAATAAGAAATATCGAAGAAAAAATTAAGAAAAGAGATGAACTCGTCAAAAAACTCAAACTACCACGAAGAATAGTCAACTTAATCCTTGCTTTAAGACAATTAGCATATTTGCAAGAGCTTAAGAAAACAACACAAACAAGAAGCCACCCACTTCTCCAACTGGTTGTTCATAAAGAAATTGCTCGACGTTTGAACATTCCCCAAGAATATCTTTATTTTATGTCTTACAAAGAAATCAAGCAAAGTTTGTTTAGTAACAACGTGGGTGATGAATTAAAAAAAGAACTCCATCAACGGTGTGGATACTTTGTCTTGTTTGAAAAAGAACTTGACTACCATTGGGTATATGGAAATGAAGCAAAAGAATTTGTTCGCGTCAACGGATTAGCTGCTGATTTGAAGGAAGTGAAAGAACTCCAAGGCACAATTGCGTCAAAAGGCTACGCGAAAGGTATTGTAAAAGTTTGTAAATTATCAACAGAGATAGACAAAGTAAATAAAGGAGATATTCTGGTTACAGCAATGACTACTCCTGATTTTGTTCCAGCAATGAAGCGTGCAGCTGCCATAATCACCGATGAAGGCGGTATCACATGTCATGCAGCAATAGTATCTCGAGAATTAGGAAAACCCTGTATTATTGGCACGAAGATAGCAACAAAAGTTTTGAAAGATGGTGAAATAGTGCAAGTGGATGCCAACAATGGAATTATTAAGAGAACAAAATGACTTTCATCAAACCTTTCAAAGAAATAAGTAAAGATGACATTTCAATAGCTGGTGGCAAAGGTGCATCGCTTGGTGAAATGACTCAAGCACATTTTCCTGTTCCTTCTGGTTTTGTTATTGTTGCACAGGCTTATGAAGTGTTTGTTGAGAGAATAAAGCCGAAAATAACTGCGTTGTTGAAAAATCTTGATGTTGAAGATACAGAACAGCTTGACAAAACAGCAAATGTGATACAGAAACTAATTTCTGCGCAAAAGTTTTCTGAAGAATTAAGGAAAGAAATTCTTGCTGCTTACAAAGAGTTGGGGCAAGGTTTTGTTGCTGCAAGAAGTTCTGCTACAACTGAAGATTTGCCGAGTGCGAGTTTTGCTGGGCAGCAAGCAACGTATTTGAACGTTAAAGGTGATGAAATCTTTGATTGCTGTTGTCGTACAAACAATGGTTGATGCAAGAGCAGCAGGTGTTGCATTCTCTGTTAATCCAATTGACAACAATAAGAACGACATAGTTATTGAGGCAAGTTTTGGTTTGGGTGAGGCTGTTGTTTCTGGGCAGGTAACGCCAGATTTGTATGTTGTTCATAAAGATACTTTGAAGATTCATCAAAAAACTGTTAATGAACAAGAGTGGGGTTTCTACAGAGACCAAAAGACTGGCAAAACAATAAAAAAAAATGTTCCAGACCCAAAAGCGCAGGTTCTTTCTGATAAAGAAATAATTACTATAGGCAAGCTTGTAAAACAAGTAGAACAGCATTATGGTTGCCCACAAGACACTGAATGGGCGGTGGATGAAAAAGGTAATTTGTTTCTGTTGCAGGCAAGACCTATTACGACGCTGGGTTGAATAAATAATTGCCTCACTAATCTTTTTTAATTGGTTTTGGAAAAACGTAAGTTTTATATAGTTATATAACTTTATACACCCAATACAGGAATTAGAAATGTTAGCAATTGATAAGAAGCAAATTTTGCATTATCCACAGTTAGATACTGTGCTGATGGTTGAAGGTTTTATTAGAGATAATGGTGGTGAGTTTAAGAAAAAGAGTTTGTGGGAGCATTTGCCTAAGAAAATGATGTATCAGACTTTTTGTGTTATTTTTGATTATTTGGTTCATTCTGGAAAAATTGCAGTAGATGCGGAAGGTAAGGTTTGTTGGATTTGGAATCCTGAACTTGTTAAGCGTTATCTTGCTAAGCCGCATTTGGGGGCAAGATGAAATCAGAAGTTTTTTTCGCTGAAGAAAAAGTAAAGGAAAGTTTTCAAGAGTTGAAAGATTCGAAAACTGAAGATAAAGAGTTGTATTCGTGGATAAATCGTGCCATTGATGATTTGTCAGAAAATGCATTTTGTGGCATTCAGATTTCAAAAAGATTAATTCCTAAGGAATACATCACTAAATATGGGATTGATAATCTTTGGAAATACAATTTACCAAATGCGTGGCGGTTGTTATACTCTGTTGGCACAGAAGGAATTTCAGTTATCTCTATTGTTGTTGAATGGATGAACCATAAAGATTATGAGAAACGTTTCAAGTATTGACTAAATAATTGGTCAATTATTTACTGTGTGGTTTGTATATTGGGAATTTCTTAAGTTTTGGCAGGGGTAGATTTTTTACCCCCTCTGAGCCAGTAACCTGATTTTCTGCGTTCTTTTGTGTCCTTTATTCCTGTAGGTCTTCCTAAGCGTTTGCCTTGTGCTTTTAGATGGTTTATTCTTGCTTTTGTTCTTTCTTTGATGAGTTCTCTTTCAAGCTCCGCAACTGCGGCAAGAATTGTAAAGAAGAATTTGCCTTGCGGACTTGATGTATCTATGTTTTGCGTTACTGTTATGAACTGTATGTTTTTGTTTCTGAATTCTTCAATTTTAAATACATTTATATATATTTATACACTTTTATACAATAATGAATGAAATAAAAATTAACATTGCATTTAGAAATGTTAAATTTCATCAGGATAGTTCTGCGCGTTCAGAACACATTTTTGACAGGATGCGATTAAGAGGTATAAGCAAAGATAATATTAAAGAGGCTGTTCAGAAAGGTGCAAAACAGATAAGAGAAGATAAATCAATAATTGCTGAATTCAGATGGTTTAAAGTTGTTTATAGAGAATTTCAAATAAATGATGTGCGAAAAATATATCCAATAACTGTTTTGACAGATTAAGGAGTTGATTAAAATGGAAAAGCCAGAATATCCTTGTCCATGTGGCGGAAAAGTGAAATGGAAAAAAGATAAAGTAATTGTTGAAGGTGTCGACTGCGGCATTCTTGATGTCGAATATTGTCAAAGTTGTGGTGAAGAATATTTTCCTGAAGAGACCATGGAAATTGTTGAAAAAAAACTCAAGACAAAAGGTTTGTGGGGTGTTCAGCCAAGAAAAGTTAATCTGTGGCAATCAGGAAAATCAGTAGTATTGCGAATACCAAAAGACATTGCTGATGAACTTGATTTGAAGCCAAATGAAGAAGTAACAATTTATTCAGAAGGAAAAAATAAAATTGTAGTTAATTTGTAAATTTGAAAGTTGCCACTCTGGGTTTCGCTTTTAGCTCAACCACAGAGCGTTCTCGCTACGCTCAGGCAACTTTCAAAGTTTCTTGAAAGAACGCGAACGCTTATGCATTAATCCACTAGTCTAGGACACAGTGGCTTTCTGCTAAGCGTTCTTTCAAGTAAAAGTTAGTGCAATTAACTTTTGGCGTGTTGCTCGGCTGGCGCATCGTGAACACAGTGAACAAGCAACACACTTAGTCTTTATAACCTGTTTGAGGCATTATAATTATTTATTATCACGAAGAATGCGGTAGAGTTGAAAAACATAGACATTTGCTGCATCTATTTTTTGGTAGGCATTAGCGCCTGATTGGAGTGCAGTGCGTCTGATATGTTCTGCAAGTTTTTCAGGACTATTATTAATTTGAGCTGTTAAGTAAACGTCACCTTAAAACTTTTTTTTAAATTACTATTACTAAAACCAAAAGTATTATAAATAAAGTAATGAAAGTGGTTTTATGGTCTATAAGTTGGGGCATTGGAAAAAAAGCACACTCAGAACATTAGAACGTGTTAGACAAGAAAATGATGATTTTAGACGTAATTTACAGGCTTCAATTTTGAAAAATGGTTCAATGGCAAAATGGTTAACGATTTTAAAAGAAGGAGAATATTTAGACAATGGAGATGGGTACAAATTAAATGATAAAGGTCGCCAGTTACTCCAAGAATTAAGAGAAACAATCTCTTTAAAGAAAAAAAGTAAACAAGAAAAAACGGCACTTAACATCACGCATAATAAAATTCAAAATGGTTTTGTGTTGAAAATTCAAGGAGAAGGATTAGATATAGAAAATAAAATAAATGGTTCACAAGAAAAAATAATTAATGCTCTTAATGCATTCCATAGAGCATTAAACGAAACATAATCCATCAGTGGCGATGGATGGACAGCCACCATCTATGAAGCATCCGTCTTGTAAGACTTACCCAGTCGCATAAGACCGACCAGATGCTTCATAGGTGTCCTTTTATTTCACTAATTTATAAACCCTTGGTCTTTTGAAATGGTTTTTGGTTTTATTGAATTTCTGCGCTTTGTTTTATCAGTTCTAACCATCTGTTGTTTGTTTTTGTTGGTATTGTTAGTCCTGCTCTTTCGCAGGGATAGTCTTTAATTGTCGTGTGTTCTTCGATAAAATTATGTTGTAATATTATTCCTGCCATTAAGATTGGTGCTGACCATAGTGCTTTTAGTCCTCTAAAATTATTTACTCTGTCTTTAATTTTTGAAAAGACAGTCTCAATTCTTACGTTATAATTTCCTGTTTTCAAAGTGTTAATGACTTTGTGTTCTACTTTTAGTCCGTGTAGTTTGTTTGAATAGAATAGTTTTTTGAATACTCTTGGATAAAATTGTGCGCCGTCAGTTGAAATAAATTTTGGCAACATTTTACTTGTTGCTTTTTGCAGAAATTCTTTTGCTTCTTGTTCTCCTGAAAATATGCTGTAATGTATTCCGTTTATAAATCTTGTTTGCCAGTCAACATTACACCAAAAATGGTCTTTTCTATGCTCACAATCAATCTCTGTGTCATCACAATAAAATTCTCCGCTTAATTTTGGTTCCAAAGTATTGACATACTTTTGAACTTTTAAGACGTAACGTCTGCACCAGTCAAGAACAGTAACATGACTTGAATTATGCTCTAAATGTCGTCTAAAGTAATTTCTTACTTTTCTGCTTGAAAGGTTACTGAAATACAAGTCAATAGCTGAAGTGATTTTGCTTTCGCTGTTTCGCATACGATAGAATCCGTTGTCTTGTGTGAAGAATTTATGACATTCTTTGCAGTAATATTTTTGTATGTTTCCTCTGTTTTCTGTTTTTCTTATTCCTTTCTTTATGTAGTTTGATTTTTTGCAAAACACACATTTTACTTTGTTATTCATAGTTTTCATCTCCACAATAGGTACCTAATACGAAGAAGTATATAAACCTTTCGGTACCTAA
>Ga0209541_10017728_pt1 | contig 10384 bp, 8 predicted proteins | sample RifCSPlowO2_01_FD_184027 | JGI IMG/M metagenome (GOLD analysis project Ga0209541, IMG submission 184027) | Groundwater microbial communities from Rifle, Colorado - Rifle CSP2_plank lowO2_0.1 (SPAdes) (version 2) | ecosystem: Environmental > Aquatic > Deep subsurface > Groundwater | place: Rifle... | reverse complement strand
AAAGCCGCGTTTGCCAAGAAACTCCCGCATGAAGCTTGTGACGGCATACCGCATGCGCATATTTTTTGCAAGCCGCTCGCGGCGCAAATCGAGGTAGCGGTATTTGAAACGAACCTCCTCGTCAATTTCATACCCATCGGTATCAAGCGGAATCGGAGGCGTTGCCGCTTCGTTCCAGACGTGAAGATCGCTCGCCTGAATTTCGTAATTTCCTGTTTCGATTTTCGGATTTCGCATATTCTCCGGCCGCGCCGCCACTTTACCGCGCACCCGAATCACCCACTCGGGACGGAGCTTTGTTGCCTCCTCGTACGTTTCTTTTGCTGATGGAGTAAAAACCACCTGTGCGATGCCTCCCCGATCGCGGACATCGATAAAAATAAGCTTGCCGTGATCACGGCGGGCATGTACCCACCCCGAGAGTTCAACGTCTTCGCCTGCAAGATTTACAATCTCTCTCGTCAAAATACGCATGGAACTATTCTAACACGCGTATCCGTGAAGATAAAAGTGCCGCGGATATATTGCGTTACCGTGTACTCCGAAACACGCTGAATTTTCCTTGATCAACCTCCACGAGCACCGTCCCGTCATGATCAGTCCGGAATACGGCAGCACCCGCGTCTTCTAGGCGCCCGAGCGCCTCCCGCGTGGGATGCCCGTAGGTATTCTTTCCAACTTCAGCAACCGCAATCTGCGGCTGAATCGCTTCGAGAAATTTTGTCCCTGACGAGTACTTTGAACCGTGATGCGGAACTTTTAGGACATCCGCGCGGAGATCGTACGAACGCGCAAGCTCATCCTCGATTTTAAATCCGATGTCGCCAGTGTAGAGCGCTCGAAAATCTTCCTCCGCAAGCATTGCGACGACCGAGGTGTCGTTCAATTCCTTGCTTGCAAGATTCCGCTTGTTCGGAGAAAGAATACTGATTGCATCATCCCCGCGCAGTATCACATCGCCTTCTTGAAGTGCCAAATAATTCACGTTTCGTTCCTCAAGTACACGAACCAAATCATCATATGCCGCAGTTTCTCCGGCGCGTCCGCTGCCAAGAAAAAGCCCTACATCGTATTTCTTAAGCACGTCAATCAAGCCGCCAAAGTGATCAAGCTGGGGATGCGACATCATCACAAGATCGAGGTAGGTATCACCGGCCGGAAGTATGCGGGAGAGCTCTTCAAGTACTTTTCCGTTCGGCGGCCCGCCGTCAATCAAAAGGTCAACGCCGCCCGGGAACCGGATAAGCTCGCTGTCGCCTTGTCCGATATTTAAAAAGTAAAGTTCGAGAAAACTGCTATCAGAGGAAATAGAGATGACATACCAAATAATGCCGTCGAGGAGTGCAAAAAGAACGAAAGCAGTAAAAAGGCGGCGAGAAGTTCTTTTAACCGGAAATGACATTGGTTTTTGCTGTGCGCCGGTTTATATAGAGGATCCCGGAAATAAGGATGGCGTAATAGAGAATCGAAAGCGCAATGCCAAACGATCCGATTTCCCATTTCAAGTTAAGCATTGAGAAAAAATTAATGACGCCAAGCTCGTAACTCAAAAAGAGATTCGCGACCAAGCCCACGGCAAGAGCGAGATACGAAGAGATGACGGCGAGAGCTGCTATCGAAAACCCAAGGAACATAGTGATCGGCACGAATGCAAGAATGAGCACGTTCGGCACGATGGAAATCGGCGAAAAAGAGCCGAAATTTGCAAGGAGAATGGGCAAAACCGCAAGCTGCGCGGATGTGGTGGTGATAAGATTCTCGCGCCAGTGGAAAAAGCCGGGTTTCTTGCTCACGTTGAACCACGTTATGATTGCCGGCCGGAGATAGATAAGCCCCAAAACTGCAGCAAAGGAAAGCTGGAAACCGATATCCCACCGGAGGATTCGGGGATTCACGAGCACCATAGCAACAGCGGCAACAACAATGGCATTGCGGAAACTATATGCCCGCGCGGTCTCTTCCGCGAGGAGTACCAAAAACGCCATGATCGCGGCGCGCACCACGGACGCCTCGGCGCCGGTCATCACAACGAAAAGCGCAACTGCGGTTGTCCCAAACCAAAACGCCTTCCGACGCGAGAACCACAGCCCTAACGCCGCCATAATACTCTCCGCAATGACGTTTACGTTGTACCCCGAGAGCGCCACGAGGTGGCTCGTGCCGGTTACGCTCAACTTGTCACGAAATTCCTTTGTGAATTCAGCGGTCTCTCCTAACGTAAGGCCAGAGAGAAACGCCGCCTTCTCGGGCGGGAGCGCCCTCCGGAATGCCGATTCGGTAAAATGCTTTATGGAAAGCAATTTTGATTTAAGAAGCGATCCTTCACCGCTCCGCACAAGTTTAATATCTGCAAAAATCGTGGTGCCGAAAATGCCGTCTTTTGCGAGCCGTTCCGCGAAGGATTCGTCAGGCCTGCGAATCGTTCCCTCTACAGTAACAACATCGCCGTAGTTCCATTCTGGATAGCGCGGCGCTGTAACTCTGATTCTGCCGCGCAAGGGATCATTGAGTTTAATAACCAAACTCTGTTTTTCAAGTCCAGTTGATACCTTAGTAATAAGTCCGGTTACGGTCGTTTTTTCATCAAAAGGAATCGCAATGTCCCTGGTACGCACATCGTAAAAAACATAATAGCCGGAACCAAGAAAAATGCCGATGGATAACAGTGCAAGCCATTTCTTGCCGAAAACGAAAAACGCCGCTCCGATTGCAATCGCAACAAGGCCGGCAATGAATACCGTATCTGAAAAACTCGTCGAACTTGCGAAAAGCACGCCGACTAAGAAAAAACTGATGAACCAAAACGCCTTGTCGTAAAGCGGCATACTGCCAGTTTAAACAACAACGCGCTCTTTGTCACTATTTACTGACAACAATGAGAGTAATCGCTAATAACGCGAATTGAAAACAAAATAATGCGAATCGTCTTTTGTGGCGGCGAAATGCCCCATACTAGAATTCTATGGCGATCTTCGCGAGTTTCCCGTCGTTGAACGGATGCTTTATTTCTTTCATCTCGGTCACAAGATCCGCACGGTCAATGAACTCCTGCGGCGCCCCGCGGCCGGTAAAAATCACGAACTTCTCCGGCGGCAAATCTTTTACCGCTGCAAGCACTTCTTCTGCAGTAAGAAGTCCCAAGGAAACTGCCACGTTCACTTCGTCAAGGATAATCAAACCCCACTCCTCTTTGCCAATTTCTTCTCGCGCATATCGAAGCGCCTCGCGTGCCGCCTCTGCATGCTTTTCTCTGGGAAGCGTATCGCCCAAAATGCCAACGAATCCCAATCCTTTCTTTACGATCTTGAAGCGATTGTCACGCCGTTTCTCTGGGTCGTCTGTGCGGATAATCTCGATAAAATCTTCGCCTGATTTCCATGGACCCTTGATGAATTGCACCATTAAAACGCGCTTGCCGCGGCCCACGGACCGCAACGCTTGTCCAAGCGCGGCGGTTGTTTTCCCTTTGCCGTTGCCAGTAAAGACAATCAACATCTTTTCATTATACATTTTTCTAAAATAAAAAGGGCTCGGTGAGGTAGGCGACGAATCGCTTTCCTCACCGAGCCGAAGAAGAACCCATGACCGCTCATGACCCAGTTTCCGCCCCGACGGATGGAAACTCCGGGGAATCATAGGAAGCCATTGGGGTGGCGCAAAGGTAGAGGGCGCGACTAATGCTTGCCTTCCGCCGATTAAGTGGGCTTTCTCGAGTCTGATTCAGCCGAGGCGCAACCCCCGACCTTACAACGAGACAAGTTTCTGGTGGTTCGTACGGACGCCGATCCGCAGTGTGTCTCAAGTTAAAGGAGACACACTATGCGTACGGTCGATGCACACTTCCGCCGTGTCGCTCATTCTAGAGCGCTCCCACCATTTCAGGATAGCCCAAGGATATACAAGGGTACGTGGCACAAGGAAGCCGAAGGAGATGCCTCTCCACCGCCTATCGCCTGTGTTTCTCCCGACCGGATACTCTACCTCAACACTCAAGATATTCTTAAGTATCAAAGCATTGTTCCGGCTCTTCTGTGACCGCTTCGTGCCTCCCAGAGAAGCTTTTTTTTGAAGCAAATCACAAAAAGCTGTATATCCCTCAAAAACCCGTCCGGCGTGCGCGCGGAGCGCTTCCGCGCGCTCGACCGGGTCGTCGCTCGTTCTCAAAGTACGTGCTTGCTATTATACTCCCCTCAAGAAATTTGTCAATACCCAAAAAATCCTTATTTTACGGCATTTTTAGGCAATAACACCTCCCCCCAGCATTTCCCCGGATTTCGAATAAAACACCGCCGACTGGCCGGGGGCTACCGCTTTTTGCGGCTTCGCAAAAGTCAATTTTGCATTTTTTTGTTGTAAATTGTTAGTTGTAAGTTGTAAGTCCGCCTTTGCGAGCGGCTGACGATAGCGGACCCGGACATAAACGCGTTGTGGGTTGTTAGTTGTTGGTTGTTGATCAACAAAATTCACATTCGTAAGTTTTATCTCGTTCCGATACAACGCCGGATTATTCTCTTCTGCGACCACAAGCGTATTCGTCTTCACATCTTTCTCTGCAACGTAAAGTGGCGCTCTGCCGCCGACGCCGATGCCGTGGCGCTGGCCGATCGTATAGAAATGCGCGCCGTGATGTTCTCCGATTGTCCGATATGAACCGTCCCCCAAGACGAGTTTAACGTGCCCAGCTTTGGGTTTAATATAATCACCCAAAAAATCACCGAGTTTCACACGACCCAAAAAACAGATGCCTTGCGAATCTTTTTTCTCCGCGTTTGGCAGTCCGAACTTCCGCGCCATCGCGCGCACCTGCGGCTTCGTGTAATCGCCGATAGGAAACAAGCAATGCCGGAGCTGCTTTTGAGTTAATGTCCAGAGAAAATAGCTTTGGTCTTTATTTGAGTCGCGAGCAGTAGCGAGCACATAATTTTTGATTTTTGATTTTTGATTTTTGATTTCGTGAAGCCGGATGTAGTGCCCCGTCGCCATATAGTCAGCTCCCATTGACAATGCCCTTTCGAGAACCAACCCGAACTTAATCTCGCGATTGCACTCGACATCCGGATTCGGCGTAATGCCGCGCCGGTAACCGTCAACCATATAATTGACCACGCGCTTTTTGTACTCCTTTTCGAAATCGAGGACATAGAAAGGAATATCCAAAACCTCCGCGGCCCTCCGCGCGTCTTCCGCGTCCTGCTCTGCGCATCCATCCACGTTCCAACACCGGAGATGGATACCAATGACGTCGTATCCTTTTGCTTTAAGGAGAGCGGCCGCAACCGACGAATCAACGCCGCCCGACATACCGACGAAGACAACTTTTCCTTTTCCTATCATTTCCATGGCGGCTAGTCCTCCTTTAATTTAGTTTTGATGCGTCGTGACTTCAAAAAAACGCCCAACTCTCACTATATTCTCCCGAGATACATAGCGCGTAAAATTAAATTAAGAGAGGACTAGAGCTTACCCAAAAACTTGGCGGCTTTCAAGATAAGAACGCAACTTTGCGCATGGGTGATTTTACTCTCCACGACCATTTGAACAGCGTCTTCGAATCTTACTTTATGTATCTTAATTTGCTCTACGCTATCAGGATTTGCATTGCCAAAGGTAAGCTTACGCGCGAGATACGGCCACGATGGACCCAAAACCATATTGGTGAGAGGATCAACTTTGCCCAAAGAGATCCATTCTTGCGCTTCAATGCCAGTCTCTTCCTTGAGCTCCCTTTTGGCCGCAGCCAATGAATCCTCGTTATTATCAATGCCTCCGGAAACCGTTTCGATGCTTTGCTTGCCGATTGCATAGCGAAACTCTTCAGTAAGATACGCAAATCCTTCATCATCGACGGGGAGAACAGAAACTCCCGGCTTTATTGTTGTCACGCAAAAGACGCTATCCTTGCCGTCCGGCTGAATTACTTTATCCTCACGGAATTCTATCCATTGATTTTTATACTTCACCTCGCTCGACTTAATTTTCCACGGCCCGTGCTGTTTCATTGAATTCTACGCATGAGCCCTTGAAAAATATTCCCGGGTGAGCCGAAGGGTTTCCGGCGTACCGCAGCCAAACCAATAATTTCCCATATGGCGATGGAGTACCAACTTGCCCTCTTTCGCAAGGCGCGGGAAAAGATCGTATTCGTTCGAAAATGTCTCCGGCATACCGCGTAACACATCTGGCTGCAAATAATAATGACCGATGTTCACAATGCCACTTGCTCCCGGACGTTTCTCGTGAAAAGCGCATATTCGCTTAAACTCATCGCACTCGATAAGCCCATAGGCGCTCGCATCCGCTATTTCCATGCCGGAAATTACGTTATATTTACCGCCGAGCGAGTGGCGGATGAGCGATAAAAAATTAACATCAGTTAAGTCATCGCTGTTCAAAGCGATAAACGGCTCCTGCAAGCCGTGCGCGGCAAGCTTCAACCCGCCGCCCGTGCCGAGCGGCTGCGGTTCAACAACGAAATCAATATCGCTGTATCCGGCTTTCCTCACCCATGCGATCACAACTTCCGCGAGAAACCCTAACGAAAGCCGGATATTAAAAAATCCTTGCCGGTGGAGTTCTTCGATCTGGTGCTGGAGCATCGGTTTCCCCGCAACTTCTACGAGCACCTTTGGCTTATCTTTCTCGTTTTCCGGCATACGCGTACCTGTGCCGCCCGCAAGGATGATGACCGGCGTGGTCCGACGTTCAGCGTACGGCAGGCGATACTTCGTGCGCAGCGTTTTTTCCAAAGTCTCAATATCGTGCGGGTAGCCGATGGGGTGCCAAAATTCCGATTTCTCGACTTCCATCGCGTGATCTTTGAGCATCGCGCCAATTTGATCGGCGGCGAAGTATTCGCCGAGGCGATGAAGCGGGGCTTTATAATTAAACACACGATCATCCAGGACAAAAACGCCGGGTGAAACTAAATTCGATTTAGGGACTTCCGGTTTTTCGATGATGGCAGTCACCATACCACGGCTATCTACCTCAACAACGCCGAAACGGCGCGGATCCTCATGTTTGTGAACTAAAATCGCAAGGTTATGACGCAGAATCCTTTTCAACGCCTCGGGACTGTGCAAATCATCACCGATCATGAACAAAAAGCGTTCTTTCGGCTTGATAGAGGAACGGCACAACGCAAGTGCGTGGGCGGTCCCCCGCCGTTCCTCTTGATGCACATAGCGAATCGTGCGCCCCTCATATGTTGCGCCGAAATAACGCCGAATCACCTCGCCTTTATAACCAATCACTAAGATAACTTCCGTAATCTCCGAAGGTAAACTATCGAGAATATGGTGGAGCAACGGCCTCCCCAAAATTTCGATCATCGGCTTCGGCTGTTCGAGCGTGAGCGGCCGCATCCGCTTGCCTTCTCCCGCTACTAAAATGATTGCTTTCATAAAGTAATCCTGAACATACGAATTATTGCAATATATGAATAGATTGGCAAAAAATGTGGACCGATCCGCGTTTAGGTATCATCTATAATAAACCATCTGGTTGAAACCAAGCAATACGATTGCAAAGATGCAAAAGATTGACTCTCGCGTCTCCTTATCGTAAAATGACTATCGTTATTCGTATATTGGTTTCAAATTTGTATATTCGGGATTACTCATATGCTTACCTATAACGATTTGAAGAAGGGTGTGGTTTTTGAACTCGACGGCCAACCGTACGAGGTTTTGGAGTATGAATTCTTACGTATGCAGCAGCGAAAACCAGTCGCGAAGGCAAAAATTAAAAACCTTATTTCCGGAAAAATCGTAGAGCGTAACTTCCATATGAATGAATCCTTCGAGGAGGCGGAAATCGAAAAAAAGGAAGTTAAATTTCTTTACGCGCATCGCAATGAGTACTGGTTCTCGGCAGACAATGATCCCAAAAACCGCTTCTCGCTCAAAGCGGATACCATGGGGAACGCTGCGAAATTTTTAAAGCAGAACACGCTCGTCACCGCTGAAAAATACAGCGGCAACATCATCAATATCCAACTCCCAATCAAAGTTGATCTCAAAGTCGCTGAAGCGCCGCCCGGATTCCGCGGCGATACGGCACAGGGCGGCTCGAAAGCGGTTATGCTTGAAACCGGAGCTGTTGTGAATACCCCTCTCTTCGTGAATGCCGGAGACATCGTACGGGTGAATACTGAAACGGGAGAATACGTGGAACGGGTGGAAAAAGGAAAAGAATAATAATTAACCAGTAACAAATGAGTTATAAGTTACTTGTTACCGGTTACTTGTTTTCTTTGTCGCTTTGATGAAGCGCCTCCTTTAACGCTTCTCGTAGGTCTTCAATCTTCGGCTGGGCACGCTTTGCCTTATCTTTATCATCTTTATCGCTTCTCTTTTCATTTCTCTCGGGCCGCGGTGCAAGATCACGAAGCGATATCGCATCTTTTTTCAGCGCCCCTCCTTGAATTTTCCGTTCCACGACATTCCCGCCTGCAATAAAGGGAAAACGTCTTCCCGCCGGCGCAGGCGCAGGCGCAGGTGCAGGTGCAGGTGCAGTACTACGAGGAACAGAGGGACGCGGCGGCGGCGCTTTCTCACTCTCAAATTCAATGCCGAGACTTGCAAGTTCAGAAGCTCCTTTTTGTTCGGCTTCACGAGATTCTCGAATAGACGTTACTTGCGTTTCATCCGCCTTTATTTTTGCAAAGCATTCGGAACAATATACCGGACGGCCTGGCGTTGGTTTGAAATTAACCGTCGTCTGCTTGCCGCACAGTGAACAAACAATGGAATGCTTCCCGATATTTGTCGCCGGAGCGGCCTTTGGAATAACTTCTTCGCGTGGAGCTTCCTCTCCAAAATCACCCATGGTACTGCTCCAGCGGGAAATTTCTTCTTCTACCGTCTTACTCGGCCGCGCATAAATTTTCCGCGACATGGCAATAACTGCATCAGGATGTTCGGCGGCTGTCGGTATCTTGAACGGCGGCAGGGTCGCGGCTGAAAACGGACGGCTCGTTACCCCGTCGCACATAAGTTTCAGATAAATTGCATGATTCGGGAGATTCACCATATCTTGGATCACAAACTCCGGCGAATATTCATTTTCCATGAACTCGGCATCGGCCGCCCCCACCCGAAACATCATCATCGTACCTACGTTTCCGAAAACCGCATCCCGCACCTTCGTGCTGACCCCGACCGCGCCGCCCGCGGTAACCAGCTGGCCGATATACTGATGCGCAAGGATAAGATTCAAACGATACTTCCGTGATTCGGAGAGAATGCCCGCAAAAGAATCGGTCGCAAAGTTTTGAAACTCGTCTACATAAAGGTAGAAATCTTTCCGCTCCTCTTCGGGAATACGCACGCGCTCCATCGCCGCAAGTTGAATTTTTGTGATGAGCATGGCGCCCAAGAGCGACGAGTTATCCTCGCCGATTCTTCCTTTTGATACATTCACGAGGAATATCTTATTCGTGCTCATGATGTCGAAAATGTCGATACTGCTCTTCCGCTGCCCCACGACATTCCGAATCATGGCGGTCGAAAGAAACTGGCCAACCTTGTTTTGAATCGGCGCGATCGCTTCGTTCCTGAACTGGTCGCGCCAGGATTCATACTCGTTTACCCAAAACGCCCGCACGACCGGATCCTTTACGTTCCCGACGATCTTCTGGCGGTAATCCTTGTCAACGAGAATCCTCGAAATGCCAAGGAGTGTCGTCCCCGGCGTCTCGAGGAGCGCCAAGATCGCGTTATTCATAATGTATTCCATCCGCGCCGACCACACATTTGACCAAATTTTCGTAAAGATCGCCATGAGGCCGGAGGCGACAAGATGTTTGTACTTCGGATCTGGAAGTTCGAGCACGTTGAATCCAAGATTGAAATCCGAATCTGCCGGATTAAAGTAAATCACATCCTTTGTCCGCTCTTTCGGAATTTTCGAAATAAGACTCTCCACGAACTCTCCGTGAGGATCCACGACGCAGAGCCCTTCGCCATTTACGATATCCTGCACCGCCATGTTGTGGAGGAGCGCGGTTTTCCCCACGCCGGTTTTCCCCACGATATACATATGCTGGCGGCGATCACTCCGCTTAATGCCGAAAAGCCGATTCGCGTTCCGATAGTCGGTCTTCGCGAAATAGATGACGTCTCTTGAAAAAATGCCGTTCATAAGAACGAACGCATAACTGAAAACAACGCAACTCTATTATACCATACCACGGCTTAAAATTTTCGAAGAATACTCGTCAGAAGACTTATGGAGGCGCCTACAGCGCCTTTCGCAAGGTATTCCCCTTCAAGGGCAACCATACGCGGAGCAATATCAAGATGCACCCATGCGGGACCTTGTCCCGCATGCCCCGAGCCGAATCGAGGGGCTTCCTTATCTTTAACAAATTGCGTTGCCCTGA
>Ga0209541_10017725_pt1 | contig 10384 bp, 1 predicted proteins | sample RifCSPlowO2_01_FD_184027 | JGI IMG/M metagenome (GOLD analysis project Ga0209541, IMG submission 184027) | Groundwater microbial communities from Rifle, Colorado - Rifle CSP2_plank lowO2_0.1 (SPAdes) (version 2) | ecosystem: Environmental > Aquatic > Deep subsurface > Groundwater | place: Rifle... | reverse complement strand
GTGCCATTCCTTTATTCGCTTTCCGCGGCGCAAAGCTACCTTCAGGCGCAGGAGAGGATAATCGAGCTTACCCTGCTCAACACCGGCATTGCGCTCCTCAAGGTTGCTGCGCTTTTGGCATTGCTCTTTTTTGGCTTCGGGCTCTTGGGAGCAATTGGCGCGCTTGCCGTGTCAGCCGCACTGGCGCTTGCCGCGGCCGCATGGTACATTCTTCCGAAAATAAGGGACAGGGCGCCTGTGCAGGTCAGCCTCAAATCCGCGCTTGCCGTGCTGGTTATTACAAATGCGCTGATGACTCTGCTCGTGTACATGGACCTGTTTTCCGTGAAAACATTCCTTTCGGACGAGCTTGCGGGCATTTACAATGCGTCTGAAATAACCGCGAAGATACTGCTTTTCCTTTCCTGGGCAATCGGCATTGTGATGTACCCCAAGATTGCGAAAATGGCGCGCGAGAAACTTCCAAGCGAGGGAGTGAGGCTCCTGCTTGCAAGCGCAGCCATGCTGATTCCCGTCTATATAGGATTCCAGCTGCTTGCAACTCCCTTCATCCTGCTGTTTTACGGGGAGAGATTCGCGGCAAGCGTGCCGCCCTTCCTGCAGCTCAGCACTGCAATGCTGTTCATGGGGGCAGCCTACCTCCTCACCGCGTTCCTCTGGGCAAGGAGGGCGGAGATGCCCGTGCTTGGCGTGCATGCGGCTGCCATCCTGTTCAACGGCGCGCTCCTTTACTCCACCGTGCCCTCGGGCGGGCTTGCGGCTGCTGCGAATGCGACAACAATTACAGGAGTGCTGCTTTTCGCTGCGCTTGTAGTGCTTGCGCTAATTGAAATCAGGAAAAAATAGGGGAGCACGCGCTGGCATGGATGCTTGCGCTATTTGATTGAAAAGAAAAAAAGAGAAAAAACAAACGGACTTTTTACAGGCCCTTCCTCTTGCCCTTCACTGCGAGGAAGTAGACCGCCCCTACGACTATCGCCACTGCCACCAATATCACGAGCAGCGTGGCTCCGGAGAGCAATCCGCCCAGTCCGCCCGAAGGCGCTGGCGCTGCAGGTGCCGGTGCTGGCGCAGGCGTTGGCGCAGGCGCGGGCGTTGTTGAAGGCTCGCCCTCAGTTGTGCCAGGAGTTTCTGTCGGCGTTGGAGTCGGCGCAGGCGCTGGCTCGCTCTTCTTTGCCGAAAGCGCAACAGCTGTGAAGTCAGCCAGCCTGGAGGGCGGCACCCACTTGCTCACAGTGTAGGTGAGAGTCTTGCTCTCTCCAGACGCAAAGGACGGGAAGCTGAAGGAAACCGTCCAGCCCTCCCTGCTTGCGTATGCCGGGCTGAAGGCGATTTCGTTCACAGCTGCAAAGCTGTCCGGGATTGTGTCCGCGAAGACAAAGTCGGTAAGCGCGCAGTCCGCGCCGCCCGTGTTCTCAAGCGTGGTTGTCACGATGGACTGCTGGGTGGTCGGGGCTATCTCCCTCTTCACAGAAACCGTGCAGGTCCTGCCGCCGCCCACGTCAACCGTGTAGTCGTTTGCAGTGCTGGTGGTAGAAGGCGCTCCGCCCCCTCCTGCGCCGGTGCTGCCGCCCCCGGAGCCGCCGCCTGTTCCGGTGCCTCCGCTGCCGCCGGTCTGCGAGAACTGCACCACTGTGGAGTGCACAAGATTGCTCACAGTGAGGTTCATTGTCGTGCCGTCAGGATTTGCGCTCTTGGCGCAGACGTAGCCGGAGTGCGAAACGCTGTCGCAGAGCACCGAGTACTCGTTTGCGCCCGCGCAGGTAGCAGTCACGTCAGCTATGCCTGCGGTTGCGGTGTCCTTGATGCACACCGCGTTGTAGCCAACCGGCACGTAATACATGTATATTGTCTTGGTGCTGCTCAGGCCGCCGGTCGCGTTGCCGCCGGTTATCACGTAGTAGCGCGCGTCGGTGCTGCTGAGAGTGAAACCCGTGCCGTTCGTGATTGAAAGCGCGGTGAAGTTGAAGCCAAGCGTCATGTTGTAGCTGAAGTTCAGTATTGGCAGGCCGCCTGACGTAAAGTTCATCGTGGTCACGTTGGTGTAGTTGGTGCCCGTGGTGAATGCGGAGCCGTTGACAAGCACACCGAGGTCGCCAAGACCGCTCGTGGTCACAGTGGAGTTGTTGCCAATCGCGCCAGTGCCGCCCAGATAGAAGCTGAAGTTGCCGCTCGTCCTGTTGTTGCCGAGCGCGTCCCAGCAGTTCAGCGACCACCTGTAAGTCACGTTGGTGATGTTGTTCGCATCATACGAGGTGACTCCGAGTGCGTTTGACCAGTTGATGTAGAAGCTCTTTGCGGTGTTGTTGGTGAAGCTGAGGTTGGTGTAGTTCATGGTGCTGTTAATGGTGATGTCGCAGGTGATGGTTGCGTTAAAGGAGTCGTATACAGTGGCAATCATATAGGTGGTGTTTGCATTGCCGCTCACCACGCCGCCGTTTGGCGGGTAGTTCTGCGTTATCACCGGCCCGCTGTTGTCAACCACGAATGTGGTGGTGCTGGAGTTGAAGTTGCCGGGCGAACTTCCGCCGTAGTCGTAGGCGCTGACCATGAGCGTCCAGGGCCCTTCCTCAAGCGCGGGCGTGGTCGCCTGGCAGGTCACGTTCTCACTGCCCGCCTGCTGCTCATAAGTCACGCAGTTGGCGTCGTTCTGGCCAGTGGTGTTGTCATAGACGTATGTGTAGTTCCTAATCGTACTGGTGACGTTTATCACCACCCTGGAAAGTTCGCTTCCCGTGCCGTTAACGGTCGCATTGACGGTCACCGTAGTGACCTTGGAGAAGTTGCCGTCAAGCGGGCGGAGCAGCGACTGGTATATGTACGGGACCACTATGTCGGACACATTGTAGCCCGAGAAGGTGGTAAGGGAGATTGACAGGTTTCCTGTGGTGGAGTTGAATGATGCGTTGAAGCCGCCCTGCCACCAAGATACGCCTGCGATTACAGTGCCATTGTCAGCGGTGATATTGGGCGGCGAACTGAAGGGGAGGTTGAACAGCGAAACGTTCGCCGAGGTGTTGAGCACCGAGAGGGCGGTTGAGTTGACGAAAATCCTGGATGCAACGAACGAGCGCGGCGGGGATATCTGCGGCCTGATGAGGTTGCCCATTGCGCCCATCGCAGCGCCTGCGTTTGCCTGCGTGGAAATGTCAACCGAGGTGAAGTTGAGCATTGCCATGAGCATCAGATTGTTGCCCCACGGAAGCGTTTGGTTCAGACCAGTCATGTTGTAGGCGCAGGCTGCTGAGCCGTTCATCTTTATCGCCATCACGAGGTTGGCTGCGTAGAAGTTCGTGATGTTGGAGAAGTTTGTGGATATGGAATCCTCCTGCACGCAGCCGCGCATTGCAGCTGGCGGGCCCTGGAAATAGCCAAGGTCGTGCAGAAGCACGGTGAAGTTATTCAGTGCGCTGCCCTGCAGCGTCTGGTTTGCGCCATCCTCTGCCTGTATCCAGACATGGAACTGCGCCACCGGGCTTGAGGAGTTGAGTGAATTGTTTGCCGGGTCTTCCATCGCGCGTATGGTTGCAGTGACGTTGAAGGAGCCGTTCCACTGCCCGATAGTAGGCACGTAGTTGAGGCTGGTGGTGAGTATGGTCACGTTGTTGCTGTCCATAAGCGAGGCGTTCACCTTGGTGACGTTGGAGGTTTCCTCTGTGATGTTCACGGTGATGTTGATTATCTGGTTCTGGTAGCCGCTGGTGGCTGCTGCGTTTGGCTTGACTGCCGCACCCCCAGCAGGTGAAACGAACATGTCGTTCGTGCCCGGGGTGAAGTTGGCAAACGCGATTGTGGGGCTGGTGGTGTCCACGGTGAAGTAGCGCGCTGTACTGTTGTTGAATACCAAATTCGTGTTCCAGTTGGTGCAGTTGACGCGCCAGGTGTAGTTGCCCGCCGGGTAGTTGAGTGAAGTGTTGGTGGTGATTGTGTTGTTGGCGATATTTACGCTCAGGTTGGTGAAGAAGGTGCTCAGGTTTTGCGCGAAGCTCACGTTCAGCGTGCAGTTGAGCAGGGTGTAGTTGGTGCTGACGTTCCAGGTGAGCGCGACCGTGGTGGCTGCCCCTACGGAATTGTTGGTGGGAGTCAGCAGATTCACCGTCGTGAAGTTGCTGGCGTTCGCTAACCCTGCAACCATCACAAGCGCGGCCACGAAAAGAAACAGCCTAGAGTAGTTGTTTGAAGAGCCTGCCAAGACGATCACCCCGAATTCATTGGAGGTAGAACGGTAATGAAGTTTAAAAAGGTTTTGGAACGCTGACAGAAAGAGTAGGATGAAAAAATGAAATGGAAAAACGAAAAAAGAAAAATCAGGAAAAAAAGCCAAAAGGAAAAATGAAAAAAGCGGGCTCCTCAAAAAGAAAGTGCCGCGAGGCCGGTGGAAAAAATTCTGGCCATCGCGTCAGAAAAACAAAAAAAAGAAAAAGAAGACGGCACCCTTACGTGAGCTTTGCCCCGCACTTTGAGCACTTCTTCGCCCACGGCCAGCTCATTGCCTTGCACTTGGGGCAGGGCTTGCGCATCATCCAAAGCAGGATGAACGCGAGCGCCGCTATCACAAGCGGGCAGATTGCCCACAGCCATGCAGGAACGAAATCAAACAGCGCAGCAGCCGCAGGTGCCGCCACGGGCGAAGTTTCGTTCCCTGCGGGTATTTCCCACAGGGGCGCGCGGCCGATGGGCGCAAGCACGAGCACTGGGGGCTCGGTCACGTTTGTCGTGTTGTTGGAAGCGAACCCTATTTCAGGCTCCTCCTGCTGCCCAGGTGAGGAGAAGAGCTGCGGCGCTGGGATGAACGTGTTGCCGCCTCCATTGTTGTTGCCTCCTCCGTTGCTGGACTGCTTGTCGTCGTTCGTTATGGTGCAGCTCTTGACATCGCCCGGAAGCAGTGCCACATTGCCGTTCTCATCGCAGTCGCCCGAGAACGAGGCGACGTAGCCGTCGTCAGGAACCTCGGAAATAACGTATGCGCCTGCCTCAAGGGAGTTTTGCACCCCTGTCAGGATGCCCTCCCCGTTCAGCAGGAGCTGGAAGTGCGACGGCTGCTCGAGCTTGCCGTCGTTGTTTACCACCACCTTGGTTACGGTGAGCAGCGCCTTCTTGGCGTCGCTGTAGGTGCAGGTGACGCTCTCGTCCGAGCCGAGGGTTATCTGCACGGTTGCGCCGTCAATTGACGCCTGTGCGCCCTCGCTGCACTCTATTCCGGTGAGGTACCAGCCTTCAGGGACTTGCTCGGTGATTGTGTAGAGGCCGGGGTCAAGCTCGCTGAATTCCTGCGAGCCGCTGCCTTCCTCGGTTTCTATCTGGAAGCCATCCTCCCAGCTGTCTTCCCAGGTTTCTGTCTGATAGTATTCCTCCTGCCCGCCCAATCCGGTGAAGTCAAAGGTGCCGTCGCCCCCTTCCGTTTCCTTTACTATTGTTATAGTACCGAATTTCTGCGTGTTGTTGATTGTCACCTCAACCGTGTCGTCCTCGGGCACGGTGACTGGAACCGGGTCTGAAAGGAAGTAGCTTCCGTCCTCCGACTCGGTCAACTCGTGGTCGCTGCCCGGAGTCACCCCTGGGAAGGTCGCGTCGTTGAGCTCTGAGAAGCTCACTGGCTCGCCCCCGTCAAGCGACACCCAGAACTCGTGGCTGTCCGAAACTTCCTCTTCGTTCGGGCCGAGAACGTCCTTTTTCACTATTATGGTGCCTGGAAGCTGTGCCCTGTTGGTTATGGTGCAGTATTTCGTCTCGCCGTTTGCTATTGGACCAGAGCAGTCGCCTTCCGAGGATGCCGCATAGCCCTGCGAGCCTGACTCGGACAAGCCGTATTCCCCTGCGTCAAGGCTGACCTCTGTCCCTTCCTCGTCTCCAGGGAAGTAGGAGGGTGAGGGATTGGTTGCGTAGACATAGATTGTGAAGTCGGACGCAATCGCGTCTCCGAGTTCCCCTTCCTCGCCGTTGTCCACGTGCTTGGTGACAATGAGCGTTGCCGGCATATCATCATTGGTTATGGTGCAGGACGCTTCGCCCCCCGCCTCGAGAGTCACACCCTCAACGCAGTTCTGGGAGATGGAGCTTGCATAGCCCTGCATGCCGTCTTCGCTTACGAAATAGGTGCCTGGCTCAAGCACATAGGTTGTGCCTTCCTCGTCGCCAGGCTGCGGGCTTCCCTCAACGTCAACCATTTCCTCGCCATCGTCGTATTGGACGTGGATTGGGAACTGGTCCGCCGTTGCGGTACCGCTGTTGTCGTTCATCATTTCCTTGTAGACAGTCAGCGTGCCTGTGTGGGGCAGGGCCGCGACCGCGTCAACGTCGTATGCGTCGGCAGTGGAGTACTGCGAGCCAGAGAAGTCCGCGGGGTTTGACACATCAGTTATCCTGATGAACCTCATGCTGGAGAGCGGCCCAAGATCAAGTTCCAGGTCAGAGTCGCGCGTGATTGAAGGCGACAGCTCAACATATGTGTATCCGTCCGCAGAACCTTCTATCCTCGCATTCTCAGGCGGGTAAGAGGTTCCGGGCCCGTAGGTGGTCTCGTAGACGTGCAGGTCGTTGCCAGGCCCGTTCTCCACCTCGTTGTTGAAGCACAGAGTCACCGTGCCTCCAAAGCCTGTTGCAAAGAACGTTGTCTCAGCCGGGTTAGGGAAGTCAAACTGCTGACCAGTTGTCTGCGGAGCGTGGAGCGCCGCGTCGGGGTTGCTCCTTGCCGCAACGACAGGGGTCCCGTCCTTCCTCATGCCCTGCGAGTATGAGTCCACGCAGTCCGCGTAGAGATCGCCCTCGCCGCCTTCGCAGCCGCACAGCAGCGGCGGAAGGTCGTCGTTGGTAATCACGCAGGTCTTCTCATCTCCTGCTGCAAGCACCACGTTGCCGTCCGCATCGCAGTCTCCTGAGAAGGTTGGGGAATATCCGACAACCTCGTCCTCGGCGACCTGGAAGTTGCCTGCGTACAGCGTGTAGGTTGTGCCCTGTTCGCTACCAGGCTGCGGGCTGCCCTCAACGTCGCCTTCCTCGTAGACGTGCACGGTGAAGTCGGATGCGACCATAGTGCCAGTGTCGTCGTTAATCATGTGCTTTACCACCGTGAGAACCGGGTCGGGGGGCACGAAGCAGCGCAGCGACACATCATCAACGAAAGTGCCGAGCGAGTTCTGCGTCCCAAGGTCTGAGAATTGCACTACAGTGGTGCTGGAAGAGGCAGTGAAGGTGTAGCTGTGGGTCGTCCAGCTGTTGCTGCCTGAGCCGGCAATGCTGATGGTGTCAAGAACGTTGCCGCCGGCGGACACTTCAAGCACATTGTCCGAAGCCGGGTAGCTCTGCCTTGGCGAATAAGCGAAGCTCAGCGTATACTGCCTTCCGGGAACCGTTGGTATGGTCTGGCTTATCCTCGTAGATGCGGGCTCGCCGTTCAGCCCACTGGACGGGCCTTCCCAGTCGCCGTCAAGCTCAGTGTACTGCTGCCCTTCGTATGCAGGCCCGAGGACGTTCCTGTGCAGCTCAAGGCTGGCTATTTCCGGCCTGCTCACGCTGTTGTAAGTTGCTGGGCCGGGCATCCACGCCACGCTCCATTCCAAACCGGAGGTGCCGTCGGGGAATATGTCCCACTTGGCTCCGTTGGTCACGATTGGGTTTTCAAATCCGCCGTTTGCGATAAGCTCCTGCTGCGGGTCGCAGACAGGCGGCGCTATGTCGTCGTTCGTGACAAGGCAGCGCTTTTCCTCGCCGTTTGCAATCGTTCCGGAGCAGTCTTCTGAGTAAGTTGTTTCATAGCCGTCTGCAGGTTCCTCGGACACCGAGTAGTCGCCCACTCCGAGCGTCACTTCAGTCCCCTGCGCGTCGCCCGGGAATTGCGACGGGTCGGCACTCTCTGCATCCACGCTTATGGTAAATTCATCCGCACTCGCAGTTCCGATGTCATCGTTGATTACTTCTTTTATCACGGTGAGCGTGCCGTGTGGCTCCCCTTCGCCCACCACGCAGGCATCAAAGAAGCTCTGCACGCCCCTGTCGCGGACAGTGCAGATTATTGTGTTGGTGCCGGAAACAGGGGAGAGCGCGAAGCTGTTCGGCGTGCCGTTGGTCGAAAGCTGCAGGCTGCGCGGGTCCTGGAGCGCGCAGTTCTCGTGCGCGAAGTTCTGCACGAATGGGACGCCGTTCAGCGTGCATTCGACCACGTCGTTGTCAATCGAGAAGTAAAGCGTGTGGCTGCCGAACTGCGAGCCGTCAAAGGTGCAGGTTGCAGTCGCGTCGGTGTTGACCGGCCACTCGGTGTTGTACTGCAGGTTGCATTGCGAAAGGTCCTGCGAGCCGTAAGGCAGCTGCACGTCCCAGTCGCAAAGGTCGACCTGCGCGCCGCATGCGCGCGGGAACAGTTCGGGCTCGGACTCGTATGAGTTGGTGTAGTCGCAGCTGAGCGTCTGGCCGGCTTCAAGGTTGAAGATTGCCTCGGTGCCGTCCGTTATCACGCCATCGCTGCACTGCAGACCGGTGAACGACCAGCCATCCGGAAGATCAGCTTCAGTGACAGAATAGTCGCCTGGCTCAAGTTCGGCAAACTCCTGCTGCCCGCTGCCTTGTTCCGTGGTTACCTGGAACGGGCCAAGTCCCTCGCTTGTGAAGTCGAATGTCCCGTCGCCACCCTCAGTATTCTTCTGTATTATTAGGGTGCCTGTTTGCGGCTCCGGCGGGCAGATTTCAAGCGCTACATCGCTTTCGTAGTGGTCGCCTTGGCCAACTGTGGTCTTCACCTTGGTGTTGCTGCTTTGGCAGCTTTCGACAGAGTCCATTTCTGCCTCAAACGAAACTGTTCCGCTTTCGCTTTGGCTTAGGTAATAGGAAGGCAGCACTGGCTCATTGGGCTCGCAGACTGCCTGCGTGTTGTCAGATGAAGTTGGAACACGGTGCCAGTTGTCCGGGCACAGTATGGTGTCTTCATCTATGTTAAAACTCGGGTTGCCCGATGGCCTCTGTATCCTTATGTAGTTCACGTCGCCTGGACCGTTGTTGGTGATTGTATAGGTGAGCGTAACCGTGCTGCCGCCTTCCACCGTGGTCGGGGAAACCGTTGCGGTGTGCGTGTGAGCAGGCGCGTCGTCGCAAAGCTCAAGCGGGACTGAGGACTGATACGAGCTTCCCTCGACGTTCTGGCTCAGGACGTTCCAGCTGCGCGTTTCGCAGTCCGGGATTCCAGTTCCGTAGGCGTCCAATCCGATTTCCACTGAGCTTCCAGATGCTGCACCGCTTCCTTCACCTGCAGTGCAGACAGCGAACTCTTGACTCGATGCCGCGCTGTCAAGCTGCCAACCGGACGGGCAGGCAATTGTGGAAGGGTCGATGAAGAAGGCAGGGTTAACACCTGCGGGCCTCTGGATGGTTATGCTGGCCATACTGCCTGGCCCGTTATTAGTAATAGTGAATGTGACATGGCTGGTCACGTCGCCGCCAATCGAGGCAGGCGAAACCGATGCTTCGTGAGTGTAGGGCTGGGGCGGCTCCACTGCGTCGCTTTCGTTGGTGGAGTTCTCCTCGACTGGTATTTCCGGCTCCTGCAGTTCGAGCACGGTGTTGCAGAGCGCGCCTGAGTTTATTGCGCCTGTGTCCGACGCCCCGACATCGCATGTGCGACCGGTTTCGTCAGCAACAGGTGCAAGCTCTTCTTCGGGGGTTTCCTCTTCTGCTACCAGCAGGTCCTCTTCAGGTGCAGCCTGCTCTTCCGAAAGCTCGCTGCCCTGCTGCTCTTCTGCAGGTGCAAGCTCCTCGGTTGTTTCTTCCGGAGCTGCCTCTTCGCTTATCTCTTCAGGTTCGTTTGAATCGGTTGTTTCTGCATCAAACTCCTCTGTTGGAGCCGCCTCCTCGATTATGGTTTCGCTTTCAGGGGCGCTTTCTGTTTCACTTGAAACTGAATTAGTTGTTTCCTCTTCGGAAACGGATGAGCCGGAGCTTGAGCCGGATGAGGATGATTCAATTATGGGCTCTTCGGTTGTTTCTGCTTCTGCCTCAAGGTTTGCAGTTTCGCTTGGCTCCTCGGTTGCCTCCACTTCAGGCTCGGTTGTTTCTGCCCCGGTTGTTTCAACTGCGAGCTCCTCGGTCGGAGCAGATTCGTCAGTAGTGGTTTCGAGTTCGCTTTCAGGCGCGATTTCCGTTTCGCCTGGCTGCAGCTCGCTTCCATCGGATGAAGAGTCGGTTGTTATGCTTTCAGAATCGGTTGATACTGTTTCGTCAGAAGAGGGGGTTGATTCTCCTGACTCGGATAGGGATGATGTGTCGGATGAGGGGGAACTTTCGGCTGCGCCGGAATCGCCTCCGGATGAGCCGGAATCGCCGCTAGGGGTGCCAGCGTCTCCCGAGCCTCCTGACGCTCCGGAATCTCCGCCGGATGAGCCGCCCGAGTCCGAGGAGA
>Ga0209541_10017723_pt1 | contig 10385 bp, 16 predicted proteins | sample RifCSPlowO2_01_FD_184027 | JGI IMG/M metagenome (GOLD analysis project Ga0209541, IMG submission 184027) | Groundwater microbial communities from Rifle, Colorado - Rifle CSP2_plank lowO2_0.1 (SPAdes) (version 2) | ecosystem: Environmental > Aquatic > Deep subsurface > Groundwater | place... | reverse complement strand
GTTCTCCAGCCAAGAAGAATTTATAACAATGGCCAATACAATATTAAACAATTTTCCTCCTTATGTGAGCCAAATAGAAAAACAAGTAATTGTAGATGGATATTTAAACAATCCCAAAAATTAAATTTTGAAATTTTATCTTATCTTCACAATCTTCCTTGTTAGACTTCTATGAATATACTGCTCAAATTCTTTTTCAATCTTGAATTTTGAATTTTTTAATAATTTTTTATAATTCACATAGCTTGGGAAGATTATAACTGCTTTCTTTCTCAATTTTTTTCTTAAGGCTTTTAAGAATAATAAATAAAAATTCTCAAGGTTTTTTTTAAAATTCTTTTTTTGGATTTTCAGGTTTAGCCTATATTTTTTCCAGTCATTTTTATCGTATCTGATTATTGCATTTGAATTTAATCCATAAGGCAAGTCAGTAATGACATAATCAAACTTGCCATTAATTTTCAACGCATTTTGATTTTCAATTTTATATTTTTTAATCTTATAATGCTTTAAATTCTCAATGCACCCCTTAATCATAATTTTATTTATATCGCAGCCTATTGTTTTAATGTCCATTAAACCTGCTTCAATCAAAAAGCCGCCTGTGCCGCAGAAAGGGTCCAACAATATTTCATTCTCCTTAATCTCACTTAAATTGACTACTGCCCTTGCCACTCTAGGATGCAAAGAGCTAGGATGCGGGAATGGCCTCAAGTGCGCTTTTCTTGACTCAAAATCCTCTTTATTCTCAAAAATCATCAGGCCGCAATAAGCTTTATCATTGGCAAAAAACAGCTCAATTTTTGTTTTTGGATCTTCCAGATTAACCTTTGGATTTTTCAAAGAACGCCATATATATTTGGCCAAATTCTTTTTCAAGAATTCCGCTTGTTTATGATTTTTTAATTTTTTATTGTTGTTTATACGCAAACAAAAATTATTCTTGTAAACAGAATTCCAATCAAATTTTTCCATTGAATTAATTAAATCATTAATATTACATTCAAACAAGAGCTTGCAGATTTTTTTTGTTAAAGCAAGCCTATTGCTTAATTTTTTTATATCTTTCTCATTGTTTTTTAAATCGACAATTAACAGATTATTCAATAATTTAAAATCTTTAATATAAAATAAGCTAAGAACTTCTTCTTTTCCCAAATCAATATAGTCTCCTGACAGAAAGAAAATATACTTCATTTCTTTTTATCTTTTTTTATTTCCTCTTTTCTGCCAAAGCCAAATAAGGAAAACCCCCTATATCCCAAATAAATCAGCACAGCCAATGCAATGCCTAGAATAATAAATCTTGCCCAGTCTGCTAATTCACTCCAATAGTTTGTCGTGCCGTATATAATTGTCAGAACTCCTCCTCCAAAGAGGCCTGCGCTGACGCTTGTCAAGCTTAAGACAGCGCCAATAACTATAACAATAATTCCCACAATCCCGCTTATAATAAATACATTTCTAAAGTATATGTTCCTTGCCTTGTCAAAATCTATATTGCATGAAGTGCATTCTTTTGCAACTTGGCATCCTTTGTCGTCATATCCGTATAATACATCCTTATTTTTTTCCGCGCATGCGTTTCTAAATTTATCATACTCGAGATTAGATTTTGCGCAAACACTTTGCTCAGGCCCTTTAATTCTTGCAGGATATGGCTCAGCATAATAGCCAACTTTCCCAGATACAAAATCAACAGGAATCCCTATTTTGCAGAAATCCTCGTATTTAGGCTCTTTGTAAAAAGCCTTGATGCCAAAAGCAACAAAGAACACAAATATTATTGCAATGCTTATTCCAAGTATTGTCTCTTTTATCTTAAATGACATATAAAAAATTTAAATGTTTAAGCATTTAAATTTTTTGTTAGTAGATTATTTTCTATATAGAAACAAAAATTATATAAATAAGTAAAACATTTTACTTTTTATGGGAAAGGGCAGGCCAGTCAAATCAGAAATAAGGCAGAATGTTGTGGAAATACTGCATTTCATACCGAAAGCGTATGGCTATGAGATCTATAAAGTCTATACTGCAATATTCCCAAGGGTTACTCTAAGAAGCATTTACTATCACTTAAAGAAAGGGGTTGCTTTGGGGGAATTTCAAGTAAATACAATAGAGAGGGAAAAAGGAGATTATTCTTGGGGCAGCGAAGCAGAAAAAATTTATTATTCTCTTGGGCCAAACGCAAAGCCAATGGGGAATGATAGGGTAAAAGATTATGTAGAAAGCAAACAAAAACAAGGATAGTATAAAATTGAAAAATTTGATTTTTTAAGAAATCAAATTTTTCAAAGCCTTTATTTAATAAACCCCACTATTAAATTAACTAATATTAAAATCATAAAAAACATGCTTATTACATACCATGCTTTATTCCCTTTTTCTTTGCCAAAAAACTTGTCCAAAACCAGCTGAAGCATTCTGCCTCCGTCTAGAGGGCCAATCGGCACTAAGTTAAATAATCCAATCCCTAAATTTAAGATAAACAAAATTATAAATAAGCCATATGTCCAGATGATTGTATTTGGCAGCATTTCACCATATTTCACCTTTACATCAGCATTTATAGAAGTACTTTGTTCAAGATATGCTCCAAGATACGCAAGGCTCTCATTCTCGGGGTTTTTTGCAAGCTTTATCTCGTAAGAATACTTATCTGTGATTATAGCAACGACGTCATTAGGCTTCTTGCTTCTTAAAACCATTGAAAGGTTTTTAACGTAAGGCGTAGGAATTCCATCGACTTTCTGGATTACCTCGCCAATCCTTATTCCAGCTATTTCTGCAGGAAACTTTTCTTTATCCTTAACATAATCTGTGATTTTTACCCCATTCGGCTCTATCAGCCCATTCACAATTGGGGCTAGAACAAAAGAAGAAATGAGTATAAACACAAATGCTGCCAAAATGTTTGAAAAAGGCCCTGCAGCAAAAACACTCAACTGCTCCTTATGCGGCCTTTTTCTTAGCTCTTTCTCATCAGGCTCTACAAAAGCTGCTGGAATTATTGGTATGTAGCCTATTTTGGATATCCCTTTTATAAAAGATAATATCACTAGAATGACTCCAATGATAATCCAAAAATCCGGGGAAGAGTAATCTAACAAATTAAAATTGTAAAACTGACTATGTGAAATCTTAACATACAATGAGATTATTACAATCCCCAAACCGCTCAATCTGAACCCAGTCCCAAAAAAAGCAAATCCGCTTGACTTTACTTTTATATTATTGGCCTTGGAGATAAGCCCATGTGAAAACTCATGGACTGCAGCGATCACGAAAATAGAGATTATCCAGTAAAAGAATGGCACAAAAAACACCCCTTTTGCCTTGAATGGAAGAACTAAGCCAACACCAGGCGCAGCTTCGGGCTGAGTGTATAACAAATAGACATTATTAAGCATTGTATAACTAATAAAGAGCATACCGATAAATCCCACTAAAATCCCCGCATATCCAACATAAAGCATGAATTTCCTCCATTTACCTGCAATAAAATCCATTGATTTTAAACCAATGCTTGTCCTATACATAGAAAGGTAAAGGAAACGTGGTATAATCTGCTTGATCTCCAGATTTTTTCGCTTTAAGAAAACAAAAATTGTCAAAATAGCGAGAAAGAATATGGCAGCTATAGTTTGTAAATCCATTTTTATTTATTTCTTCCTAACTGCCCTGAATGCCTTGCTTCCGCACCTTCTGCAGCTTACTTTTCCTTGGGATATTTTCATGTTCGGACTCTTAATCTTGCTCTTGCATTTCCTGCATACAAAAACATTCCTGAACATCCTTACCTCGGCTTCATGAAACTTAACCATAATTAATCACTCCCCCTAATCTGCTTAATAACCTTCTGGTTCAAAATATTCCAATAAAGTACAGAAGAGCCTTCAACAACTTGGCCTTTAAACTCCTCCGGAATTTTTAAGTCAAATGTCTCATAAGTTTCGGAGTCCATGACATTTGCTGTGTCGCCTTGGACTGACAAAACCTGCGCTGTTTTCTTTTCTATTATCGGCACTTCAACATTATCATGGCCTGGCATTACGACAATCCTTTTTTTCTCGTCAACAAGGCCAACAGCAGATACTCTGACTTTGGAGTGGCCGTGCTTTCCTGGCTTTGAAATCTCAACATCAACAACTCTGCATGCAGCGCCATCCAGAATTATAAAGCTGCCTTTCTGGACATTATTGGCTGCAATCATCTTTGTATCTGACATTAAATCACCTTTTTACTTGAAATTTTTAATTTTGCAAATTTAAGAACTATTCCTTCACAGCCAGCTTAATATCTTCTGCTTTTACTGTTTTTCTTCCAGCGTGAACAGCAAGCTTGATGGATTTAGCAGCAATCTCGTTTGCTATATCTTCTATAGCATTCTTCAAAGCAACTTTTGCCTTGTCAGACACCCTTTCTGCGCCGCCTTGCTTCAGCAATTTATCCATTGCCGCCAAAGGAAGAAGTTTATCGCTCATTTCACATCTGCTTCAAGAATAATTAATAATCTATATAAAGGTTTTGAAAAAATTGAATGATTTAAAATTTAATCTATGCTTTCTCGCAAGCCTTGAAATTTCTTTTTCTATAATGTCCCTGCTCTCAAACTTGGCTTCCATCTTTTTGAAATCGCTGCTGTGATGCAGATTTCTTCCATTTCTGCTTTCAAACTTAAATTTTTTGTGGAGCATCTCATGATACATTACATAGTCCAAAAGCTCTTGTTTTGCGCCATTGAATATCGTGCTTATGGTTATAGTGTCAGAGCCATACTCGTAGCAGCCAAGCTTGCTTGTAGAATTGCTGCCCCACTGCAGATTAGGCTTGTCAAGCATGCCATTAAAATAAGCGTCATTAACCCTGTTAAAGGACTGCTCAAGAACAGCATCAGTTTTTGTTTTTGGTATTGCTACATGAACATTTTTAATAAACAGGCTGTATAACTCCATATTAACAGTTTTTTTAGCCGCTCTTGGCTCTTTAAGTATTTTGGCCAATAATTCTTGGGCTAGGCCAATTTGGATTTCCTTGCTTATCTTCTTCCAGTCTCTGCTAAAGCTAAAATAAAGAGCATTGCCGCGAAGCTTGACATTGGCATTGTAAGGCTTAAATTTTCTGGAATATTTTAAATGAATATTAAATTTTAATTCCTTTTCTGGATAAAGCTGCTGGAATGATTCTTCTATAATGCCCATTTTGTTTGATTAGCTACGTATGAACTTCGTATCTTAAGATTGCAGCTACCTTTCCTAACTCCCTTAGCTGCGCGCCTTCTCGCGTTTGCGTTGATATTATCCTGACGTTTGTCCCAACTGGCTTTGCCGCCTCCTCAAATTCCTCAATTTTATTTTCCGGCAGATCTTCTGATAAAAGCAGAATGTCTGCTACGCCCATTTTAAGCTTATCCATAACCTCTTTCTCTCCATAAGAAACCATATTTTGCTTTGTTGCAAGTATTTCAAAGAATTTGCCTACAATCTTTTTCTCTTCCACCACATCTTCCTGGGCAAGCACATCATAGCTTTTTTCCAGCAGCTCCTCAAGCCCGAATTCGCCTGTATAGCTCAAATCCTTTATCGCAATTATCTTTTTCTTCACTTCGTTTGTTATATAACCTCCTTCAACAAGGTCGTATTTCGTAGGGCCTGGCCCTCCTACAATTATGCCCTTCAATCCGCTTAGATTAAGAAAAGCTTCCTTCATGTACTCTGCAACTTTTTTGTAATGCTCTTTTGCGGCCCCTTCTATTAATCTATGAAATCTCATTGCGCTCTGCCCGCCGGCCTTGAATTTTCCAGGCACTTCAGAATGGGTTTTAACTATAGGGACAATTGACTTTCCCTTTAACAGCGCAATGTTCGCATCTCTTCTGTCCATAACAACTAAGCCATAGACCTCTTTTGCCTCAAGCATCTCCCGCAGTATGTCAAGCACAAACTCCTTATCGCATCTGTAGATTCTTGTCTTTAGCGGCAATGGGGGCTCGATGCTCCATACTTTAAAGTCCTGCTGGCCTTCCCTTTCAGCAACATTGCCGGAAAAGACGCACAAGCCATTTGGAGGTGTCCGCTTAAAGAGCTTCAAATGCTGTATCATTCTTTCTAATGCGTCTGTGACATTTTTTCTTGTAGATGCAGACTTAATGTTTGATGCTGTGCCTTGCTCCTGCGCAAGATGATTGACTACTTTGTTTAAATCATAGTCTTGAGGGACGTACACACTAACTAATTCAGTATGCCTGCCTCTGTAATTTTCAAGCTCCTTTATAAATTTCTTTAAATGAAACCTTTGGGATTCTGTCAGCGACATATTATCATTAAAAAGAGGATTTATTTATAAAGCATTGGCTTTATGGTTTTCTAGCAGTCAGCCCGTAATGCGCTTTTTTGATTTCTCTAAATCCAGCAGTTCCCAGCCTTTTGCCTACATTTCCTGTAATGTTTATTTTTCTGTTTTTGCTGCCTGGAGAGCCAGTATAGTGATAAATCATCCCGCGTTTCTTAAGAACCCTGAAAAGCTGCTGATAGAATTGAAGCGAGTAAAGCTCAGTGGCCAAGCTTAGCCTCGGCGGATCATGTATCACTGCATCAAACATGCTGCTCTTTAAAATCTTTGCTTCCTCAAAAATGCTGCCTTTTAGTATGCTGATCTTTTTGTTGTTAAACAGCTCTTTTGACCATGGGTTAAGGCTCGCTATCTCAACCACATTCTCGTCTTTTTCGCAGGTTATGACAAAATCCGCATTTTTAGAAGCTAATATTGCCGTATATCCGAGTCCCATGCATGTGTCTAAAACCATGCCTTTTATGGGCGACACACTTTCTATCTTTCTCTTTGTATCCTCAATAGGAGTCATTCCTTTCGTTACATGCATCCTAACTCCAGATATCTCAAGAGTCGGAGCATCTTTTGTTGGAACTAATTTGTAGTATTTTTTTGTTTGCTCTGAAAAAAGCTGAAATTTTATTAAAGCGTTGCCTTTAATTAAAAAGCAGCTCGCATCATTCTTTATCGCCTTTTTCAGCTCAAATCCATTGATTTTCTGATTTTCCGGAAAAATGAAGAAATTGCTTTCAATGCTTACCTTAGTTTTTGAGAGGCCTAAATCAAGAGAGATTTCTAGATATTCTAATCTTTTATTCTGCGCCTCTAAAAGCTGCTGCGCTTGGGAATGGGAGATTATCACAAGCAAGGTTAATATGCCAGATTTATATAATTTATCCTAAACTTTTGCGTTTTATTTTAGTTAACGATAGATTTAAAAATGAGGGATTAATCCTTATAAAGAGGGGCAGAGAGCTGCTCAAGCATGGGACTTAGTGGCATGAGAGCATACAATAACTCACAAGTCACAGCATGAAGCTGTGGGGTAGCTTGGACACATCCTTTCCGCTTTGGGACAACATTTTTCGGCAATTAAAAAGTTGCTAAACAGCGGGAGACCCCGGTTCAAAAGCAAGAATGCATGAAATTCCGGGCAGCCCCATTTAGAAATCATCGAAAATGAAAACAGAAGAAAAATTAGGCTCTGTGAAAAGGTTTGGAGTCAGGTACGGAAGAAAGCTGAAGCTAAAATTTTCTAAGATAGAAACTGAGCAGCGAAAGCTGCACAAGTGCCCTTACTGCAGCAAGATTTCTGTAAAAAGAGTGGCTGTTGGGATATGGAGATGCAAAAAGTGCGATGCAAAATTCACAGGCAAAGCATATTCAGTTGCAAGAAGAATTTTATTAAAAGGAGCCGGTGAATATGAAGAAGAAGCGCAGGAGCTTGCGAAAGAAGCGGCGGATCCTGAAGAGGCTTCGGAGGAAGCATAATGGCAGAGTACAAATGTTTTGACTGCAATAAAAAAGTGGCTGTTGATTATATAAGAAAGAGAGTTAGGTGCCCTTACTGCGGAAGCAAGATACTTTTTAAGCCAAGAAGTGTAACAACGAAAGTAAAAGCGCGATAAGATGGAAATATCAAAAGAGACTGAGCAAAAGATAGGCCAGCTTCAGATGTTTGAGCAAAGCCTGCAGAGCTTCTTAGGCCAAAAGCAGCAGTTCCAAGTGCAGCTAGTTGAAGTTGATTCTGCGCTAAAGGAGCTTGACAGCACAGAAAAAGCATATAAAATAGTCGGCAATATCATGGTTGAGACTGACAAAAACGAGCTGAAGGCTGATTTGCGCTCAAAAAAAGAGATGCTTGAGCTAAGGATAAAGACAATGGAAAAACAGGAAACCCAAGTAAGGGAGAGAGCGTCTAAATTGCAGTCTGAAATTCTAAAGAAAATAAACAAGGAAGAATAGACATGAACAAAATGGAAGAGCAAATCAGCGAAGTGGATATTGTGGTAAAAAGCCTTAATGAAATACAAGATGATGGGACCGTGCCAAAAAATGTAAGAATAAAAATTGAATCTATTATATGCACATTGAGGGACGGCGCCGAGCTGCCAATAAAGGTCAACAAAACCCTGAATGAGCTGGACGGCATTGTGAATGACGTCAACCTGCAGTCTTATACCAGAACGCAAATTTGGAATGTTATGAGTATGCTTGAAAAATTGTAGCCATATAATTAAATGAATGAGAACATTAAAAGTAGGCCGCAGCTTAATTGCAAAAGCAAATAGAAATGAGATAAAAAAAGCGTGCTTTAGGCTATTTGAATTCTTAAATCTTAAAAAAGATATAAAAAATGCTGAAAAAGTCATAATTAAGCCCAATATAGTCTCTATGCAGAGCTATGCTCTTGGCTCGATAACCGACCCCCTAGTCTTGGAAAGGCTGGTTAAATACATAAGGAAGTTCTGCAATAAAGAAATTTTAGTTGTAGAATCCGAGACAATATGGAAGACAAGAAAAAGGATGGAAGAAAACAAGCCAGATTACAATAAAGATGAGCAGTTAACAGGATTTAACTTATCCTTAAAAAGCTCTGGAATAGAAAGGATAATTAAAAATGGCAAAAACGTAAGGATGTTAAACGTAACCATGGCCAAAAAGCTTGATGCGAAAATTGTAAAAAACAAGGTAATAAAAAGATTCAGCAAAAAAGCGAATGGGATTTTTCCAGAGTTCTTCAGCATGGTTCCCGAGGAATTTGATGCAAAAGCAATATTTATCAGCCTGTCAAAATTAAAAAGCCATTGCTTTGAAGACACTAAAGTCACTAATTGCTTGAAGAACCAGTATGGGCTGATTTCATACCCTGACAAAACAGTTTACCATCACAAGCTGTCAGAGGCAATAAAATACGTGAATATGATTTCCGAGTCTTTCTTTAAATGCTATTACATAACTGAAGCACTGAGGTATACAATGGAAGGCGGAGGCCCGACAAGAGGAGAAACTTTAAAAAATCTGGGGATGGCTGTTGCAGGCACTGACCCTGTCGAGATTGATGCCATAGCGGCAACTTTGATGGAAGTAAACCCTGCAAATCTGGACTACCTTCAGTTGTCACGAGGCCTGCTGGGGCAGTATAATAAAAGCGCACTCGCAAAAATACCTAAAAGATTTAAATACCGATTCAAATTGCATCCGAATATAGAGAAAATAACCAGAGAAGGACTAGTTTATCAATAAAAACATTCGAAAAAAATTACAATTAAGAATTGTAATTTTTTATTCCAAATGCCAAAAATAAAAATTGCGCCGTCTATACTTTCTGCTGACATGTCAAAGATAAATCAGGAGGTAAAAGAGGTTGAGAAATATGCCAACTTGATACATGTGGATGTTATGGACGGAATTTTTGTGCCGCCCACAACAATAGACTCAGCATTCATTAAAAATATTAAGACGAAAGTGCCTCTTGATGTTCATTTGATGGTGCATGAGCCAAATAATTCTTATATCCGGGGGTTTATTAATGCAGGCGCTCATTCTATAACTATACATGAGGAAGCCTGCAAGAATCCATCAAGACAGATTAGCTTCATTAAAAAAAACAATACAAAAGCTGCAATTTCAATTAAGCCTAGCACTCCTCTGGACAGAATAACGAAATATCTTGATTTAGTTAACATGGTCTTAGTAATGACAGTTGAGCCAGGATGGGCTGGCCAGAAGTTTATTGAATCGACAATGCCTAAAGTAATGGAATTAAGAAAACTAAAGCCTAAAATTGATATAGAGGTTGACGGCGGAATCAATCCCTATACAGCAAGAATTGCCTTTGAAGCAGGAGCAAATGTATTTGTTGCTGGCAGCTCTATTTTTGGGCAAACAGATAGGGTTAAGGCAATGATGGAGTTAAGAAGGAATATAACAAACTAAACAAAAAAGTTTATATAATGTCGGACACAAATAATTAATCAAAAATAGTTGTGTCCGACTGATATAGCGGCGGATTATTTATGCTCAATTATTTACTTCCGCCACTCTAT
>Ga0209541_10017721_pt1 | contig 10385 bp, 9 predicted proteins | sample RifCSPlowO2_01_FD_184027 | JGI IMG/M metagenome (GOLD analysis project Ga0209541, IMG submission 184027) | Groundwater microbial communities from Rifle, Colorado - Rifle CSP2_plank lowO2_0.1 (SPAdes) (version 2) | ecosystem: Environmental > Aquatic > Deep subsurface > Groundwater | place: Rifle... | reverse complement strand
TGAACTTTTGTCATAGATTTGTTTAATCCGCCCATTGTTTCCAACACTTTTGGGAGGTTCTAACTTATCTAACAGACGATTGCTCTCGGAAACCACTTCTTGAAGTACAAGGAGTGGTTTTTCCGTGTTGATATGGATTGCCCGATCTTTGAGGATATGCTCCGTCCCCAGAGCAGTAAGAATCTGTCTCCGCTTCGCAATATCACCCCTTGCGAACTCCTCTCTGGCTCTCTCTGCGAAAGTGAGAGTGCTTTCAAGACGAACCAACCAGTCATCTACTCTCTTATCATCACTGTCACTCAACCGCTTCAACTCCGCTTTCTGCTTCAAGAGTTGTGATTCCTTCCGAGAGAACATCTCATCCGAGACCTTGCCCTCCAACCGAAGCTCCATTAACTGGTCAAGCTTGAAAACGCAATCCTTGTATTCCTGTTCATGCTTCACAATCAATGAGTTTCTATCTCCCTTTTCTTTCTCATGGAGTTTCTTCAACTCCTCGACAGCCCACTCATGGAACTCTGGAGGAATCTGAATCTTAGAGAGAAAATCATCTATCTGCTTCTCTAGCACTTTCACCTCAACCGACTTCTCCAAACACTCTGGACCCTGACTGCCAGTACACCGATAGTAGATGTAATGATGACTATTTCCATTCTTTTGGTGTTTCCATTTTTCTTCACAAGTGATTCTGGCACCACAACCCGCACACCGCATCAAGCCAGTGTAAGCAAAGATGTGAGTCTTCGGTCTTGGTCTGCCCTCACGACCAAGGAGAGATTGGATTTTATCGAACTCCGACTCCGTAATCATTGCTCTGTGTTTTCCTACATGCCAGTCTCCGCTACCCTCTGGAAACTCGAACGACCCGTAATAGAAAGGATTGGTAAGAACCCGATACATATTCGACTTACTCATAGCTTTTCTCGGCCATTTCTTTGTCCCCCTTGTTTCCAGATGGAGTTGTTTATCCGCAATCTCAACCAACTGGAGAGGAGAGTACTGCCCAGAAAGCATTAGATCGAATATCTTTCTTACTTTTGGGAATCGCTCCTCATCAACCAAGATTTCCTCCATCCGTTTGATGTGATACTGACTGTTTAGATACCCAATAGGCGCAATCGAGGGACGAACGCCCTCACGAAGACGACCCTGTAATCCTCTCTTGATGTCCTTACTAAGATTCAGACTGAACTGGTGAGCCATCCCGAAGTGAATGTGAAGCATTATCATGTCACTCTCTGGTGTATAGATACCATCATCAGTCCGAATTTCTTTGATGACCCCATTCTGCAACATCCAGATTATCTGACCTCCGTCTATTGGATTCCTAGCTAAACGATTCAGCTTCCAACAAACAATCCCGTCCACTTTCTTATCCAGAATCATCTGCAACATCTCCGCAAAAACAGGGCGACCAAGAGTTTTGGCCGTCCTCTTTTCCGTGAGTTTCTTTGTTATATGACAATCAGCACCTATTCGCTCAATTTCTCGCAACTGGTCTTCAATCGAAGTGATTTGTTTTTCTTCCTGGTCAGTCGACTTACGAGCGTAAGCGACATATCTAAGTTTTGTATTTGTTTCCATATTCTCTTATTTCAGTTAAGTCCTTGAAAGATTCGATTTGTCTCGACTTTAGCTCAATCAGTTCTCTCTCAAGCTCATCCCGAGTCATTTTTTTGACTTCCTCAATCATGTCTACAATCACATAATCTTTTAATGACTCGAAATCCATACAAGATTAGAAAATATGGCTTAAATACTCTATTTTCATAAATATATTATACCATATTATTCTATACTTGTATAGGTTAATAATCCAAAAGTGTTAACAACTTTGGGTAGATTCGCACACACGCCAGTGAGGGTGGGGGTATTACTTACCCTCCACCCCCACGTTAACAACGTGAACATCGTTAACTTACTGTCTTACTCGTCACATTCGCTTCCAATTCCGCCTCTATCACCTTAATTTCCACTTCACTTGCACGCGCCTCATCGCTTCTAACTTCAACAACATCCAGTGGATTTGGAGGAGTAGTAAATTGCTTCGTCACACCGTACCGCTTCGCCAACAGCACCAATCTTGGATACTCCCGATACACTGGGATGTATATTCCGTCACTATCACGATCTGATTTGATTCCCATTCGCCTGACGACAACACCCATCTTCTTCCCGGAAACACGATATCCTTTGACACCGAGTACATTACCCTCCTTATCCCGATATTCCCGATTCTCCCTATTGGAGTAATCATCATAGAATCTACTGTTAAACTGCTCAGCTAGATTTACTTCCATCCGAATCTTTCCAGAACTCCTAACTTCGTCTTCCGTGAGGAGGGCAAAAATGCATACAAGCACATCATGCTCAATACAATCTGCCTGGTCTATTGAGAGTTCAGCTTCGTACTCTTTGAGAAACTTCAACACAGTCGCAAATTGTTTCTCTCCAATCAACTTCGCAACACTCATCAACGCTATTCCTGCTTGTTTTAACCGAGGTAGTTTAATTTCACCCATGATACTTTCATCGCTTATTTCTTTGTGGAAGTGTCGAAACCTGAAGAGAAGCAATTTATTCATCAATGCAGAGACATCGTCTTTGAATGTTTCTGGTAGCGCAATTGGTCTCTTGATATCTTCTACTGGATACATCTGATGAGTGATGAAACGACTCTCAAACGCCACATCTGTTGTCCTGTCTCTCGAAGCAAGCACCTTCGGGCCGAACACCCGAAACTTCGCAACGAAGAATCCTCCGTTTGGATTTGGATCAGACCGTGTTACCGAGAAGCTCGAACTAAATCCCTGACGCAGAATCGCTAACATTTCTCTTGATTCAATCGCGCCCAAGTCCGCTTCGTCGAATATCAAGGTGCCTCTGAAATCATTTAGCATTCTGAATACAGAAGACACGCTCGCAGACGCACCGACAAGAAGTGGTTTGTAACACGCTTGCCCGACCACCTCCAGAAATCTTGTTTTTCCCGTCCCGTGAATACCAACAGCCCTCAAATAGGGAATGTTTGCGAACTTGTCATACAGCCACGACATCATGATGTATGTCACCGCCACAACCCTGAACTCATCTGGGAGATACACATACTTATCCACGAATTTCTCTATCTCTTGATACAACGCTTCATTGCTTCCGTATTCCTCAATCGCTGAAGGAAGCAACACGAACTGGTCTTCTACGACCCCATTATTTGGTGATAAGGGTTTGAGTATTATCCCCGGATTCAACTGAATACTATCCTCAATGGTTATTTTTCCATCCCTAAGCACAGCAAACATCGTCTTTGATGACTTTTTGTCATAGAGCATATCTACTGGTGACTTATCAGGTAGTACGAATGAGACGACCCTACGAGTCTTCACCTTCTCTCCCGATTTGGTACCAGACGAGCTTTGTTGCACTGGCTTCTCTTTCTCCTCACTCGCAATTTGTTTGATGGATTTTTTGTTCCCAGATTTTTCCGTAATTTTCTTTTTGTTCATAATGTTGTTAATCCTGTGAGAACCTGTAGAGGGTCCCCACAGATTGTTTGAATGTTAATTTTTCGACATGACTAATAAACTTAATAACGTCTCCGTACTCATGACACCCGAAGCAATAGAAGTGGTTATCCGTCATGTAGACGACGAATGATGGTGTTTTTTCCTGATGGAAAGGACACAGTCCGACCATTCGATACGCACCGCTCCGTCTCAAGTCCACATACTGCTCAACGACATCTGCCAGATTCACGCCCCGTGCCACTTCCAACTGCTCATCGAATTTCTTTTGCATTCGAGATACCGGCTTCACCAGATGTTTCGCTTCCGGAAAAACTTCCAACCATCCTTGTTGAGTTTTTGGTAGCTCATCCCGCAACCACTTCCGATGTTTGATTTCTTCCTCTCTGGAAAAAGCACGAAACTCATCATCAATTCGTTCCAGTTCGTTCAGTTCGTCTTCCGAGTATTGCTTCGTCAGCCACAGCAACCGCAACCATCCGGGAACATTCGACACACTCTCCCAGATGGTGACTAGCTCACTCCGTTTCTTTTTCATTTATTTTGTTGTCAAAGAACTCTTCTACACTTGGCAGTCCAAACACGATTCGATAGAATCCGAGAAGGTACTCTGCTTTCCGTTTTGCTTCCTCATCTGAAAGTTGCTCACCGAATTTCTGGAGATACAATCTTTGAAAGTTTTGAATCGACCTTTGCGTGAACTGCATTCCCCAACCCTAAACTAGAAATATTTTTCACAACAGTTATATTAAAAAGTAAATACATCCCCTGATATAGGCACTGTTGGCAGAATAGAAAAAAGAAAATCGTTTATTTACAACGAAAAAGCGATTTTTGGGTTATCCACATGGAAAAATAAAAAGCTCAAGTTCAAACACAAAAAAGAACTCGTGAATATGACACGAGTTGGCACAATCGAAACAAGAGATGATAGATACTATTACCAGCCCACCGAAAGGGCTTCAGATGTGAACGCAGGGTCAAAGAGCACCACTTGTGTGTCCATCCCCCTAATCGATTACCCCCAGAAGCATTCCGTGCCCAGTTTCTTCACTGAGTGTGAGAAGTTGCCAAAACGAGTGAGGTCGTCGCAGAAGCATTTTCATAATGCACATGTGAATGTCTTGCACGTCTGGAGGATACGAGACAAACTTAGTTTTTGTACAGTTCAGCACACCTGTTCTTGCCGTCCACGACAGTATTATCCAATCTGCTTGCCTCATAGGTTGGTAATGCACAATCTTTCCCTCGTTCAAGTTCCTCGCACGCCCTCGTCCACGCTTGAGAGTAACTATCCAATACATCTGCATTGCATTTCTCCAACTGCTCGATATTGTATTCAAATTGTTTTTGCTCACCGGCAATCTTTTGTTTTGGAATAGCAACCATCGACTGATACAACATCCATAAAACAGAAACCGCAAAAATCACAACGACCAGAATAATGCCACCCCTGAACCAATCTTTTTTAAGTGTTTCCATAGCTAGGAAAATTAGTTTGTAATTTCCTAGTAGTGAGATACAAAAAGCCCGCTACCAGGAAGGCACCTTTCGGTAACCTCTACCAGAGTTTCCCCTGGTAACGCGATGAACGCCCTGATAACGGGTTCTTTATGTTCATCGCGATTTTCGACCATGCCAGAGACGAATCTACTGGTTTAGGCCGCACAACCTATTTAGTTGTATTTACATGGTATTACCTGACCCACGAAATGTAAACTAACTTTAAAAAACTGTGGTTATATATTCGATTCTTTCGCAGTATTTTATTTTTGCCACAAAAGATTCCCATTCTGTCTCAGTTATCTCCTCACTACTAATAAACCTTACGCCAGTCAGAAGCCCCCTGTTTGGAGATAGGATGTCATTTTTCAAATCATGAATCTCTTTACACAACTGAAATTCGTCTGGACCCATTAAGTTTTTCTCTTTCTTTTTTAATTCGAAGAACTCCGAGTTCAATGCTAGATATCGCTTATTCAATTCATCTATTTTTGCAACAATCAATGTCTCCTCTGCTTCTTTCTTGTACTTATTCATAAGCAAACCGAGATGAACAAGTTTTACTGTGATTCTTGGGTGATTATAGCCATGCCCAAGTGTTGCCATTTCAAAGTGCTGCTCTATCAACCTGATATAGAGCTTAATTTGTCTTTCCACATCAAGACCTGACTTGAGACCGTAATTGATTTCTCTCAGGAGAATCTCCAATACTTGCTCAAGATTAAACAAGAAACTATCTTCAACTTTCTCTGTCTTCTCAAAATACCAACTCAATACACTGGATTGCTTTTGATGTAGTTTGTCCAACTCCAATTCTTTGAACTTGCTTTTGATTCCCTCAATAACTCTTAAGTTGTTGTCTACTGATTGAATGATTGGCAGACCTAGTTGTTGATGGTTCAACCCAACATCACGCGCTAGACCAATGAGAAAGTCGCTCCACCGTTCCAGAAAACTTATAAACTTTTCTAAGTATTCTTTCTGTTGTTGTCCATCTTCTAGGTTAAATATCCAGTTCACGACACGAACTTGCCACTCATGGAAACCAATGAATGAGCCGGCCATTGACAAGCTCTTTCCACTTTCAATAACAGAACACAGCAAAACGGCTTTCTTTAACTCCTCAAAGATATGTCTCCATAAAATCTCATTGCTTTCGTACCTATTCCACGATATTCGGATTTGATTAAAATAAGCCTTCAACAATTCTGTTACGAAAGCTTCTTTCTGTGTTGCTACGCAGGCTATGGTGATCCTACCCAACAATTTACTTATCTGGTCGTATTCGAAATAATCGTCAGTGATTTCGAGAATCTCGCTTGAGACAGTAGATATCGATTTTACTGATTCCCAAATCCAGTCATTTTCTTGTGATTCGATTAACTTTTCAATGAACCCGCCATAGTAAGACAAAACGATACTCAAGATAGGATTCCCTTTATGAGAAGAAGAGGTTATGTCGGCATATGTTATATGCAAAGTATTCTTGATAAGACTCTCATAGATTTTCAGCAAATAGTAGATATTTTCTTTTCGCTTCTCCTGCACAATTCTTTCTGCAGTCGATTGAAGATATTCGAGTACAGTGTTAGTAAAGTTTTGGTCATCGACTACATACCCTCCAAACAACGAAGCTGGGGTTCTTATCAAATTTCCATTTCTCAAAGATAAATGTTTGAGATATATGTCATGAATGCACTTGATTGAATAGTTGAAGGAATTTATTTCATTTTTTGCCAACAATCGGAGACCTATCTCATATAGGTATTTGATGCTTCCGAGAATCTTGATGTTCCAACCCGGTTGTGATCTATATTGGATGTCCATGGACAACTCCGACTCTGCTTTTTTATATGCAAAAATCTTATTCTGAACATAGGCATGTATTTTGAAAAACCTATTAGCTTTTTGTAAGGCACGAATCCCATCATCTTTTATCTTTTCGAGAGTGGTCTCTGGATTTATTCGATGTCTTAATGTTTTATACAACACAAAAATCAAATAAAACGATAACAACAATATCCCGAGCAAAATATCGAGTTGGTATATCTTAAACAGGTAGGGCACTAAAAGAGCAAGTACCGTGAAAAACACGAGAAGCCAAAAGAATACTTTTTCTCTTGTGTCCTCTATGTACTCATTTAGAAATCTAGTGGAGAAAAGATCCGCTGTACTCTGGAGGATAAAAGTTGAGAAAGAAAATATGATTGCGATAGAAGCACCAATAACTCCAGCCAGAGTTAAAGCTATGTTGCTTACTGCTTCAGTTGAGAAGGCAATGTGAAAAAGAGAGAGTAACTTATGTATCCCAAACAAAACTGTCGCCAACAATATGATGTGGAAATATACCGAACTCGATACAACTTTAACCCAACTCTTGAAAGAAAAAGTTTTGTACCATGCATACTGAACACCCTTATAGAGAGTTATAAGAATTTTCTGTTTTGGAGTGAACTCTCTTTTTGTATCCATATCAGTTTCATAGATGAGTACTCAACTCATCCCAATCACTCTTCTCGACCTTGCTCCAGTCATACGATTTTCTTTGATTAATCATTCAATCCATATTTTTACACTAAATCCACAAGTTTCTTTAGAAATTTTTGACTTGTCTCAACATCAATATCATTATTTGCCGACAAGATTAAGTTATGAATAATTTCTCCTTGAAATTGAGCTACTCCTCTAGAATTTCTACCCGCCCAATGTTTCAGAAGAATTGTTGAATTGAGTAAGTCTTTTTGAAAAATAGATATCAAAGTTTGAGCAATAATCTTGTTCGGTTCAAGACCGATGAAGTAGAACATGAAGACGCTCTTTTCTTTCGCTAAAAACGCTAGCATTTTGTCTATGTTGTAGGCTTTTGGATTTGATTTTAGTATCATTATCTTTGTTTTAACATCAGTTGCGGTGTGATAGTTTTCAAATATTTTTGTGTAGTCGCCTAGGGTATTTTTTGTGCCGAACCGAGAAATCTTCTTATCACTATTATGAAGTTCTTTAACCAGATTATCTCGGAGTTCGTCATCTTCACCAGCAATAAGGTATTCAATAACGCGACCCCTGATGTTTATATTCTCAATAAACCCAGCAATGAGGATTTCATTTTTGTATTTTTCTACTTTCTTATCAAGATCAGATTTGAGTTCGTCATAATCAGATGAATTGATAAAATCCAGTGCTCTTTGAGGAGCTAACTTAATTAAGTTCTCGTTCTCTGGTGTAAGTTCAAACTTTTTCCCTGATGGACTAATGCCAGTTGTTGCCTCAACAAGACGCGCTAAATTACCACTAAAACCAATTTCTTCGTGAATAGCAAAAAGGTCTTCAAAGTGTTCGGGGGTATTGGTAATACCATTAAACTCTTTTGAAATATCAGAGCCGTTAAAACTACCCCTGATGTTGTCTTCTCTAAGTTCCTGAGAAGAGTGACTTATCTTCAGCAGAAAAGTTGAGTTAGCTAAATATACAAAGTTCTTCTGCGGTGTTACTAAGCAAACTAAGAATGGTAACTCATCATACTTCTGTAAATTAGACAGAGAAAGCACCGTGTTGGAGAAACTGGTTGAATGTGAAGAGCTAAAACGGATAGCAAGGTTTTCTGTATAAAAAACAGATCTATCTTTTGTAAGTCGAAACTGCTCCTGCACAGATTCAATTAGCACAGCTTTATTACCGACTCCGTCATTTGATTTTATGAAATCAATTATTTCAAATACTTGTTTGTTTATCATAAAAGTTTATGGTTATCAGCTAATTTTTCTTCTTCCGTTTGATCAACTCCTGAGTTACGTTCCCAAAAGACACCGCTCGAATAACCTTGGATTGTCTTGTCATTATCTACAAAACCAATTCTTTTTTCCGCAAGACAACAATATTCCTCGTTCATTTCAATACCGACATATTTTCTATTGAGTTTTCTTGCAACAACAGATGTGGTGCCAGAACCTAGAAATGGATCAAGAACAACATCACCCTCCTTGGTGGACGCAAGAATAATTTTAGCAACTAATTTTTCAGGCTTCTGAGTTGGATGATCAGTATTTTCAGGCATTGACCAAAACGGGATTGTGATGTCCGTCCAAAGATTTGAGGGGTGAGTAAGACGAAACTTCCCGTTTTCTTCTTCAGCCCAATCTTTAGCAACACCATCAACTTTATAGGGAGCTATTACTTTCTTCTTAAGTTTTACAGCATCAACGTCAAAGTTATAGTTATCAGAAACTGTAGCAAACCAAATATCTTCAGAACAATTTTTCCAATTTGATAAAGCTCCTCTGCCTTTTTCTCTTTCCCAAGTTATGCGATTTTTTACATCTAAATGTCTACTGAGCACATTGTAAATCATTGGTGAGCTTTTCCAGTCGCAACACACATACACAGAAGCAGTATCTTTTAGTGTGTGAACTATTGAGAGTAACCATTTTTCAAAGATTTCTTCATACTCTTTCTCTTTTTTAACACTAAACTTGTTGTTCCCAAAATCCTTATTGAGATTGTAGGGTGGGTCAATAAACAAAAGATCAACAAACCCACTTGGAAGCTTCGGGGCAACTTCTTCAAGTTGTCCAAATATAGTTTTGTTGTATACATCGCCCTTGATGTCATTTGCAGAGATAAGCTTCTTTTTTAGAAGTGTCATTTCATCTGCAGTGACAAATGTTGTTCTATTATTTTTTGCTCTTAGTTTGTTTACCATAATTTTATTTCAAAAGCTCCTCAACAGAAACTCCCAGGGCTTTTGCAAGCCGTGAGATGGTAGCTAATGTTGGATTCTGCTTTCCGCTTTCGATATTGCTTATATAGCCCTTATCGACATCCAGCTCTCTACAGAGATCTGCTTGAGACATACCCTTCTCCAGTCGGATTCTCTTTAGATTAGCCCCAAGTTTCTTTGATTCGTCATTCATATTCACTTCATTATAGTAGCATTTGTTGTATTTTGACACAACCTTAGTTTCTGGGATTTTTACGCGAAAAGTATCCGCCACTCCATAAGCACTTTTTCAGGCCTATTTTTTTTATTGAGTTAATGAATGTCATTAACATAGTTAACATCCTGGAGAGTAAGATGTAGGGGTGGTTCTATTCAAAGTGGTAGAAATACCAACCGAGGGGGTAAACTACCCACTCAAGTGATTCTAATGTCCCTCAACCACTACCACGATTGAACTATCTTAAGGGAAGAGCACACATCGGGTTCCAGAATATAGGTTCTAACGTCATTCATTAGTTTCCAAAAAAATTGTTTTTTAGATAAATAAGCTATATATTAGTTGTATGAGAAAATATAAAAATACTTTGCAAAAAGGCTCGGTTCGTTATGTTGTTTTTAAAGAAAACGATATTTGGTACGCGGCT
>Ga0209541_10017720_pt1 | contig 10385 bp, 17 predicted proteins | sample RifCSPlowO2_01_FD_184027 | JGI IMG/M metagenome (GOLD analysis project Ga0209541, IMG submission 184027) | Groundwater microbial communities from Rifle, Colorado - Rifle CSP2_plank lowO2_0.1 (SPAdes) (version 2) | ecosystem: Environmental > Aquatic > Deep subsurface > Groundwater | place... | reverse complement strand
TCATGGCTGTGGAATAAATAATTAATAAACTGGCAAAATGGCTGAAAAAAATACGCAAAACATTGCAAAGGATAAGGGAGATAACAAGATGAGGGAGATAAGGATAGAGAAAATTATATTGAATTGCGGGGGGGTTGACGACAAGCTTGAGAAAGAGGCGAGGCTGATTGGGGTAATATCCGGCAGAAAGATAGTGCAGATAAAGTCAGACAGGAGAATCCCAGCATTCGGGGTAAGGCCTGGGCTGAAAGTCGGGTGCATGGTTACAATAAGGGGTGAGAAGGCAAATGAGCTGCTGAAAAGGCTTTTTAAGGCGGTTGAGAACCAGCTTAAGAGAAAACAAATTGCTGAGAATCATTTTTCATTCGGCATCCCTGAATACATAGAAATACCTGGGATGGAATACCAAAGGGATATAGGAATTATGGGGCTGGAAGCGACAGTTGTGTTCTGCAGGCCGGGAAAAAGAATAACGCGCAAAAAGGCAAAGCCGGGAAAGCTCCCTAAAAAACAGCATGTAAGCAGCGAAGAGATAGCTGAATTCATGGAGAAAAACTTCAATGTAAACATAAAATAAATAAAACACCTTAAAACAAGATAAGATGACGGCGAGCGATTGGAAAAAAACACTTAAACAGCTGAAGGGCAAGCCTGCAGTGATGAGCAAGTTTGTGAAATTTAATAAGCCTAAGGAAAGAAAGTTCGGCATTGCCGCGAGAAAATGCGAGAGATGCGGAAGATTCGGGGCGCATATAAAAAAGTACAACTTGAACCTGTGCAGGCAGTGCTTCAGGGAGATTGCAGTGGAGATAGGATTTCAAAAATATTCATAAAATAATGAACTAAACTGAAAAATGAGCCAAGACATTGTTGCTGACGCATTAAACAACATAATGAATGCCAAGAGGGCAAAAAAGAACAGTGTAGTTGTAACAAGATACTCAAAGCTGCTGCTGAATGTGCTGGATATAATGAAAAGCAAGGGGTATATTGAGGGCTATAACCTGAATGAAAAGGAAAAAAAGCTGGATGTAAAAATAGGCAGCCTTAATGAGTGCTGCTCAATAAAGCCGAGATTTTATGCGAATGTTGGCAGCATGGAGAAATATATAAGAAGATACCTCCCTGCAAAGGACTTTGGCATTGTGATTGTTTCAACAAGCAAGGGGCTGATGACGCACGCAGAAGCTGCAGAAAAAAATATCGGGGGGAGCTTAATTGCTTATGCTTACTGAAAAATCAAGAAAACCTTGTGTTTACCACACCTTAAAAGGTGTGGTTTGTTTAGGTTTTCTGGACCTCAAAAATGCAAATTTTTGATGGCAGTCAGAAATCATATAGATTTCTGATGTGATACAAAATTGAAACAAATAAATTTAAAGAAGCCACATACTAAAGTATATGGTTTCAATTTATGGACATGAAAAACGACATTATTGAAACAATAGAAATTCCGCAGGGAACAGATGCCATTCTTGAAGGCAGCAGCCTGACATTGAAAAAAGGAGGCATTGAATCCAAAAAGAGCTTTAAGATATCAAACGTAGAGGTGAACATAAGGAAAGAGGGCAGCAAAATTATCCTTGAGGCGAAAAAGGCAACGAGAAATGAGAGCAAGATTATTAATACAATCAGGGCGCATATCAATAACATGATTCTCGGCATGGACAAAAAATATGTTTATAAGCTCAAGGTTTGCAGCGTGCATTTTCCCATTGCTGTCTCAAAAGAGGGGAATTTTATAGTGGTTAAGAATTTTCTTGGCGAGGAAAAGCCAAGGAAGGCGGAAATACTGAAAAATGCAGATGCAAGGATTGAAAAGGACATGATAACAATTGAATCACCTGACAAAGAGGCTGCCGGGCAGACTGCAGCAAACATAGAGAATGCGACAAGGGTAAGGGCAAAGGACAGGAGGGTTTTTCAGGACGGAATATTTATGACAGAAAAATGCGGAAAGGATATATAAGCCGCAAAAATGAAAAATGGCTAAGAAATTTTTAAGGCGCGGGTGGAACAAGAAGTCGCAGCTTGGGCGCGGAAGGAAGAACAAGCAAAAATGGAGAAAGCCAAAGGGAAGGCATAACAAGATGAGAGAGAAGAGAAAGGGATATGCAAAAACAGTAAGCATAGGGTATGGGAAACCAAAGAAAGAAAGGGCAAAGACGCTTAAAACAGTCAGAAATGTTAAGGATATTACTAAAATGAAAAAAGGCGAGACAGCAACCCTGTCCAAGGTCGGGAGAAAGAACAGGATTGAGATTGCCAGAAAAGCAGAAGAGCTTGGAATTAAGATATGCAACCTTAATGTGAGAAAGTTCCTGGATGAAGCTGAAAAACAGAAAAGCGGGGGGAAAGGCAATGAAAACAAAACAGCAAAAGCAGAGGCTGGCAGGGAGGAGAAAAGATGAAGCTTGACAGGAAGAAATTGCTGGCTGTAAATGCGCTCGGGGTAGGAAAGAAAAGGATTTTGTTCAACAATGCAAGCCTCGGGGAGATAAAGGAGGCAATAACAAGGCAGGACATAAGGGATTTGTTAGCAGCCGGCGCAATAACAATCAAGCAGGCAAGGGGAAAGGCAAAGGAAAAAGGCATTAAAAGAAAGAGGGGTGCAGGCAAGGTAAGAAAGAAGGTAAATAAAAGGAAGAAGAATTATATAAAACTGACAAGAAAACTGCGCAAGCACCTGAAGGAACAAAAAAAGCAGGGAGGGGTAGACCTTAAAACCTATGGCAGCATAAGGAGAAGGATAAGGGCAAAGATGTTCAGGGACATGAGGCATCTCAAGGATTATATTAAACAGGCATTATAATACAAAAAAAATGAAAATACCAAAGAAAAGAAGAAGGCAGGGAAAAACAGACTATAAGGCAAGAATGAGCCTGCTCAAGGGCGCAAAGCCAAGAATCGTGGTCAGAAAGACTGGAAGATATGTTTCAGCCCAGTATACAAAAAGCAATAATGCGCAGGATTATGTTGTGTGCTCTGCGCATTCCAAAGAACTGCTTGATTACGGCTGGCCTGAAAGCATGAAAGGAAGCCTGAAATCCCTGCCTGCATGCTATCTGACAGGAATGCTTATTGCCAAGAGAATTATCAAGAATGAAGGCAAAAATAATGCAGTTGCAGTGCTTGACATCGGATTAGCAAGGAATACGGCAAAATCAAGAATATATGCTGTGCTGAAAGGCATTGTTGAGGGGGGCAGTGAAAAAATAATTGTTCCTCATAAAAAAGAATCGCTTCCTGACGACAACAGGGTTAGGGGAGCGCATTTAAAGGGCAATATCCAGGAAATATTCAAAAGCGCAAGGGAAAAGATAGAAAAAAGCGCAGATAAATAAAAAAACACTGAAAAGAAAAAATGAGAGAGAAAAAGAAAAACATGGACAAGGCAGATAAAGAGAAGGGAGAGAAGCCAGAAATCATAGCTGAGCCTGTTGGAAAAAACGGAGAGGCTATTGCGAAAGAGATTGAGAATGAGATAAAAACAGACATCAGCGAAGAAGGCGAAGCAAAAAAAGTTGAAGTGAGAGAGTCAAAGGCAGAAAGGTGGAAGAGCAGGGCAGAGGAAAGGGATGCGGAGGAGAAAAGAGAGCATCTTGCGTCATGGGTGCCAAAAACAAAGATAGGAAAGCTTGTGAAAGAAGGTAAGGTAAAGGATATTGACTACATGCTTGACAATAACATAAAAATAGCAGAGCCGGAAATAGTTGATTTGTTAATCAACACCAAAACAGAGCTGCTGAACATAGGGCAGTCAAAAGGAAAATTCGGCGGCGGAAAGAGAAGGGCCTGGAAGCAGACACAAAGAAAGACCAAAGAAGGGAACAGGCCGACATTTTCATGCCTGGTTGCTATTGGCGACGGAAAAGGGCATATTGGAATCGGGCATGGTAAGTCAAACGAGACACTGCCTGCAAGAAATAAGGCAATAAGAAGTGCAAAGCTGAATGTCATAAAAATCAGGAGGGGATGCGGAAGCTTTGACTGTTTTTGCAAAGAGGAGCACAGCATACCATTCAGGGTTGGGGGAAAGATGGGCAGCACAAAAGTGATGCTTATGCCTGCTCCGCAGGGAACGGGGCTTGTAATAGGGGATGAGTGCAAAAAGATTTTAAGGCTGGCGGGAATAAAGGACGTCTACAGCAAGACATTCGGGCAGGTGAGGACGACAATAAACTTTGCCGGGGCATGCATTGAGGCGCTTAAAAAAACAACTAAAATAATCAAAATAACAAAATGATAGCTGTAGTAAGGATAAGCGGGCTTGTTGAAATAAGGAAGGATTTTGCAGAAACACTCAACAGGCTTTTGCTCAAAAAAAAGTACAATTGCATTGTCATGCAGGAAAAGCCGGAGCTGCTTGGAATGTTAAAGAAGACTGAGAATTTTGTAGCATACGGCAGCATAGACAAGGAAATGCTTGTTAAGCTTATAGAAAAGAGGGGAAAATTGATTAAAAGCATAGATACTAAAAACAAAAAAGAAAATAAAACAAAGATTGATGCTAGCAAGATTGCATCCGGGTTTATTGAAGGCAAAAAACTCGAAGAATTTGGTTTAAAGCCATTCTTCAGGCTGCATCCGCCAAGAGGCGGCATAAAATCAAAGGTGCATTTTCCCAAGGGTGTTTTGGGAAATCACGGGGAAAAAATAAGCAAATTGATTGAAAGGATGTTATAACCTTAAAAATGGAAAAAATAGTATATTCAAACATGATAGACCTACTGTTAGAGTATGGAAACAAAACAGAAAGCGAGATTATAGATAGTGCTATTGAGAGGTTTGGGTTTCCGAGGCTCGAGCTTGAGCACAACATTATGCCGCTGCTGGCATTCAAGAAAAATGCAGGATATATTGAAAAATATGAATCTGACGAAAGATTTCACCTTCTGGACATAGATTTCAGCTCAAGAATCGGAAGGGGATGTTTTACGAAGTTTTTAGGAGAATCCCCTTTGTGCCTTGATAACCCGCACATAAAAAGATTAAAGCAGGCTTTTGAAGATAGGGGGCTTATAAATTTAAAATGAAAATAAAAAAAATGGCAAGGATGCAAGAAAGCAAGCGAGAAAAGAATTATATTAGCTATCATCATAAATTAAATTTAAGGGGCATCCTTGCTATTTAAAATGAAAATCAAGAAAAGAAACAAGAAGAGCAGAATCAGGGGAAGAAAGACATGCGGATACGGCGCCCGCAAGAAGCACAGGGGAAAGGGAAGCCAGGGAGGAAAGGGGATGGCTGGCACAGGAAAAAGGGCAGACCAGAAGAAAACACTTATACTGAGAAAAGGCGTGGAATATTTTGGGAGCAATAGAAAGCTTCTTAAGAAAAGCAAGGCTCTGGATGTTATGAATGTCGGCATGATTAATGAAAACACTGGAAAATACATCAGGGAAGGGAGATTCAAGAAAACAAGCGAGGGAATTGAGCTAGATTTAAAAGATATGAAGATTTTAGGCAGTGGTGAAATAAACGGCAAGTTCATAATAAATGCAAAGGCAGCATCAAGTTCTGCCATTAAAAAAATTGAAAAGGCTGGCGGGAAAGTAGTCTTAAAGAAGAAAGATATAAAAAATAAGTAAAAGAGAGAAATGAACCTGACAAATATTCTTAGAAACCTGCCCGAGGTTGCAAAGCCTACTGAAAAGAAGCTGAGCTTTAATGTCAAGCTTAAATGGACGCTTATTGTCCTTGTCGGATTCTTTGTCCTGGCAAATATTCCGCTTTATGCGCTTGCAAAGAACAGCCTTGACAGGTTTGAGTACCTTGCAATTATACTCGGAACAGACTTTGGCTCTATCATCTCGCTTGGAATAGGGCCTATTGTAATGGCTTCGATAATCCTGCAGCTGCTTGTCGGGGCAAAAATCATAAACATTGATGTGACAACGCATGAGGGGAAAAAACATTTTCAGGGGCTGCAAAAGCTTGTTGTGCTGTTCTTTGTTGTTTTTGAGGCAGTTGTTTATGTCGCAATGCAGGGGCTGCAGGCAGTGCCGGGCTATGCAGGCATAGTGATAATCCAGCTTATGGTTGGAGGGCTGCTGATAGTTTTTATGGACGAGCTTGTGAGCAACTGGGGCTTTGGCTCGGGTGTCAGCCTGTTTATAGTTGCCGGAGTCAGCTGGAGATTGTTTGCAGAGCTGTTTCAGTTTATTGACCCTGCAACAAAGCAGTTGGGGGCTGTTGGAAACATTCCTGCATTAGTATCCTCCCTGATTAACGGCGACACAAGCGGTGTCTTAAAGGTGCTGACTGTCCTGATTGCAACAATAGCTGTGTTCCTGATAGTTGTATGGGCGCAGTCCCTAAAGGTGGAGATTCCCCTTTCGTTTGACAGATTAAGAGGATATGCGATAAGGTGGCCTCTTTCATTTTTTTACACATCAAACATTCCAGTAATACTTACGGCAGCGCTTGTCGCAAACCTGCAGCTTTTTGCAGGGCTGGTGGAAAACTGGGCAGGGCATGCAACCCTTCTTGGCGGCTTCTCCCAGGGGCAGCCTGTAAGCGGGCTGGTATTTTGGGCGTCTTCATCAAACATCCTCGGGGCAGTTGTTACCGGCAGTTTCAGGGTAATCATGGCATTCCAGGGATTAAGCCACATGATTATCTACATGGCGTTCTCAACCATATTTGCCATATTCTGGGTAAAAACAAGCGGAATGGATGCAAGAAGCCAGGCGAGGAACATACTTGCCTCAGGGCTGCAGATTCCAGGGTTCAGAAAGGATGAAAGAATACTTGAGTCAATACTTGAAAGATATGTCATGCCCTTAACTGTCATGGGCGGGATGGCTGTCGGATTTCTTGCTTCAATCGCTGACCTGACAGGCGCTCTGGCTGGAGGCACTTCCATACTTCTGGCCGTCATGATTATGTACCAGTTTTACCAGAACATAGCGCAGCAGCATGCAATGGACATGCACCCTGCGCTAAGGGGCATTATTGGGGCATAAAATCAAGAAAACCTTGTGTTTACCACACCTTAAAAGGTGTGGTTTGTTTAGGTTTTCTGGATGATCCAAAATTGAAACAAATAAATTTAAAGAAGCCACATACTAAAGTATATGGTTTCAATTTATGGACATAAAAAAAACAGGAAGATAAATAAACAAAAAATGAAAGGAATGAAGATTTTGCTGATTGTGATGCTCGTGAGCGTTATCATAGCAGGCGCCTGGGACAAGGTTCCTGCAATAAAAAACAGCGCGCATTTTCTTCTTGACCCGTCTGCAGGCTGGCTGTTAAACTGGAATTTGAATATTGGGATGATTATCCTAGTTTTTGTAATCACGCTGATAATAAGCCTGTCGCAAAAATACGGGACAGACCAGGCAAGCCTGAAAGAAATAAAAAAAGAGCAGAAGGCATGCCAGGATGAAATGAAGGGCTGCAAGGACAATCCCCAGAAATTGATGGAGCTGCAGAAAAAACAGATGGGATTCATGCCAAAAACAATGAGCCTGACAATGAAGCCATTAGTTTACACAAGCGTGCCAATCATATTATTTTTCAGGTGGTTTCAGGATTATTTTACAGCAATAGAAAATGCAAAGGTTTTTGGCATGAATTGGTTCTGGTTCTATTTACTGGCATCAGTAATTTTCAGCATGATATTCAAGAAAATCCTTAAAATAGAATAAAATGCAAGATGAAAATTATTTGTTGAGGCTAAGCCTGCTGGAGCAGAACATGCAGAGGCTTCAGGAGCAGTTTGCAGCTTTGGAGCAGCAGAGGGCAGAGATGATTGCGCTTGGCGAGAGCATTAAAAAGATAAAAGGCGCTAAAGGCAGAGAGATTCTTGCCCACATAGGCAAGGGCATATTTCTGAGGGCAGAGGCGTCATGCAATGACGAGCTTGTTGTTGATGTAGGCTCAAGGGTGTTCATTAAAAAAGATATTGAAGGGACAGAAAAGATTATAGAAGGGCAGATAGATGAGCTGGAAAATGCAAAGAGCTCCCTTCTTGCAGAGCTGCTGAAAGAAAAGTCAGAAGCCGAGGATATAATATTAGAGATAGACAAAAGAAGAAAAGAATCTGCCAAGAAATTCGGGGAAGAAAACAGGGAGAGAAAGGCGTGAGTTTGCTTATTCCCTAAAAACACCCGCTTTGTGAGCCAGATATGTATGAACAATTCTTGAAATGAGCGTTCCTATAAACCATGCAGTTATATTTGAAAAAACGGGGCTGAAAGAATTATGAAGGAGTATGTCTATGATAAAAAAGAATAGCCCATAATAAATTGCAAAAGTAGGAATTTGTGTTCCATATATCTTTGCTAAATCAACAAATAATTTCTTGTTAACACTTTTGTACCTTTTTTTATTAGTAAAATAATGAAAAATGGAATTTAATGAGAGATATACTGCAAAATGAGTTATTGTTGAAACTAAGCTTGTTAATTCATGTTGCTTGAAAAGTGAATCAAAGAATATTCCTGCTTTTGCAGAAACAAACAATGCTATTAATCCTGCAGCAATAATATTCACATTAAAAAGCAGGTATTTCTTGTCCATCTTACAAACTCCTTCTAGCTTTCTCAACAAACTTCCCTAAAGTCAAAATTCCAAGCTCGCTCACGACTGCTTTTATGTATTTCTTTTCTATTTTTTCAAAAGCAGGATTTTTTATCTTTATGCGCCTCGGCGCATTTTTCCAAACCTCGTGAAAATCCCTCTCCTCTATCTTTATGCTCTTGGAAGAGAATTTCCAGGAGTCAGCGATAATATAAACCGGGATTTTATTGTCATATGCAATTTCTGCAAACATTTCAGAGCCTATCTTGTTTATCACTCCATCTTTAAGCAGGGCATCTGCGCCGAAGAGAACAATATCTGCTTTTTTTATTTTTCCGCCTTTTGTTAATGCATCCCCTGCTGCTAAATCAGTTGTCATTGTCACATTTATCCCAGCCCTTGAAAGCTGCCTTGCTGTTTTCCTGCCCTGAAAAAGGGGGCGGGTTTCTGTATTATAAACCTGAAATTTCTTTCCGTGTTTTTTTGCATAAATCAATGCATTTGCAACATTTGTTGAATGGCAGTGCGTGAATATAATTGAATTGTTTTTTATAATCTTGAAGGAAAATTTATTTATCTTCTCTTGAGCATAATCAAAATGCTCAAGTATTTTTTTATAAGGCTGCTTTTCTATCCTATGCAGGACATTTAAGAGCATGGGCTCTGTCGGCCTTGATTTTATGAGTTGTTTTCCTGCCTCTTTTGTTTTCATGAGAGAGTATGCATACAATGCTGCCTTTGCTATGTTCCTTGCTCCCTGAATCTTAACCTCTTTTATATGCCGGAGAATCCTGGCAAACCTCTTTTTTTTATCCATGAAATACAGAGAACTTATGCGTATAAAAATGTTTTCAAGAAAGAAACTTTTGAAAGAAGGCAGATAAAAATGTTTTTAAACAAACTTCCTCTGTTATAACCATGCTAGAGATGTTCTGGAACCCGAGAAAGGCAGAAAGGAGGCCATGGGAAATGTTTTTTGTTGGCTTGCTTTATGGCTCGCTTTCGCTTCTGATTGTCAGGTGGATTTTCTCGCAGGATCCTGTGCTGTCCAAATATTCAGGCTTGATGATTGTCCTGTTTGCTGTCATGTTTACCATGCCTTTTATGTATTTTGCAATAAGGCTTGAGGAAGAGGAAGATGCAAGAATGAAGGGATTTTTTAATGTCATGAAAGGGCATGCAAAGATGCTGAGCGCATTCATGTGGCTGTTCCTCGGCTTTGTTGTCGCATTTTCTTTCTGGAGCATTGTTCTTCAGTCGCCTTTTGAGGCGCAGATTAAAACATACTGCGTTATCAACCGGCCATCAAATTTTGAGGGCTGCGTTAATGAGTACCTGCCCCAGCAGGGGCAGGCTATAAGGGAAACCGGCAGGATAACCGGCGGCGAAAGGTTTCTGGAGATATTCTCGAATAATGTTTATGTCATGATATTCACGCTTGTATTCTCGCTGGTTTTCGGGGCCGGCGCTATTTTCATACTTGCATGGAATGCCAGTGTCATTGCGGCAGCTGTTGGAATATTCACAAAATATGACTTAAAGATGCTGCCTGTCGGGGTTGCAAGGTTTATGATACATGGCATTCCAGAGATAGCAGCATATTTTGTTGTTGCAACTGCTGGCGGCATGATTGGAATTGCTGCAATAAGGCATAAGTTCAGGAGCGAGAAGTTCTGGAAAGTCCTGCAGGATTCAGTAAGCCTGATAATAATTGCCATTATAATACTTGTAATAGCGGGGCTGATAGAGGTTTACATTACGCCAAATTTGTTTTAGTTGCCAAGTGTGAAGATAAGTTTAAAAACCTTTGATAGTTTGAGAAACATAAGATGACAAAATTCAATTGTATGAAATGT